>Ga0056128_1005480_pt1 | contig 15968 bp, 13 predicted proteins | sample WorMetLIZISLAND2_FD_71113 | JGI IMG/M metagenome (GOLD analysis project Ga0056128, IMG submission 71113) | Marine gutless worms symbiont microbial communities from Max Planck institute for Marine Microbiology, Germany - Olavius geniculatus... ...
CCACAGTGTTACCTGCCACCCGACACAGGTGAACACGCCTCGCCTTAACTCCCGCCAGATAGGCCGGTGCTGGATTTACCTACCGCGGAGGGATTGTGACCTTCCACGGTCCCACCCGGTACTACGGTTATCTCATTACGTCCAACGTTGGTGCGCTTATACTTCGGTGCGCGCGGCACAGTACCCACCTCTACCCACTGTACCGCCTCTACCATGGTGGGCCGTGGAACTATCGGGTGTCACATCTCATGGCCACAGACTAAGACCTGCCCCGGCAGCAGATACTTTTTGGCCCATGGTTGGGTGGGAGTTCTTACCTGTAAAGGTGCTCGGCAGAGCTTTGCTTCACCAAAAGGGGGCTCTTTGGTGTCGAATTTAAGTGCAGATGGAATCTATAAATCCTGTTCCTGCACTTACTCGAGCGGTGGTTGGCGTCGATGTCCAAATGCCTCTGCTTCTTCGATGGTATCCGGGAGTACGTGTCCCAGAGTCTCCGGCAGACACATGTACAGCACCCCGGACACCGCGGCGAACACCCCGAACACCAGAGACGGCAGTGGCTTCCACAGTAACGCCTGCCACACGTAACCGAATACAAACATAGTACAATACAATACAATATCGACCATTTTGTTATTTTGCAGTTTTTACGCGCAACAGCAGCTACTGCTGTAGCGCGTCTTAGCCATCGCAATTCTGTCTGTCTGTCTGTCCGTCCGTCCGTCCGTCACACGGGTGGATCAGTCCAAAACGGTGCAAGTTAGAATCACCAAATCTTCATTGTTGGCTGCCTGGAAGACTCTAGTTTTAGGATCAGTAAAGCTTTTTCATAAATTCGAAGGGTGTCACCTCGAACGATGGCGCTAAATAAAAGGGTTGTGGTGAACATTTGCGATTTTTAGCCGATACGGCGTTGGCTGAGCGAGACAGGTGGCGCCCTCTAATGAGTACAAGCAAAGCACCATACATAATTTGCCGCTGGTCGTTTGGCGCCCTCTGGCGACTGATTTTGTTTTACTGGGTTTTCAAAGTTTAAACGTGCACCGCTGTTGCGCGTTCCCCTTTGCGTTAGCAGAGCTTTTCTTGTATTTTACAGTGCTGTAGGCCTCTAGAAAATCAACGGTGTCACTAATAACCCGTTTACATCAGGAAGCATACATGAAGCAAACGTATTCAAAATACACGTGCACGACGTGTGCTCTAGTTTGCTTCATGTTTTCAGGCCCGTCGAGAGCCACAGCGGGGCCCGAGGAAACATTCTCGCGGGCCCCCAAACATTTTCACGGGGCCTCTCTGAGAAGAAAAATTTTGGATTTTTCTTTTCAAACTGGTACATTTTGGCGTACTTTATATTTCTGGCCGACGGTGGGGCCTTCCAAACGTCGCGGGGCCCGGGGTAGCTAACCCCCTTACCCTACCCTCTCGACGGGCTTGCATGTTTTTGCTTTATCTGTGCTTCATGTTTGCATCATCGTGTAAACGGGGTATAAGTCGTTTAGTGACTCTTCAAGAACGCCAGTTGGAGCTAACTGAAACAAATATTTTGAGATATGGGCAGACCAGAGAGACCAGAAAAGATGTTAGTTTTCAACTTTTAACTGTTTGCAACAGGCGCAAGACAGATACGTCTATTTTTTATATTTTATATGTTTTATTTTATTATGCAATAAACAACAACGTCAAACGCGCGAGAACAGTAACATAAGACTACAAGGTAGCAAAGAAATGTTCTAATGTCCCTCTTAAGACGGTAGGCCTATAATAACTTCCAGTTGGGACACTGAAGAGATTGCACTGCACAACACGATTCGTTATACCCCGTTTATACAATCGAGCAAACATCGAGCTGGCTCGTCCAGCTAACATATAGCAGCTCGTCGAGCCAGCTTGATCGTGTAAACGAGGTATTAGTCAGCAGCAACAATAAACCAGAGAATGTAAGCTGATGGAAGCAGATCGCATGTTTTGAGATAGGCCTATATGCTAAGTAGGCTACCAGCGCTGACCACAGCAGTGCCAATGTCTTAAGCTGTATGCACGCGTGAAACAAAACGGAAATAAAAGAGACGACACAATTTTGTTTCAGTTTTATTTCAGCTAAAAGCAGCTAATCCATGTCAATGTTTTTACTTCACGTGTGCGAGGACAGCATTCGTAAGCAACGAACAGATGTTGAACTAAAGAATCTGCCAAACGTAGCTTAAGTTCGCGGGTAGCCGCAGTAACTGTCATGCACACTAAAACCTACCTGATCTTTCAGTATGACCTTGAAATTCAATAGGGTTCTAGCGGTTGTCGAAGTACATGTTCATAAAAAATTTCATAAAGCCAAATGCTGCCGTATGGAATTATCGCGGTAACAGAGAAACAAAAAAACCTGTAGACGACGCTGAAAACAATACTGTCGTCGCTACCGCGGACAGTAATTACTGGAACGAGAGATGACGTAGACCCTACCAGCGGTCCGCCGACGAAGGACGCAGACATGCTGCTAAGACGAGCGCACATCGATGCCGTTCCGACCCCGACGTTGCGCACCTCGGTTGGAAAGAGTTCATTGGCGAAGACGTATAAGACCGAGTACGTTATACAGATGAGCGTCTTGCCAAGCATCGCCAGTACGACCGTCGCCTCGGGATAGCCTGTACACAAAACAAGACGAATCAGATATAGGCCTACACCAATTGTGACAGACGGTGTCAATCTCATAAAGACTTCCCTTTTTGCCTTGAAACGAGCTTGAATCGGGTACCTCTTGCTCCAGTTCATTTGTCTATAATTGGCTTGTGTTTCATCCGCCCCAATACTGTGGTCCGCCTCTTCATTTGGGAATTGCTTTATACGCGGAATGCCTTTCTGGCGACCAAGCAACGCTTCCAAACATCCACTCCAAAATAAAATTTTTGACCCACCTTTAGAAACTTAGTAGGAAGACTGTATAAACTTTTTAGCAAAAAAGAATTTAGGAAAAAAAAGATATAGGCCTACTGTAGTAGGAAATTTCAAGAAAAACTTTTCAGAAAGTCTTATGAAGATCGAAAAATGTGAGCAGTAGGCCTAAACAGTGGTTCTTCTTTCCTCGTGAGCTCGCAGACAACAGCAGCTATAAGATCTAAATGTACGATTGCTGCTAGTTTTTTTTCACATTTCGTTCTAGCGAGAAACGGCCGGGCACCTGTAACAATCCTACGGCGCATCGCATCGTTCGAGGTAGACTGACCGTAGAGGATCATGGGAATGCAGAGAAAGCTCGATATGCTCGAGCCGACGAGTCCGATGCAACCGGTCCATCGGCGACCCATCGGTCTGCGGTTCACCATCAGAATCGACACGATGTAAGCGGGGATCTCGAGCGCTCCAGACAGGAACGTGTTGAGGTAGATGTTGCCGTGAAGTGTTCCGGTGTTGAACGCCAGCGCGTAGTAGATCAGACTGCACGTTGCCCTGCGTGCATGTGCGTCAAGATGCGTACACAGCGACGTAACTGAACTGAGCTGAACTGAACGGACGGGGCGCTGAATTTGCAAGGAATAGAATTTGTAAGGAAAGAGAGAGGTGGAAATTGCAAGGAAAGGAAAATGCAAGGAAAGGCCCCAAAATTCGCAACTGTGTGAATTTGCAAGGAATGGAATTTGTAAGGAATGCGTATCCTATTGCCTATTAACGAACTATTTTGTGTCTATCGGTAATTCTGTTGGTGGCAGTATTTGGCCTACTATACTTGCATATATCATGTGAGAGTGATTGTAGTCTGTTTTAAACATTTAACATAAAAGGTATTTAATTTTTACGGAATATATACCGAACTTCATAAGTGTAGTGGTAAACTCTACGCCTGCCAAAATCAACTGCACATTCAGACAACAAAATTATTTAAACATTTTAAATTCGCTGATTATGTCGAATGTCTGCACATTTAGTTTCAAGTAACTTACATTAACCGTGTGATAAAAAATGTATAACCTTTACTTGCAAAACGGTTTCCTTGCAAATTCCATTCCTTGCAATTTCCATTCTTTGCAATTTTCTTTCCTAGTAGATTTAACTTTATCTTTCCTTACATTTTCCGTTTTTTGCAAATTTCACACATTGCCAAAATCTACCATTTTTCTTCCATTTTCCTTTCCTTGCAAATTCCTATCCTTGCAAAGTGAGGCGACCCGAACGGACGTGGTTTTGTGTCTGACGAACTGTCCAATGGGCAAACAGTAATGCATTGCAGTAGGCACCGTCGAACGGCGTCAGTGGCCTACGAGACTACGCTCACGTACGCGTCAACCAATGACCAGTGGGCTCGCCCTGCTTGCCCATTGGTCAGTTGATTCAAAATTTAAGCCGTGTCAGTTCAGATCAGTTCAGTTACGTCCCCCTGTACGAACCTTTACGATCGATCAGTCAGTCACGTGCTATATGTGGCCATTCAGCAGCTCTGCAATGTTGAAATTACGCGCTTAGGTTTTGTCCACAAAATAAGTGAAATGCAAGAAAAAGCAAGAATGCCAAAGCGCGAGATGACGGAGTTGCATGTGCATTGGCCCTTATACAGTACGCTCTGACATCATCTATTGGTCTTTCTCAATGTTTTCATCTGTTTACACGTAGTTGTCTTTGAACGCAAATCGCGAAGTACATTTTGTATAAATAAAAATCTACTAATGCGAAAATAAAATTAGATGTAAAATGGTCATTTAAAATGTTAGCTGTACAGGCTAGCGGTTAGGTTCCGAACATATTGCCACCCAAACTGCTGAAATTCGCTGTTTTCGACCATACTTAATTATTTATTACGAAATCGTACACGCAATACACATACAAAAATACATGAAATACACATAAAAAGTAGTACACAAAAATAGCAGAATTTAAAAAAATTGAAAGAAGAAAAAAAGACGGAAAAACACACACACATACCAAAAAATAATAAAATCAAACCAATCTCTACAAAGAAAACTGACAAGGCTATCAAGCTCAACATGCAAGAACAAATCCAAAACATAAAAACCACACTGAATAAAAAGCAACTGTCGTTTATGTAGCGTAAGGGGGTTCACTTACGTTTACGTAACTTATTGTCGTTTGACGCCATTTCTCCAGAAAATCGTGCAAATACTTGCGTTAATTTTACAGTGCCGGAAACTGAAAGGTACGTTTCTTCGCTGACAGCATAAATCGATTTTCATTCTCATTTCCGTGGCGAGTTCAAGAAACATTTTCACGTTGATATTGATAATGAATTGAGCAGAATAACTTGATATCAGACAAACCAGGTGAAATCCATGACTAATGTACGTAGTCGCATTATCGGAGACGTTAGCAGAGCCGAACAGTTCTTGACTGCCACAATGTCAGGCTGAAGCACATAATAATCACATCACTGTCGTCATTTAGTAGTAGTAGTAGGCTACTCTAGTAGTAGTACTAGTAGTAGTCGCAGCAGCATTAGCACTAGTACACCATGTCCGGACAAAAAAAACATCCCGGGCATTTTTGATTCTAACTTGAAGAAGAATTATCAGATTTTAATAATTTATTGACAGCAATATTTCTGCCACAACTGGCGATCAAATAATTGTCCAATTTTCCACCGCACTCATTATCTGCTTCTGCACTACCTGGGGAAACAAAAACAACAAAATATTGCATTTTTGTCTTATTTTGCTTGTTTGGGGTTTCCCAGGTAGTGCAGAAGCCGCCATTTGGTAAGGTGAAAACTAAAATAATCGTTTGATGGCAACTGGTGTCAAAAATGTTTGGACCAAAATTTTTTAAAATTTGTCAATCTTTTTTCAGGTTACAATCGACAAATGTTGGGGATGCTGTTGACGTATTTCTGTTTATTTAAACTCATATTTCGTTCGTTTTGTTTTTCCCAGGTAGTGCAAATCAGGCATTGGGTGAGGTGGAATATTGAACGGTCATTTGATGGCCAGTTGTGCTAAAAATAGGCCTATTTGTGTCAAAAATTATTCAAATTGGATATTTCATCTTCAAGTAGCAATTGATAATGTTCGGGATGTTTTTTTCCAGTTGTTGTCGTTGTTTTGTACCGGTGTCGTGGAAAATTTGTCGCACCTGGAAAATTTTTCCCACATCCATATTGTCATAATGTAACTAACGCTAACCCTAACCCTAACCGTAACCCTAACCTCAACCCTAGCCCTAATCCCGACCCGAATCTTAACCCTACTCCTAACCTTAACCCTAACCCTAAATGTAACCCTATCCTTAATGTTAACCCTAACCCGTACTGCTGCGTGTGGGAATAATTTTCCGGTGCGACGAATTTTCCACTACACCGGGTGGCCCATAAAAACACTGCAATTATAATTAATCGTTTCTGAAAATGTCCGATTGTTCAATTTACGCAAAGCGTGTGTATTCTACATTTTATGCGCCACCCTGAATGGTGCAAAATTTATTCAAAAGTATCATGTATTCGGCTTGTCAGTAGGCCCTGTATACCAGCGTATTTCATCGAATCTGAGTATTGCATGTACAATGTACATAAAGCAGTATGACCATACTAAAACAGTGTTATTTTCAGAGGCCTAGGCATGTCATTTTACACTTTTACAGCACCAGACGAAGCAAGGAAAACTAATTCCATAACTGCAGTTTACTTCTTCGAAGAGATTCCGTGTTATATTTACATTATACGCTATTATCAATACATGACACATCTTAACGATTTAATTAAAGCCATAATTCCACCAAAGTTTTTATTTTCTTAACAAAAAATTATGACAAAACTTTACACGCAAAGACGATAAATAACCTCTTCCAGAAGGCTCTCGGGATTAAAGTCTTCCGGCAGCTTTCTTCCGTTTACTTTGCAGATTTTATTTAGCAGTTTCGTCACTTCTTCGTACTTTCCATGCACAGCAAGCCATCTCGGCGATTCGGGTACCAGCAGCCTGCAAATAGTTCAATTAGACAATGCTTTGTTGAAACAGTATCTACGCCGAAAGGTCGAAAGGTTACTGTGAGTTGTACATTAAAATCAATCAGTAGAAAACCGCGCTGTTGCAGTAAAACCGCGCGACGTTGCAGCTATTATTGTGATGCGAATAGACGTCTGAAAGTGCGTAGAAGCGTCATCCATCGCGCTACAATTCTGCCGATGACAATGTTAGTTTATCTTCATTCAAAGTTTCCGATTGGGCTTCAAAAGATGCACAATTTGCGCAATAGCGTGCGTACTGGTCGTTCAAGGTCATTCGAAGATCGTTGACTTGAATACCGATCGAAAGCGCGCGTTTTAACGTGCAACTTTCTTTGGTCAACAACAGCAATGTTGTTGTTATTTTGCTCCGTTTTAGGCATATTGCAGACTTTTTTGCTGTGGACAGCCACCTCACCCTTAGGCCTATTTCGCCCAAAATTTGGGGATGTACCCCTATGACAATTACAATAAATCGCCTTCGCCTTATCTTTTTTATTTACACAGTAACACAGTATTTTATAATTAAATGTGTCAGACAAGCATTGTCAGTAGCAAACCAGCAATAACACAAAATGACCAAGAAAGAAAAAAAAATTACAAAATGACAATTTTCGACAAAGTATATTTTAGCATTTTGTCCAACCGTGATATATGCGTAGGCTCCACGTACACAGACAATGTGCAGATACGAACACAATGAGAATGGGAAAGACGAGGTTGGGAGAAAGTGCGGCGAGCTGATAGTGGAACTCGTCCTTCAAGAAGATCGCCATGATGGGCTGCGACAAGTAACCGATTGCGAATGCGATCTGCACGGTCACTCCCAGCGCCGACCTGTATCGACGACCTACCAGCTCCATCACTACAAAGTACTGTACAAGGTTATAGTATTCTTAAGGCGTCGTAACTGAACTGAACTAAAATGACACGGTTTAGTTTGTGAGCCGACCGTTAAGCTGTAAGGTTAATACCCCGTTTACACGATGAAGCTGGCTCGACGAGCTGGATAGCTAACATATGTTTGCTGGATGAGCCAGCTCGATGTTTGCTCGATGTTTGCTTGATCGTGTAAACGGGGTATAAAAGTCTGGCTCTTTGGTACGAGTTGACGTCTGTTTGTTTTCCTGTCTTCGTCTGTCACACAATGTAATGTGGCTAAACGGTAAGTTGTAAAGGGTCGGCGATGGTGCAACTTGTAAGGCGACGTCGACTTCCTATAAGCTGTCAATAATGACCACGTCTCCATGTGCAGCGGTTTGGCCGCAACTTTTAGTGCAAGATTTTAACCTATTAGTCGCCGTAGGATCTTAGAAACGTTCGGCCTTTTTTAACGACAGCTGTGTTTATTGTTGACGAACTGACCAACGGGCAAACACAGCGAGCTCGTTTTTCATTGGCTGACGCGTGCGTGACTCTAGTCACGTAGGCTATCGACGCAGTTAGACGGTGTCTACTGTAATGCATTACTGCTAGCCCATTGGTCAGTTCGACAAAAATGAACCATGTCAGTTCAGTGATTGAGTTTAGTTACGTCGCTCCGTAGGCTTACGTTCTCTGCAAACAATTGCGATCTAATGTCTGCTTCGGCGATGTGGCTTGCTAGCGTAACGGTAGCGTGCCGAACTTGTAACCCTGAGGTTGCAGGTTCGACCCCGAGCCGGGAAACTGCCATGTAATGACCTTCGGCAAGTTGTTCACACACATGTGCCTCTGTTCACCAAGCAGTACAAATTGGTACCGACTCCACCGCTGGAAAGGTTACGGGCCTACGGCAGTAATATGCGGAGGTCTGGCCCTCCTCCCATATATAAGGCAAGGACGGGTTCACCTGTACATATCAGGTGGCAGGTAATAATGTGTGATCCCATACGGCAGGCGGGACGTCTGTGGCACATTGCCGGTGGACACCGGCTCGGGGCCATTGGAAACGGAGATAAGCACCACTCGCGTCGATCACAGTGCTGTGAGAGGGCCTGTTGACTATCTGCGATTTTTTTAACCTTCGGCGATGCTACTACACATTAATAAGCAAAGTAAAAGAACTCAAGTGGTTGATTACTTTTGAATTTTTTGTCCGTTTAGGACTGCTTATAGTTTAGTCTGTATTTCTGTTTTAACGCGACGCGATTCAACTCGACTCAAATGTTCAGTTGAGTCGCGTCGGCGTCGTAGGTGTAAATTAACCATAAAATTATACTAAAAGTAAAAAAAAACTTCTGCAAGACAGTCACTGTGGTTTTCCGAATTCCAAATTGCTCTACCAAAAAAGTATTTTTGCGCAGAAAATACTATGCAAAATATTTTTTTTCTTTTCACTAAAAACGTTTTATATATAGGTTACCTAACACAAATCCCGGATGGTGATATCCGACGTGTCCGCATCCCATGCAGAATCGGCCAAGCACGAAGACGGTGTAGTTTGTACCGAGCACGGACATGAACATTCCGGCAATCTTCAACGCGAAGTAATAGAGCATCGTTTTCTTTCGCCCGAACCTGCGAAAAAATCCAAAACTTTAGTCAGTCCTGTATCCAGATTTCGATCCCGATCACCTCCAAATTCTGACAAACGTTATCTAGGGCCAAGTCTAACTTTTTGTGAAAATTCCAGCCAAATCCGTGCTGCGGTTTAATAAGTAAGCCCTTATCTTGTTCACAGAGAAAAAAACTTAGTTGAAAACAATAGCTTACTAGCGTCGCTACCGCGGACAGTAATGAACTAACACGGACTTTTTTACGTCACTACGTGCATCACTATTACGCGTGTCACGCAAGTGTTATCCATTTATTGTTTGGAACCAGAATGGATTATGGGCCTAAAGCAAATAGCCATTAACGTGTTGATAGTGTTTGCCGATATGTTGCTTAAATCGTTCGCAGTAGACATTACTACTTTAAAGCAATGACATACATGAAAGCTAACAAACTGTTGACCTACTATAAATCAGTTATAGCCGCTGAAAAAGTATATTAATGGTGATTCGCCGATGTTATAAAGCTAAGCGAAGTAATAGCCATGCATCCATACATCGGCACACCTTTAAAGGCACGTGCAAAGCGACGTAACTGAATGAAGTGAATTGAACTGACATGGTTCAGTTTTTGACGAACTGACAATGGGCAAGCAGTAATGCATTACAATAAACACCGTTTAACGGCGTCGGTGGCCTACGTGACTACGCTTACGTACGCGTCAACAAATCACTAGGCAGTTGCTTGTCCATTGGTCAGTTCGTCAAAAACTAAACTGTATCAGCTCAGTTCTGTTCAGTTGCGTCGCTCTGTACGCGACTTAACATAATACCCCGTTTACACGATCAAGCTGACTCTACGAACTGGCTCTATGTTAGCTAGACGAGCCAGCTCGACGTCTGCTCGATGTTTGCTCGATTGTGTAAACGGGGTGTAAGTGAACGGCGATACTGACCTGTCAGATACTGCGCCAGAAGAAACGGCGCCGATAAGGAAGCCCGCCATGTAAGCCGTTGAGACGAACTGAACGAGAAAACTCCAGCCACAAACCAGATTAAACTACACATTAAACCACACTTAGCTTGTACTGGTACCTTTTTTCTCAATTTTGAGCTGCAGTCGTGCATCATAAAGAAAACGACGTTGTAATCTAGGCAATCTAAGCGTGATTTAATTACGATGCCACACTGTCTGCTTGCTTGCTTACCCACTCGAGCAGTGCGGTATCCAGTAAGTAGAGTATGTTCCAACGCAGACTGCTATAACTATTTTCATTTATATACAAGACAATATTAAGTTCTGTTTAGTGTTTCCACAATATTGAGCACTGTCTGTTTTTTTGTGTTGTAGTTTATTGGATGTTTAAGCATACATTTTAGGTTTTACATTTACGTCGGTTTTATGCAATAAAACTTCACTTAGGCCTATTCGCTCATTTACTTGAGTGCATTGCGTGAATCACTGACCAGATATAATTGCATCAAACTTGATCCAATTTCAGGAAAACATTGAGTATGTTTGTTTCTCGCCAAGTTATAATTTAATAATAACTAGTTCTGATGTTTACTTCTCATTTCTGCGTGGTCAATCGTTGCAGTCTGTAACAAAATTTCACGTAGCCTACTTAGTTTAAGTCGTGCCATCGCAAACGAGCTCAAAGAGGACAACCGTATATAGCCAACTGGGATTAATAAGCTTATATCCGAAAAATTACGAAGTGAAGCCATGGTAAAGATCACTTACTGCCTACACTGTTTCATATATATGCACATGTTTTGAACTACGGTGTTATCGTGTGTCTAACGATGAGGTTTTGCGTCGTTCTGGCCTGTTCGACGTCTCCTACATCGTCGGTAAACAAAGACTGGGTCACTTTGGACACGTCGCTAGACTTCGAAGTGATGCACCGGCAAACGAGATCCTCCGAATCTGTACCAAGACGAGGGGCGGTAACCGATCTTCGCAAGAGTGGTCGACCACCTACAACTTGGATCCACCAGATCTGCCGTGACACGGGTGTTACAGCGACTGAGGTCCTGCAGCTAGCGGAAGGCAGACGGTTCTAAAGAACGATCGCAACGGCGGGAGGCTTCGGCTGATCGCTTTGCGGCGTATGATGATGATGAAAGTGTTATCGTGTTGAAGAATTAGGCCTAATGGCGAAGTGCGTTGTTCTCTGGCTCACCTTACTGACGATGGTTGCATTGAACTGCGATCGGTCGTACATCCAGTCGGAACACTCCACTATCTGCGTCCGGTCGCTGATCATTTCGCTACGGTTCCAACTCTCGAACTGGGTGCGATTGTAGACGCTGTAGTTAAGTGCAAACATTTCGCACGAGCTGTACTCGATCACAGAGTCGTCGTCGTCGTCGTCGTCCACTGCATAACAGTACAAAACGTTGAAAAAAAATTTAAAACGTTAAAAAACGTTTAAAATGTGGCATACCTTTTTTATCAACCCCTAGCTACTACTACTTTTTTTGTCTCGTTCTTTCTCCGTCGTTGCTCCTACTGTCTGGAACAAACTATCTGCGAACACTATATCAGCTAGTTTTGTGAAACGTTTAAATCTAGACTAAAAACCGAACTGTTTATCGCTTCCTACCACGATATCTAAGACAAGTCAGCGGCAACGCAACAATTCTGGAGCCAAATTTACAAAACATCTTAGGACAATTTTGCGACAATTTTATGACATTTTGCACACGTACGCAATTTTATTGATTTACACTTAACTTTGTGACAATGGCGCTATGTATGTCAAATTGTTTTTAGATTTAGATTTTTAGATTTAGAAATTTAAAAAAAACGTTTAAAAATGTTGATAAAAAACGTCAGCCCTAATTTGCTCAACTTCTTTTTTTAAACGTAATCGTGTAAAAGCAGTATGGCTAGAACAAGAGAAGAAGAAAGACTTCCATTCAATTTTAATTCAACTGTGTGGTCATAAAACCAAGTATTACTAGAATAAGTAAGCAAATTGCCACCACGATAACCTGTTAACTCGTTTCAGTGGCTTCAAAGTGCTTCGCGACGTTTTCTGGTAAAATTTGCAAATTTCAGTTAACGTTTTTTTTCAAAAAAGCGTTGAAAAAATCGAAAAAACCGAAAACGTAAAAACGTGAAAGAATAAAGAAAAACGTTTTTTTTACATCTATGGTCGACTGTTGATTGTTCAGACGCTGCTGGGATGGCCACTTTTTTTTGAACGTCTGGTGGCAAGTCGGCCAGCTCCGGCACGCGGCACCAATGCGGCATGTCGGCACCGAGAAAAATAATCTGAATGGAATCGGTACAGTAGATGGTGAACAGAAAAACGACGACGAAGACACGCCACTGGTAGACGCCGATCTCGCCGATGTACTCGTCCAGGTCTTTCTTCGTCATAGTGCCGCCCTACGGTCGCTGCAGCCGTCCAGTCGGTGTTTAAATGCTGGGAGTAGAGAGAGAGAGATTAACAGTTCTGGTATATAATTAATCATTTTTGACAGGTCAAGGTCAATGTCAAAGGTCAAAGGTCATCAAGTGCATTTGGCGACAGGACAATGCTTAAAACTGGACCCAACTACAGTAGGCCATAGGCCGAAATTTAAGGGGCCCGGGTGTCATACGAAAAAATCAATAAAACCTTTTATTTTAGACTTTCAAGGTCTTTAAAAGTCATCGATTTTGATACGACAGAAAAGTTCGTCACTAGTGCTTGTTGTGATAGGCAGCATGCCCATGCCTATCTGCAACCGTTTTCAAGAAAGACTGGCCAACAACGGTAAAATAGGCCTAACGACTTTTACGGGGTTTTGATGCCGTCGTGCGCAGGTTTCCTTGAACCTAGAAAATCGAGACTTGGACCATCGAATTGAAAATTTTGTATGCAGCTTCTCCATGTCTGTCTCAATCGATTTCGGCGCAATTCGCTCTTGAAATTTGTCTCGCAGCCCGAAATCGCCAAAAAATCAATAATAACCCCTTTTGGCGTTTAAGGTCATCCAAAGTCATTGAATTTGGTGGCAATCGAGAGCCAGTGTACGACTTCCTGTTAGTGATTTATAGTAACCTAGGCCCGTTATTGGGATATGGCGACTTATTGGCTAAAAATCGCAAATTTTTCATACCCCCTCAGTTAGTACTCCTGCTCGGGATGGCGCCTTTCGAATTTATAGAAAAGCTTTACGGATCCTGAAACTATACCTCCAAGCAGCTGACAGTGACAATTTGATTTTAACTTGCACCGTTTTTGACTGATCTACCTGTGTGACAGACGGACAGAATTGAGATGGCTAAGACGCGCTAATGCAGTCTAGCTGCTTTCGCGCGTTAAAATGTATTTCAGATACAGCTAGCTATACAAACTACACTTGTCAAAATGTATTAAATCACAAACACAATTTTAAATCACGAAATTTGAGCTAATGCTCACGAGACGCGCGAAAGTCTATTGCAGTTCCAGTTTCGTAGTTTAGCTGAAAATTGGGATGTTCACGCTAAGTTAATATACAAATACCAAATTCTCTATCTGGATCGCATAACGATAGTAGCGTGGCGCCACCTTGTGAATGATATAGACTTGTGTCGCAGCTTAAAATTGCCCAAAAAACCATAATACGCCCTATTTTAGCGTTCAAGGTCATTCAAGGCCATTGAATTCGGCGCCAATCGAGAGCCAGTGTACTACTTACTATTAGTGATTAATAGTAACCTAGGCCATATCTCGCATCGTTACTGAGATACAGCGACTTAATGGCCAAAAATCGCAAATTTTGCCCACCCCCTCTTATTTAGCGCCCTCGTTCGGGGTAACCCCCTTCGAATTTACGGGAAAGCTTTACGGTTCCTAAAACTAGAGTCTTCCAGGAAGCCGATGGTAAAGATTTGGTGATCTTAGGTTGCACCGTTTTTGACTGATCCACCCGTGTGACAGACAGACAGACAGAATTGCGATGGCTAAGACGCGATGAAAGCAGTAGCTGCTTTCGCGCGTAAAAAGTATTCAAATAACTTCAAGGCGCGTACAGAGAGAAGTAACTGAACTGAACTAAACTGACACGGTCTTTTTTTTGAAAAACTGACCAGCGGGCAAACATAACGAGCCTATTGGCCATTGGTTGTGATTGTGAGCGTAGTCACATAAGCCACTGACGCCACTAGACGGTGCCTACTGTAATGCATTATTGCTAGCTTATTTATTGGTTCGTCAAAAACTAAACCATGTCAGTTTATTTCAGTTACATTGCTCTGTACGCGTGTTTACATGACACCCTTCTGAAAAAAAGTGTAATGTATCTTTTTATTGTATTTCCAGGAAAAAGATACAATTACAGCTTTATTGTATTTTAGGTAAAAGAATACGTTTTCAAAATGTATTCAGATGCAAAATACAACACAGATTTTTTTCCTACTTAAGATAAGTATCTATCAAATACTACCCAGCACCGCGGACTTCCGCCTTCTCACATCTTCACGCCAGGCCACCGGTTCAACGAAGTCTGTTTCTGAGTGCGAATGCTAACGAATTTTGTTATTTAGTCGGCAAAATTCGATAGGTAGACGTCGAGATCCATGGTTGCCAAGACTGCAGTGACGTCAATAGAACGCGGACGACGACGCTGTATCAGCAGCAACTATTAGATGTCTTCGTTAATCTTTGCCGCAGTCAGGGAAAGATGGCAGATTGGTGTAGTGAACTAACGTCAAGAAAGACCCTAACAAATCTGACTGGGCCAAAAAGTGACACCCCCTTCAATTAGCACGTCATAATAGTGTCATATAAACCGCCAAATACCAGATATTTAGAAAACTGTTTGAACAATTTTCACATTTGGTATTAATCAGGCCTATTCACAGTTTATCCAGTTAAGCCATTCGAGCGTAGCGTAGAACGTACATTTTTAAGAATCTCAGTTTCGATTTCTTAAACTCAAAAAGTCTTCCATACGGAAGCCTCAAATTTAAGTAGTCTTTCAAGACGCATTAATATCTTATTCCTGTACACTGATTGCTGAGGTGGCAGAACCGTTGCTATCTCGCGTCACGTGAGCTTTGCTCAAATTACTTGTTAACAAATGTGGCAAACGCGCATTAGCAGTGACATGCGGTGACCATGTTCTGAATTTTCGTGTCCTGTAATTTCATGTCCAGCCTTTTCAACGACGCGGGTAGTAGATTATAAATAGGCTTACGGAGAGGCCTATAAGCCCCGCCCACTGTTTTGGCCTCTAGCCTGGTCAGTAGGCGGGGCTTATGGGCCTCTCCGTGTGCCTAATTATAATCTAGGGCTATGATAGGCTGCAAGACCAGGCTATAAAACAAAACAGTGGGTGGGGCTTATAGGCGTCTTACAGCCTATCATAGGCCCACTGTTCTGACCTATAGCCTGGTCTTGCAGCCTATCATAGCAATGGGCGGGGCTTATAGGCCTCTCCGCGAGCCCATAGTCTTGCCTCGTCTTGCAGCCTATGAAGGCTGTTAGCTAAGATCATGATAAATGGAATAAAATGTTTGACTTTCTTGAGACCTGTGAGCTTTACTCCAAAGGTCGCATTTCACACAAAAG
>Ga0056128_1005482_pt1 | contig 15966 bp, 5 predicted proteins | sample WorMetLIZISLAND2_FD_71113 | JGI IMG/M metagenome (GOLD analysis project Ga0056128, IMG submission 71113) | Marine gutless worms symbiont microbial communities from Max Planck institute for Marine Microbiology, Germany - Olavius geniculatus... ...
CCATTCGATGACATATAGTCTCATTAATAAGTGTGCCAAAAATTATTATAATCGGACATTCATTGTTCAAGTTATTGCAAAAAATGTAGTCACATGCTTTTTTTGAGACACAGTGTATTTCTTTAAGGGTCCATTTGTTATTGGTACAGTGTAACACTACGAAGACCAGCTAGAAGTAATGGCTGTATTCATTCTTCAACACACCAAACAGTTCACTCTACTAACACATGGATCATTTTTGACCGCAAGTTGGTAGGCCTAAAACGTGATGATTAGCGCTGTTAATGTTTATGCCAAAGTGGTAGTTTATTCACGTGTTCGCTTGAAAAATGCATTTTTAAGTTCAGATAGTAATACTTTTTCAACTGAGCCAGATATTGTAAAAGAATCCGCCGTAGCTTATGTGTGGCTTGAATTCTTGTCTGTATAAACTGCAAATTGGTTGAAAACAACTGTTTTTTTCCAGAAATACAGTATTTTTGAAGGCAGGGGTTTTTGGCGCACCTTGAGAATAGTTATCAGCAACTACTTGCTATACAAGTATATTTCACTGCTTGTTGTACAACAAATCAAACTCAAAGTTAGTAGATTTTAGGTTTTAGCGTAGAGAAGGATACCGGTAAATGGCGTATTATATCATTACGTGACGACGAAGTTACCGTTACATAATAACGGTCACGGTGTTATTCGATCACTCAGCGAAATAGCAGTAGCCGCGGTGACCTTACAATAACTTACACAAGTAGGGGGTAGCTTACGTGTCCCGTTAGCATAATGCAAATAGGCCGGGTGTCGAGCGTTTTTGCCGTAGAAGGAAACGAGAGCTAGGGTGAACTAACGCGCAGATAGCGGTCACGCTTGGGCTGCCGTAAAAAGCCGCCCGCCTTTAGAATGTCTCACGACTGAATCACGCGTTATTATAGCGACCCGAGTCGCCTGTCATCACAGTGGGGACCATGCAGCACTTCTTCACTACTAGATATCGCACTGCAAAATGGGTAAGCGGGTACGCAGTACGAGCTTATACTACTTCAGACAGTGGCATCACACTACATGCACCTTCGTTTTCTTTGCGACGCACGACTGCAGCCGAATATTGTGAAAACAGCACCAGCGCGAACTGAGTTTGGTTTAACTAAAGCTGCTAGCTGTTTCAAAGAACATTTGTTTTGGTGCATGAAGTGAAAACCTCTACACCGCTTGCACTATGCTTTCACAACATATTTTGCAAGCCTTTTTCGAATAATTTTCTCGCTGGTGGATTCATTTACAATATTTCACTGTATGCTTGGTTATCACGTGGCAAAACAACCAATCAGCGTGAGGCGCCAATTATGTGGCATTCGTTCACGAGTCACGAGGCATTGCAAGTTTACATACTGCTTAATTACTATGACCTGCAAAACGTAGAGTCGATGTCGAGGTCGGTATCGCATCGTAGTCGAAATACATTGTTCTGCTTTAACGCAAATCGGACCTGAACAGTTATATTAGACTAAATATACCGCTGATCATGCAGTGATCGCAGGGACCTTCACCATGGACGTCGGTTCCCATACCACAGCAGCCTGGCATCACAACAGACCCCCCACGCTGTCGCATCGTCAGCATCGTGACGTCGTCACACATGAACTACTCCACACCTTTCTATATACAGAAAGTACAGATAGTGAGTGAGTGAGTGAGTGACGCATGCCCGCTGCAGATGAAACCATTGGCCGTTCCCTGTGATCTTAAACTGAACACAAAAATTAATTAAGTGCTCGTGACGAAAAATTGCCATAGAAATGCATAGAAAAGTTTTCAATAAATTGATATGGTCCATCAAGATAAGTAGTTGTGTGAAAAAGGGACAGGTTTTGGCCAGTTAAAAACGTTTGCCAATGGACGACAGCGTAAGAAGAACAAGTGGAGACAGTCGCCGTCAACTCTTTTTACTAAATACTGAGAAAAACGTGGCGCTACAATCGTGCATAAAAGTTGCATTTTGCCGCAGGGGCCTTTTTGCACGTGCTGCAATAAAATTAATTAAGTTGTTTTTACAGTTTTTTTAAATTTTCATCATTATTTTATTTATCGCTCATAAATTGCGAGAGCCATAGCGCTTATTACTAGCGCCCCGGTTATGTATATATAGCATTGTAGCATGCTGTTTAGCAATGAAAGCAAAATACTGATTAAGAACTTTGCTGTAACACTGTTGGTACAATGTGTCTGTAACGAAAGTGGTGTCTGTCTGACAGTGTCTGTCCGTAACGGATGTACTGTGGCTAAACCGTGCGAGATAGGGCCTAGGTTGCTATTGATCACTAATGGAATATCGCATATTGCTTTTTAGATGACGCAAAAATAATCGACCTTAGATGACCTTAAAGGTCAGTAGGCGTTATTGTGACTAAACGGTAATTAAGCGGTGGAACAGTAGATTAGTGAATTGCTACGAAATGGCCACACATAGACCACCACAACTGGAACAGGAACTGATATAGGCTGTGGCGCGTCTTGTAAACCGTCAAATTTGTTGTTCATTTTTTGTTGAGTAGCAACTGCGTAGCGAACTACCCTGCACAGCACTGGCTCAGAAAACAAAATACTGCTGTCATCGTGCTACAATATTTTGGCACTTTCTGTCACTGTCACCTGCAGTTTGCTGCATGTTTTTCTCGGAGTTTCTCGCGACGCATGTCTCGCTAGGACTGTGAAGTGTGACTGTGAGTCAACAACATCGTTCGGCATGCTTACTATAGTCTACATAAACTGATCGGTCGTGCTTCATGCAGAGTATGGGCCCGTAATGCTTCGCAGAGTGCAATGCATACAAGCCGCCGGCAGCGTATTCTACACGCACATTACGACGTGACGGCGCGTTTATAGCTCACTCCATCACTCACTCACTCTTCGGCACGCCCGACTGACCACAAGCTGCCACGGCGACGGTCTCGAGCTGCGACACGCCAGGCCCCTCGACTGTGTTGACGTGTTACGAGCCGGGCACGAAGCTTTGCTGAATCATGGCGGTGAGCTAGGAAGGCTGAATGATGACGAAGTTATGACGACATGCTATATAGCAAGGTGCGACATGCGTGCCTGCCCACTGTTTGTCATTCGTTCAGGTGTCAGTCGCCGCTACAGGCCAGTTATAGGCCCATCATACAGCGGGAGCAATGCAGCCGGACCTTTAACAAACCGCTCGGCCCATATACGGCACAGTCTTCCAGAAACGACAACTAGGCGACGACAGCGTTAGATTGGCCGCTGGAAAGTACAACGAGACAACTCGGCAAAGAAGCAGCAGTCAAACCGAGCAACTTTGTCAACTCGTATCTCTCCCGGATATCCGTGACTGAGCGCCGAGCCCGTGGCTGGCTTGTCGGCAACAATTAACTGGTTAGTGCGAGTGTCAGCCGGGATCTGAACTCGTAGGCCGAGTGTAGGCCTACACCTGCTGTTGACGGACTCGTGGACGACTGTCTCTGAGATATTCTCTCTGCCGTGAAAGACGGTTCATTTCCAGTTCGTAGCCGCTGTCGTTCTGTGTTGAACCACGCTGACGACGACGTCAACAGACTATCAACGTTCTGCGGCGACTTCTTTCACTGTAAGTTCTACATTTTGCATAGCAAACAGAACGTTGGAGGTGTTGAGCCCTTCGATACGATAGTCCAGGTCCCCTTACCCTTTACGCCTATTCTTATACGAAATATACTTTTTCTGAAAATTTTATTTTTGGCTTTTTAACGTACGAAAGCAGTACCATATTAATTTTTAAACAAATTTCTGAAAGTGTTATTTTTAACACTCTTGAAATACTCTTGCGTTAAAAAGTTTGGCTAGAAGCGTTTTCCGTGCATTGCACTTAGGCCTACGCAAATGATTTTCCTTGCTGTCTGACAGTGTCTGTGGTGGCGAAAAAAGAACGTTATATGCAACGGTTTCTGGTTTTGAAAGGTTTTGGGCAGTTTACGCACTTTTTGCCCGTCTGTCGATCTTCTGTCTCTGTCCATCCGTCTCATTCGGGCCACAAACTCAAAAACAATTAATCGTAGTCTGGAAAAACGAAAATTGGTGTGTATGTTTTTTACAGAATAAGATTCAACCTGTAGCCTATCCTAATCAATTCAATTCAAAGAGTGAGAAGTCAAGGTCACCGGAATTTAATGACGCATATCACGCGTACATTTTAATTTGCGACGTAGCGGTGTTACTTGCCGATCAGCCAACTCAGACGCGTTGGGCGGCTCTAGGGCCGACTGCAAACTGCAGAGCCTGACTGTTGGTAGGCTTAGTTTGCTGTCAAAACCCAAGCGTCTCGGCAACTGGACGGACGGCCGCATACATGGCGGCACCGGACGCCGACATCTTTGTTTATTATCATTTTTGTCAGCTTTTTTGTTCTGTTCGCTCTAATACTCTGCCTACAAGGTGGACGGAGACTTCGTATGCTGATCGTGCTCCCGCGCGGACGTGAAGGTTTGCTGCTCTACCCGGACATGCGCAGTAACCGGATGTAAACACGACAGACAGAGAATAGACAGACAGTCAGGCAGGGAGGGAGATAATTTCTCAGCCCATTGTGATCACTGACTGTTGTAATTGCACCAGCCAGTCTTCATGTATCGTCCGTTAGTCTAGTACGTACGTCCGGGTTCATTTGGCTATGAGCATCCGGCCGATAGGCCTACTTCGCGTTAGTGATGTGCGATGTAACGAATGCCCGAAACGATATGAAAATATTCATTCACTGTAATGTTGTTAGCAGAGGAAAAAGTAATGCAAAAATAGAAGTAGAATAAAACGAAAACAGCAAGACCGCTGAACAGTTATCAGCGTCAAGATGTGCATAGAAAGTTAAAAAAAAATTTAATTGTATTCACTAGAACCAGTCTCAGAGCAACCGCGTGAAATCACTCAGTGTTACCTGCCCTAACCCCACCCAGGCAGGTCAATCGGTACCTGAGTCACCTATCCCAGAGGAGCGGAAGGCTGAGTTGACTTGGGTGGCTGGCTATTTGTTGTGATGGTTTACCTGTTCGTAGACAAGTAGCCTAGCATTAGCCGCAGGTCCATGGACCATGGTACAGCAACTTCGTGTTAATTACCGTAAGCACTGCACTAAGACGCCACCAGTTCAGTTCAGTATATAGCGAATTGACGGGAGCCTACGGTCTTAAATCATCAGTCTCTGTGGCGTGATGAGACATGGGAATATTTTGCTTTGATGGCTGTACAATATGCAGACGAGTAGTATAAGTGGACCTGCAGTATATGTAGGCAGGCATTCGTTCATTGCTCGTGCGGCCGACACCGGCGCCGGTTTCGTTAATGCGCGCTAAGAGCTGTCGAAAAGACCGATGCCGACGATAACGTATTACCTACCCACAGCGCCTAGCCGTGTAGCGTTGACATACCTGAGCAATAGCATAGTTTTCGTGCGTCGTCGGCAACCAGCCTTGCCAGGTGACAGGTAGAAATTGTGTACAGCTAAAAGGTAGGCCTATGCGTCGATCTGCAGTAGTATGCAATGTCTCGGCTGCACTGGTTTGACCACTGAAGCTTGTCTTCTTAAAACTGACTTTTTATAGCGATTAGTGAGAGATCGACTTTAATAAAATTGCATTTGGATAACAGTCTGCTATTTTATGCCCTGACCTCTGGCAGTAGTAATTAAGCACATCACTTCTGTGTAGTATGGCTTAGTTTTGTCAACAATGAATTTAATTTTAATAATTTAAAAAAAATATCCGACCTCACGTAGTAACGACATTTGTCATTCAAGCAGTTTGAGGGAAATACGTGCAGTTGTTGCATCACTAATCATCGCCACTCGAGTTGGTGGCTCTTGATGGTGATTTTTGGCCGACCGTTAAGGTCGAGTAATTGGTACGATCTGTTTCCTGTCGTCTGTCTGTCGTCTGTAACGCATGTATTGTGGCTAAACGGGTAGGTTAAACTTAATATACGATTAAGTATCTTGGTGTAGCGACTCTTTGCTTGCGATATTTCAGCGATCCAGTGCAAAAGGAACATTTTCAAATTTGGGGTTGAACAAAAGTGAGGCAAAAAAATGTTCGTTGTTCAACCGATAAATCGCCGTATCTCCGAAGCGGTGAGGGATAGGGCCAAGATTGCTATTAATTACTAATAAACCCTTTTAGATGACATGAAAACCGTCAACTTTGGATAACCTTGAAATGTCATTACGCACTCTGCTATGCCAATCATGCGGTACTGTGGCTAAACGGTACGTCGTAGGGAATCGTTGGGATGATACGGTAACCGGACACTTCAAACCTGTTTTTCAGTATATATTTTTCTGTTACTTGCAACACGTTTTGGAGTGGTGTCGAAACCGGGGAAAGGGGACAATATCTCGCAAAACTTTAGGTTGTCGGAAAATAACTTTTAAAAAAATCGCCATAAAATAAAAAAATTTAAAGCTAAAAACCGTCATTAAAAAAATTACGCGGGAAAATTAAAATTTTTTGCACCTATAATCTCGATACCGCTGAGCGGCAAAACTGTTATTTCGAACATTTAGTGTAGGCCTAATTAGTTAAACGGTTGGACAAGTGGATAAACTGTCAGTCACAGTTTCAGAAATCGGTATAATATGGGCTTTATATATGCTACTTTTATTCGGTCAGTAATGACAATGTTGAATGAAATGGATTGACCGTTTGTTGCGATTCAATGTACGTTCTCATATTTTATATCGTACGCCTATTTGAACCAGTTTCATGCTGCTATAGGTCTCCAAGATGAGATTGACTCCGCAAACAAGCCATCATTTTTTCACACAACAAGACGTAAGCCTATGCACGTAACTAAGTAGTTAACTTTAATTTTAGTCAAAAAAACATTAGACCACTATAAATGTCTGAGACACTTAGGTCCGAAGTGTCCGGTAAGCACCGTTGACTAGGGCGATGAGAGTTCCTATAGGCTGACAATAGTAAACATGTCGCTATCTGCAGCGGTTTGGCTGCAATTTTAAATGCAAAGTTGTTGCTCGCAGCCATCACTTACGTGCACCGAATTACCGTATCGTACCTATCGTTGATTGTAGCGTTCGATATAGCGGCCTTACCATAGCATGTGTGGGACTGCAGTCACTCTAGGAAATCGCTTTTTTTCCTCGACCGGAAGTCCGACGCTGACCTTCGGTATAGGCGGTACAGTCGGTTCACCCTAGCGATAGCTTGGCTTTTTGTTTTATATTATGAAAACGAACGGCCATATTTCGCTGCGTGTAAAAATTGGCAAAAATGATAGACGGGCACTGGCGAAAGAGGGTAGCTTAGGCGGTTACAAGAACTATTATCTGACTCGAGATCTTACTCAAGAGTGTAACTTATTGTGCGCTACTGCTGTGTTGACGCACGCGCGTGGAACTCGCAGTAGGCCTAATGGGGTGTTTACACGATCCAGCAAACGTCCAGCAATTCACGTGTATTTTGAATACATTTGCTGGAAGTTTGCAGGACGTTTGCTGGATCGTGTAAACACCTTATAACTCACTGTTGCCGGGAGTGCAATCTGACTGACGCACGTCATGCTGTACGCGCTGCCAGCATCCGACGACCTATAATGCTGTAAATACATAACCGGGTGACCGTTATTTCCCCGCACGCAGTTGTTATGTCGACGGCCAGGCCAACTTCTGCAGTTTAATTATGAGGCCATCATTACGATGTGTTTCGGTCCAGTCCACGCCAGCACATGTACGCGTAGTACATCCAGGCCTAGCCACGAGCCCGATGGTAGAATGCTGCCGCTCTATATGCATTAACAAGTACGTTTCTCTCATGTCGTTTAGCCTAGTATGTTTCGCATTCTTGGATAGAAGGCTAAGGCTTGTAAAAATGCCAAAAGGTTCACACATCGAAATGTAGGCCATGATATCAAAATGTATAGATAGTAGACACTGCTGAAGTGGAAATAATGAGCGACATTTTGTCGACACTATCGACAAAATGCCTACAGTCGGCTTTTAACAGTTTGACTAATGCGTGCTCAGGCAAACTCAGCTTCTTATTTTTATCAGGTACAAAACTAAGTTCAGCCGACGTGTGCCACGGCGTGTGTGACGGCTTTGTGATTCTGACTGCAGCGGTGGTATATCCGCTTGCTGCACCGCCGGTCCAATATTAGTTAGCACCGGCAGTGAATCGGTGCAACTACCGGTAGCTGATTATATGTCAATCGACTGTCACTTTCGAGATTTGTCGGCAGAGCTAATTTGTTGTTATATTATAGAGCTTTGAAGCAACACTAAAGAAATTGCGCTCAATGCTGAAAACTTATACCGTTTCGGTGCAACAATATCTGTTTATCAGCAAAAACAACTAGAACCGAATAAGAACTAGTATAATGATAATTACGAGATCTCATGACTTTGACATTTTATTTTTAGCCAACCATACTTAGTAACGGTCGAGATAGTACGGTTGTCGTCCGTCCGTCGTCGTCGTTGTCTGTAACGGATGTATTGTGACTAAACGGTAAGTCGTAGGGGAGGGGAGGAGGTCGGCGATGGTACCATCGGATAGGGCGCTGGCGACCTCCTATAGGCTGTCAGTAGTAACCATGTCTCCATCTGCAGCGATTCGGCCGCAACTTTTAATAATAATCTAGCGCCACTGAAGTCTTTTTTAGCACATACTGGCGCTTTACAAGTCAGATTATTATTATTATTATAAGCTATAAATGGTCGTATCTCGGAAACGGCGACAGATAGGGCCAAGGCTGCTATTGATCACTAATAGGAAATCGCACACGCCGTTTTCGATGAGATGGAAATCAACGACCTTGGATGACCTGGATGGTCACTGACAACCAGTACGGTCGATTTAGCTTCTATAGAGTTTATAGAACGTTGTAACCGAAAATATCTGCGCAGTGCCTGAGTACCCGACGTGGCGACGTACGCTTTTGGCGTACGTGTTTTGTGATAGGCGTATATAATGTTCGTCGCGCATAAATAACGCTGTTTCGGTGCAGTTGAATTGGCTACTGTATTCCAGCGAGCGAGCTGCCTAAATGTCGCCCAGATTGTCACGTGATTGCCTTAACCCTTTAATCTGCACTTGACTGCTCAGCTCATAAATGACAAGGCCGCATTGCGGGTATTGCGCGTCCGGCTGTCTCTTCATCCATCCGTTCGTCCTGCACGGGCTCATAACTGAGAAACAAAAAACGCAGAAAAAACCAACATTATCGTGAATGTTTCACAGGGCTGGAGTGAACGGTGTGGTAGTTCGAACTTTAAAAGGTCAAAGTTCAGAAGTAGAATTATGATTGCGCAGCTTTAGGTGGACGGCCGCATAATATATGTCGAGACTAAACCGACATCTATTCTTAGTTCAATTCTAATTGTACTAAAAGGGGTTAATAAATACGCATAAAACCGCTTTGAGCAATTATTGATGGTGAATCAGCATTTCCAGATATTAGAGCAGAGTCAACAACAAAACTTGGTCACGTGACACCTGGTCACATACGTGTACGTACGATACGTCAGACTGTGATACGATCTCTTTCTCGTACCGGTTAAGTACGAGTTACGAGTTCGCAAGTCGTTGTCGTATACGCTATTGGAATGCACTTACAGGACTACACTGTAGAGAAATTGTTCTGTATTCATCTTATTTATGAGCTGTTATTAACTTAGGCCTACTAAGCTTAAATGTTTGGTCGTACTTGCGGCCTTTTGTTTCTCGTTATTCGATGCCAATTTCAGTGGCGAGACGAATATGTCAAACGCGTGGAAATTAGTTCTTACTGCCTGTCAGGTCGTAAGCCCTTATAAGCACTGCGTTAAGCTATACGTTATCGACGGCTGCCGTTCTAGCCGTGTTTTACGAGCATGTTTACGCGTGAAAAAATTGCAAACAATTACGCTAATTTCTGCAAATGTATTGACATTTTAACACAAAACAGATCATTTGTATATGTCTTTAAGTTTGTCTATTTATTGTTGCCGGTACTCTACTGAATAGAGCTAAGTATAATTGCAAACGTGGTCATATCGTACCACAGTGTCACGAGTGTGACAACGACTTAAAGCCCGTTAACACTTTTTGGCGTCGTGACTTCGCAGACGCGCTTGACAAAACAAGATGAACAGGAAGACACACGTTTAGTTTTTAAGCTTTTGACACCGTCTCGCTCGACCAATCTTTACATAAAAACTTTTTGATGATGACTCGAGTCGAGCGTGTTGAGTGTCTACCTTATACCCACAGCCGACACGTAGCCTATAGGGACGTAGGTAGGCTACACGTTGACTGTCTGTACGTACGAATAGCCTAGTACGGGTCTCGTATTTAAGGGATTGATCAGCGAACGCGTCGACGTATTGCAGTATTTTTATGAAGTATTTTTACTTACTGGCGCTGATGTACACTCTCTCGTCTAAGTTTTAAGTCGGTCTTCTGCGACTTAATGCAACATCGCAATATCAAATGCGGGCATGCGATCGATTGTCCCAGTTATCCGCACTGTATAGGTTTTCATCCCATGTCTACGCCACGTTCTGAAAACTTGCTAGAAATGGATCTTAGGAAAGACTTAGCTAGGAAAATTGTTAGAAAAGTTTTCAGACTGTGGACGCATGCAGATTCTAAATAATGCGGTCAGGGTTCGACGTTGGTCAGACGTCAGTTAAAGCGAGATCAAGTCAGTTTGAGTTGAATCTGTAAGTTGATAGGTGGAATTTGGCAAAGTCTTGGTTTGGAAAATGGTTAACACACATCGCATGTACGATATTGTAGATACGGCGAATGGAATCGGTAGATTATTTCGAGACCCAGGCTCTGGAAGCGCTGCCATTCGATGACGTTCTGCTGCCGGACTGCGCAATGCATGGCGGACTCGCAGTGACGTCATCAGTCACGTGTCGACCTCCTCAGCAACGATGTAGCGCGGTAAGCCCGCCAAGGACATTGAAACGATTCTGTCAATTATAAACACGTCGTGGCTTTTTCAAGTAAAATACATGTAAAAGTTATAACGAGTGATAAATTTTGATAAACTTTTTCGTCAGAAATCAGTAGTGTATATTATGCAGAATTGTTCGGTCCTGTTCGTTGCGTTTTGGCTTCGTTTTCGTTCTCTAACATTACGCCTTCTGTAATCTGTATTTCCGTTAGATAACGCGTTTTTAAATAAAACTTTTAGGACATAACAAACTAATTCTTAGTGTGAATTATGTATTGGCCGGTTAGATTTAATCTACACTGTGTCTTAAAAAACATCCCCGACATTTTTGACTGTAACTTGAAAACCAATTACCAGATTTTAGCAATATTTGGTACACGTATTCACGACACAACTTGCCATCAAATGAGCATTCAGTTTCCTACCTCACCCAACGTTTGTTTTTGCACTACCTGGGGAAAACACAACCAGCGAAATATCACTTTTTATCCAATGCAATATGCTTAATTAATATAACGCGTAAACACACATTTTGTTCACATTTTTGACACTTTGGCTGACATTTCATCCAGTTGTTTATTTTTCAACTGCCTGCAGTAAAATTGCTTGAAATGTTGGCCCACTATGCGAACCCGGGCAAGGAGACGCTTTCTCCATTCATTGAGAGCAGTATTTATAATGTTCTGCTCCAGACAAATCCAGGCTGTACCAGTCGTTTCTCGACTTCGCAAAAATTTTTAAATTTTATCTGGTAGACACACTGCTGCATGACAGTCAAACCTTGTAATATACTACTTGTTGGGGCCCACAGATTAGGATAGATGGAATTTATCGACTTTTTTCATTCATTATAGCACGTATTATGCTTGGTCTGCTTTCCCCAAGTAGTGCCAAAACAGACGTTGAGTTAGGTGGAAACTAAAACACTTATTTAATAGTCATTTGTGTCAGAAATATTTCAGCAAAAAATATTAAAATTTGCTCATCTTTCTTTAAGTTACGATCGATAATGTTGGGGATGTTTTTTTTCACGTGTTTGCGTATTTTAACGCATATTTTGCTTGGTCTACATTCCCTTGGTAGTGCAGAAGCAAACATTGGGTGAGGTGGAAAGCTGAGCAGTCATTTGATGACAAGCTGTGTCGGGAATATTCGTACCAAAAATTATCAAAATGTGATAATTGGTTTTTAAGTTACAGTCAAAATGTCGGGGATGTTTTTTGAGACACGGCAGAAATTGCGAGGTTTTGAATAGTATCGAATTAAGCACAAAGCTCACATGCATACATTGTACGCCTACTTTCCGAATGGAATGACAACTGAACTGTGCGGAACTGAACAATCAGTCTCTGCGTGGGTGTGACCCGCAATTTCAATGTCATAATTATCGTTAAATTGTGTGCCACGTACTCAGCCAGATATGCAGCGTGAGCAAGCTGCAGAAAGGGAAGCCTGGGTAGCTTTCTCTGTTGAGCCTGACAATTCTGGAGTTCATACGCGTAGAAATGTAAAATCGGACAACGTCGTTGCGGTCCAGCACCGCATATAGCGCGCGTCTTACGAATGAGAGATCAGCTGATAACGTACGTACGCATGTCGAGTGGTTAGGCCTGTACTATCGTCAAGACGAATACCTGGAATGCCAGCACCTGCTAACGACGTATTCATGAATGTTCGCAGAGCTGTGACTACTGACTATAGCTGCAGGCAACAGGTTACGTTGACGCCAATCGGGCGTCGCTATTTTTCCAAAAAAATTGAAGTTTAGGCCTATATTTGTCCAAACGTTCTTCCTGGAGCGAACGTACTATCTTGTCGGTTGCAGAATGAAGCGAACTGAAGCCGCTCAAGGCGGATAGTCGATCGCTTAATACCCGTTCGTTAAATGCTGCTTCAGGCAACCTACTATGATTTTCACAGGTTTCATGTAGCTGGACCAGGAGTCCGAAGTGTCACGCGAATGACCGCCACTAGACAAACTATACAGAAACTCAGCACAGCGTTGTTCTGTCTGGTTTATTGCACAACATAGCCAGTTCGTTGCAGCCCACGTTGCAGGAAATCCTAGTCTACTTAATTTGTTACATGGCCATCCTGATTTGGGCCGCATCATGTGTTTTGCCTGTTTGTCCGTCGGTCTGTTTGTTCGTTTGCTTATCTGTCTCGAACGGACTCCTAACTTGAAAATTGAAAGATACATCTAGAAGTGCATTAGAAATTGTTTGAGTATGCGCTACATAAATTTACATTTTGCTTGCTTACTTACTTACAGAGGAACTAAAATTTGGCGTAAACGTTCCTCAGGTCAGGAGTAACCGAAACGCCAATAATTTCCAGATCAAAAGGTGTCAAGAAATATTATTAGATTGTGACCAATCTAATGTACTCCTCGCGCGCATTATTTTTTCCTGTATTCTTCTAAGAGCTTTTTCGTTCCTTTCGGCTTACATTAGAGACCCGGCGTTTAATTGAGACCCGTTTAATATTATGCTAATAATGACTGGCGTCGAAGTCGTTATAGAAAATTGTCTCCCCGAAATTTATAATATACTTACCGATTTTAGAAACTGAGACGAAAAAAAATTCAATAATGGTCGATGACGCTAGTTGCCATTTGTCTTGTTATACTTCAACGCATGCGTCTGTCTGGCACCGTTATGGAGATATGGCCGTTTGAAGTTCTTCCAGGAAGGCTCTTCCAGGAACAGAGGTCGATCGTTAGTCGGTCGTCAGTCGGTCCTCCATATTACACTGATCTCATATACTCCTTTTCGCTACTTTAGGAACGTAGCGCTCGAGGAGTAAAAATCAGAACAAGATTAATATCATGATGACTGGTGAGGTGTGCACAGTGCATGGACGAGTACGTATAACTAGGCGGATCGCCGCATATTATGTCTGAACTGGGCCGACAAATTTGGCTTGACTGATCTGAACTGTTGTGTTATGGTTATGGATAGATAGTATCTATGCATAAGAAATCCATCTCAATGCTACGGAACGTCACATGGCATATGGGACCACACACCGATCGACACCTGCCACCCGACACAGGTAAACGCACCCCGCCATAACTCCAACCAGACAGGCCGGTACTCGATATACCTCCCCGAAGGGATGGAAGGCTGAGTTGACTTTGGTGTTGGTTATATATTAAAATGATTTACCTGTCCGGTAGTAACCCGATCTGACTGGAAGTCGAACCAACGATGTTTCGGTCGTAAGTCGAACTTTCTGACCTTTAGCGACGTTGTGTATTGCGTATAAAATGTCGCTGCAGAAGCGGAAGCGCATCTCTGATGATGACGTTGGATGCCGGCAGCAGCAGCGGCGTCGTCGTTGCCATGACAACGACCAGCATCCTCAGTCTCATCAGCCGGCGTACAGTCGGCCGGTGGTTGTGATGCGTGAGCCGAGACTCGAGCTGTGTCATCCGGACGACTTCCACGCTCTGCGCGACGCCGGCGACGTGCTACCCGCCGCCGCCTCTACCACCGTCACAGATTTCACCACTCTGCCGGTGCAGGTGGTCTACCCGCCGCCGCCCAGACACCGCCGGACCACCCACAACGACGACTACGTGGGCGACCTGCAGCTGTGCGCGTCGTTGGCGCCGTTCGCGTGCAGCTGCGCAGTCAGCTGCTGCCAGGACGCCACCAGAGACGATCTGACGATCGTTCAGAATGACGATGGCGTCATTCCGTTACCCGTGCACTACGTCGCCGCACAAGACGACGACGACGACGACGATGACAGCGTCTACGGAGACACTAGTCGTCACCACCTGTCGAGTAAGTCTTCTCTGTTCATCGCTTTATCGCTTTGTTTAAGTCGTGGCTATACGAACCGATTTCCTGGTCCGAGGTGTTGTCCGAGCTTCTCGGACGCAGAGGTCAACAGCCACAACGGGGTTCGGGGAAAACGTTCTCGCGGGGTCTCTCTAGGAAAATTTTTTTTTTGAATTTTGCTTTTTAAAATAGCGCATTATGGTGAAGGAGTCCAACGTGCAGTCAGTAGCCTAATGAACAACAAGGCACCAGGCGTGGGTGAGATATCTGCTGAGATGCTCAAACATGGCAAGGAGACAGTAGCAGAACAATAGGCTGAACTATTCAACATGATATGGCAGGACTTGGACGTCCCAGAAGATTAGAAGAAAGGTGTGATTATCAAGCTGTCAAAGAAAGGAAGTCTCAAGGACTGCAACAATTGGCAAGGAATCACACTACTTTCTACACCCGGCAAAGTCTTCAGCAGTGTGCTGCTAAACAGACTGCAAGATGCAGCAGATTGCACCCTACGTGATGAGCAGGCAGGATTCAGAAAAGGGCGTTCATGGGTTGAACAAATAGTCACCCTGCGCAGTTTTAGTGATTTTTTTTCGATTTTCCCGCTGCGGCGCACACTTTAGGAGTGAATTGCGACGACATGGCTGGAGAATGGAGATAGACCATGACAACCTGCGTATGAAATTTTTAGCATAAAACGTAGCTGCCTACTGTATGAGTTTCGACCTCCTAGGTTCAAAGAGTTCTGCAATCGGAGCCTTCAAATTTGAGAATTAAGAAATTTTTGTTCAGTTTGCAGCGGCTCTGCAATATACTCGTTGGACACATTTTTTGTCCTATACACTGTGATCCATAAAAAAGTGGAACCGTTTTATTTTCGTAATAACTTTGTCAAATATCAACACACTTAGATAATATTTGGCACACGTGTAGCGTAGACAATCCTGAACTAGCTTATGTGCAAATCACGTGTCAAACTTATTTGCTGCTCTGTATTATACGCTAGTAAAACAATACACTATGAAATAGTGCGTGTACATAGCATCAGCAACTTAGCAAGCAGAGTTTTTTCATCGACAAAATGTTTAAAAGTAAACACACTTGCAAACGTCAGTCAAACGTGTCCGCCTTTAGCTGACACACAGCAGCGCAGGCGTTTTCGCCATTCGTCCACTGCCTCGTCGATAACGCGCTGTTTCATCGTGGACCACACTTCAACCAAGCGCTGCTTCAGATCGGT
>Ga0056128_1005483_pt1 | contig 15966 bp, 9 predicted proteins | sample WorMetLIZISLAND2_FD_71113 | JGI IMG/M metagenome (GOLD analysis project Ga0056128, IMG submission 71113) | Marine gutless worms symbiont microbial communities from Max Planck institute for Marine Microbiology, Germany - Olavius geniculatus... ...
ATACAATATCTGAATGAGATTCTGGTGTAGTTTGACATTCTTTGTGTGTTTACGTGTGTTTGTGTGTTTACCTGTAGCTTCTAGTTTTATTGTACTGTGTTTTCTTTTCATTCTGTGTCTTTTTTATGTTTACTGTGTATTGTTTAATGGACCCTTGTGGTCTGATTTCAAATAAAGATGATGATGAGATGATGATGATAATCAGCCAATCCGTGCCTTAGTAGCACAGATTTCAACATTAGCAGTACAACAAACCGATAGCTAATGTGGCCACAAGCTTTGCAGCGCAGCGCGGACGTTGTCTACACTTTATACTCTGTAGTTTTATAGCACAGTATTGCACTACTGTTGTCGACAGCAGACAGACGCAGACAGCCACAGACAAGGTGTCCGACTGTAAGGTTCGCTTATAACTTGCAGCGTCGTGAGCTAATAAGCAGGTTTATATCATAAAGTCCAACAACGATATTCCAAAAGCCAAGTTTTGAGATGTTGACGGAACGCTGAGAGTGTGGGATGTTGTTATGTCTACTGGCAAAGTGTCCAGCAACCTTCAACGCCCGGCTAGTTTCCGACTTTTGAAAGTCTAACAGGTGGCATCAGCAGACGATTGGTGCTAGCAGAGCGTAATATCCGTTGCCCGGACGAACCAATAACCAATACTCAACTACAATGTGTTAACTTAAAAGAATCCACTCTGTTCTTATGTCCATGAGAACTGCTTCATCAGTGTATAGTTGCCGCCCTCCACAATAACTCGCTCAAATTTTGTGCCATGATCTCCACGATCTTAAAGTAACATGGAAACAGACCAGACGCGTGTTATTATGTCAAAATTCGTCATGCCGTTTAAAAAATTGGCCTAAGGGCCACTTACCCAATATATTTTTCCAGATCTTGACACGATCATTTTCCAATTTTAACCATTTCACAGTTGACTTTGACTAAACCATGAGCCAAAGTGTGGCAAATACTGCAGACTGGGTGTGTGCGTTGTAGAGAGATTCCTTAGCAGTTACCAGTCGCTGGACGAGAGCCTGGCGGTCATCATGGCGAAGATCAACGAGAAGTCCAACAAAACTCCCGGCAAGTCGTTCATGACGGCGATGACTTCCGACGACTTGGATCAACTCGCGACGACTTTCGATATTCCCAGGCGTGAGTTTCGCGCATCACACTGAGCACTCTTCAGTCACTGAATTAATCGGACCATAGCTCTATATTTAGAACGGGCCGAACACATTGATTGATAAAACTAACGTGTCACACAATAGGCTCATTACATCTGTAACTTATTAATCTACAAACCGATCAAGTAAGTAAGTATCTGATTGTAGAGGGATGGTATAAAAATTACAGGAGACAAGAGGGGTCGGCGATAGTACCATTAGATGAAAACGTTCTTATAGAGTGTCAATAATAACTATGTTTTTATTTACAACAGTTTGGCCGCAATTTAATTGAATGCAAAGTTGCTGCCAGCAGCCATCACCCACGTGCGCCGAATTACCGTTTCGCATGTTAACATGTGCAGCGTTCGATATGGCAGCGTCATCATAACGTGTATGGGACTGCAGTCACTCTGAGAAATCGTTTTTTTCGCTACCTGAAGTCGGACGCTGGCCTACGGATATAGGCGGTATGGTCGGCCCACTTTATCGACAGCTGGGCTTTTTGTAGTTTTAGTTTCAGTTTTGTCGCATTCATGTAACGCGCTGATTTCTCTACAATGTAGTTTAGAGCTTCTTGTTTTCTGTGTTCCATTCAGCTTTCGAGCAGAGAAAGATGAACGACATCCAGTGCAATACACGCAACGCACACAGCGCACATTAATGACTGTCTGGCGGATAAGAGAGAAGATTATTAGAACTGCGCCATTATTGTTAGTTACATATACACACTTAGAATTGGCAGTTTTTACAATTTTAGGTTAAGGTTGTTTTTCGGTTTGGCGTTTCATAAAAGTTAAACTTCTTGTTCTATTATTATGTGTACGTGCATTTTGCCTGGAAAGGCCGTCCGCGAAATGATCTATACTGTGTCGGGCGGGACGTAAAACTACTCACTCACTCACGCACGCATGCACGCAGCGCACGCTACGAGCGCAACGCATGAACAGACATCCTTGCGTTTTGGCCGTGCGTCAGTTGCATACTTCCCTGCGTTCGTTGCGTGCGCTGCGTTGGACGAAAACCTGCCGACTTTGGCGGTAATTGTTCGTCTGATTTTCGCGCCGATATCTGTTTGTCTACAGAGCCGGAGCAGACGACAGTAGCAGCGGCTGCAGTGTCGGCTGCTGTCAGTGAGACAGGTCCCGTGGAGCAGTCTCCAGTGGTCACTCCATCTTCCACCAAGCGTTCCCCTGAGACTCCAGTTCCATCTACGGCGACGACCACCAATGAAGCGCTGCCGGCGCCACGTTTTGTCGTTCATCATCACCAGCCTCAGCAGCAGAAGCACCACTCGCCGCTCGTCGCACACAGCCACAAATCCGACTTCTCCGTGCTCGAGGTGCTGCGCATTTCTCCTAATTAGTTCGCGTTAACGACAGCCGTTTGTAGGACTTTTGTCCGGAAGGGTATTGTGAGAGGGCCAGCGTGTCCGCACGGATGCAGCATGAATCAGTGTCCTGCAGGTCGAAATAGCTTTTTCTGCGAAACACATCCCAGAGTTACGGAGCGTCATTTGCCACATGCTGCAGACGTTAAAATGGCCAAAGAATGCAGAATCGTGTCTCATTTCCAACCGACTTCGGGACTTAGTTTTCAGCTTTTCCACGCGCTTTGAAATGATGTACTGTTTTTGAACATTTAGATAAAAATACCCTGTATTAATGTTTCTGGAGTACGGTTTTATTCAAGTATAGCAACCACTTGAAAGCGACCGACAGGGAGTTGTACTCGCGGCATCTTGGTCAAAAGTCCAACGTCGTAACCGTTACGCCAGCAAGCGAGCGCGATGCCCAGTCAGCCGTTGGGTGATTGTCAGGAAAGGGTTCAAGGCCACTATTTGTCTTGGAGCATCCCATCGCTGGTTGTTGTTTGCAGAGCTATATACAGAAGATGCCGTTGAGAGCCGACACTGTTGGCGGGCACCTTGCAGCGCCGCTAGCAATCGCCGTGTGTGGCGTGGCTGTGCTCGCACTGGTCGTGGCAGGCATCGCGATGGGTCGTCGTGGTCGTACCAGTCAGACCTCCGCCGGCTCACTGAGCGTCACCGAGATTGACCGTTCAACACCCCACCACCCGGGCACTGCACGACCGCTGCCCGTCAACGGCTACGAGAACCCAACATACCAGTACTACCAGACAGCGGAGGCAGCTGCTACTGAAGCTACTGATGTCGACAAGCAGGCACAGTAGACCTGCTGCTGCCGATGATGATAATATTCATCAGTAATGCTCATGCTTAACTACTTCAGTTTGTTGTGAATTTGCAGTACAACACGCTGTAGCACAACTTTACAACAAATCCACGAAATGCACAGCAAATCAGAAGCAAGGTCTATAGGGGTTGACTGAAAATGGAGGACCAAAAAATAGAAGACAAATTTTAGGAAGTGGAAAATGGATGACAAAAATGTTGTTAACATATATCAGTATGCCCAGTAAGGCACATCGTGTATAATTATTAAGTTTCTAATTGTTATTTGTTTGTATACTGTCCGACGAACTAAATACGAACGTCAGCTGACTTGTTGTTGTCAGCAGTAGGCCTACGTGGTCCTCCATTTTACAAAGTGTCAGCATAGCTTGCCATGCAGAGACGCTGTTTCAGCTATAGCAAAAGCGTCCGTCCGTCTGTCGGTGCAGATGTCACACTGCGGTATTGTGTCAAAACGGTGCAAGCTTACAACGTCACGAAATCTTCACTGTTTGTGTATCGAAAGTATAGTCGATCTCGTGAAAATCGCTTCTCCATATTCCAATCCTCCATTTTTAGCGCATCTGTCTATAGAAGTCCACAAAGTAATCGAAGGCGTACAGAACAAATCCACAGCATCTTGACGTGTCGGGATGTTGTACAGCTGGTTGTACGACTTGTTGTCTACGACAAACTGAAGTAACAGAGTTTGGGCTTTGGCTGAAACGTGACGTGACGTAATTGTAGATTACTAACTATATCTGCTTGAATTCTACTTTGTATGTCTCAATGTACCTGTCGTGTCCGTTCCTATTTATGCGCGCGTCCTGCTATGTCGTCGTGCGGTCGGCCGACAACAGCGTCAGCTTAATATACGCCGATTAGCACAAAGCGATTATTTATCTATTTCGAATAACTGAATGAAATATTTACTACCGCGGATTTAAAACATCGCAACGTTACCGGGTGCATTACACTAGATTGCTAAAATTTTTTTGTTTCTTTCTTAATAAATAAAAAGGCTGCATCCTTGCATGTAAAGTATGTTTGTATCAATCAATCAATCAATCAATCAAAGCAGTTGATATTTGATAATTCATTACGTGTTAGTTTAAAACAAATTGCAGTTGGCTGACGTAACTACAGTGTAGAAGATACTGTGTTGTTTTTTTTTTGGGGGGGGGATTATGTATTACTTGCACGATTACACAACAGTTGCATATGATCGACAGACTTAGACTATATATGCGGACAATTCGGTATTGCAAAATTATGATAAAATTAATGTCTTCGGCATATTGATATCAGTTATCCCTCTGATCGAGACTTAAGATAGGCCTATTTACTGCGTGATTGTAATGTGAGAAGACGTGACGTTGTTGTGAATAGCGCGTGTGACTTGACTAAACGACAATGTGTTGATAGATTGTGTGCATGCCGTCTTCGTTACGAATGAGTTGTTATGGTTTTGTATTGTTTTTGAATGTCTTTCTTGCCTCTGTTGTTGAGAGATATTTCACAGGTATTTCAGTTTCCAGTTTTTAAATAGCAGGTAGAAATTGCTAACCTGCGATGCAGCAAAATAATAAGAAAAAGATAGGAAAATGATCACGTAATCGGTCAATCGGCTTTTTGCACTAGAAACAAGTTATAAGTATGCATTTTTACGCAATTGCTGTGCCTAGCCATCGACTTCAATCTAGCATTATTGTTAATAACAGATTTGGCGGTGAAATGGCCGTGTTTTTAATGTTAACGAACTGTAAGCATTTCGCCGATGTTGTATCTCATTTTTAGCCCGTCCATTTGACCGACTCCAGAAGCTGACTTTTACGTCTTTGGCACATTTAGGTTTAACACAAAATGTGCACAAATTATCGATCATTTTCTCGTACAACGATGAACATTTGTGTCAGCAAATACGCTCGAAACAGTGGCCGATATTGCGCTACAAGGATCGAAAATGGCTTTTTGATTGCGTTGACAGTACGCAAACAGCATAAAAACGTTGATAAAATGCTACACACATTTATAGGAACGTAATGCATTACTAGGCCCTATTGAGCACTGCGTGCTTACATTATATTCAAGTGTAGAACTGATTGATCTCGTCCGATGTGCGTGCCGGTAGTGTGTATTGTGATGCGATGGAGAAGAGATTGAAAGCGAGTGACATTCTAGTCATTGTGTATATAAGCCTACTGCTTGCGCCGTCTCCTGCGTGTCCGTGTTATCGATGTTGTCGTGACTCATGATCGATTGTTTTTAGCATCAATAATCTTTATTACGCGTATGTCAGAAGACAGTACAGACATGATTAGTAATGCAGAATTTATAACCATAAATCGACCACGCGCAACATTTGTAAATGCCATCGCGCTGCTGCAGACGTAAACGTTCATTTTGTCTCATTTGCTCCAGCACATGGTACACGTTTTTAGGCGAAATCGCTCTCACAGCCAAGAACTTGCGCCTATTCCTACACATTTTTTCGTAGTGTAGTCTGTCGTCTGTTTGTTGCATTTGCACACCCTGCTTAAACCGATCGACGGATTTTGATGCCATTTTGCAGGTGCACTTGCGGGTTTCTTTAACACATTGTTTAAGATAAGCTCACAGGAAAAAAGATTTTGGGTCAGACTGCCAGCCAAAACGTGCAATTACAAATTGCAGCCAAACCGTCAGTCTGATGGCGAATACAAACGAGGAGTTGGGTGGACACGCCGCCCGCAGCGATTCCGCCTTTTTGCCATGATTATCTGTCGTTCTTTGCTTGAGATTGCTGTTCTGGCAGTTCTGTCCATACAACGCTCACGTGCTTGCAATATTTGCCCCGCCGCTCGCTTAGGAGCGGCACCTACATTTAATAAGCCTATGCGATTAAACTGAAAGCGAACTGACAAACAAAATCGCGTGCGAATTAATTGCATGCACTTTCGTTCTAGTTCTGCTTTAGCTGTGTCGCATGTCTAGGCCAATAGCTTCTCTGTGTCTCACATTTTCCACTATATAGCGAATGGCTTTATTATAATGGTGTCTATAATACGGTGGGGCAAAATGTAGAAAATGTTCGAGTTCGGTTCTCAGACAAATCAAAATCAGTGCTCCGTACTGAAATAAATGCTGTGCAAAAATGGATTCTTGATTTATGTCACTTATATAAGGCGATATAGGGCCTGTCAAGGCTAGTGTTTAGCTTAGCGATGCCAACTCGCATGAGTACTGCACTGCAAACTTGTATGCCTATATAAGTGCTTTCTGCGATTTCTATCACAACCTTGACGAATACCGGTATTGTACAACGTGAATATATGACACCAGTTTGTATACAAATGTTTTGCGAACTTATACAAGTCTCGTACCGGATTGTCGTACAAGCTCTTACAAGCTCGCCTGGGACTTGGTGGTGTCATAGTCGTGACGTACACATTATGAAGTTATGACTACCGTTTTGGACGCGACTAATATAATTATGTAATAAGTTTAGCCTATGTGTAGTAGGTCCTACCTAAATATTGGAGCCACAAATGAAATAGAGAAATGATAGCCTACAACGTACAACAGTTTGTGTACAGAAATAAGTAACCGTAGATTATCTGTCTTACTAGACTGCTGACAGCAATATATAAATAACAATAATTACGCCTACTAGTTAGCTAGATGCATTTTGTTTATCGGCAAAGAAACAAACAAGGTGGATTCTGTAGTCATGTAAAGCGCTGTCGCAATATTTACAACTGCTGTAAGCTATGGCTGTACAGTGTGTAACCGTGCGCCTGTCATGTGAATTTTACGATGTTAACCGGTTGAAGACAGTAAAGAATATGATCTCGTGATTCGTGTTGGATGGTTTGTCACTTGTGCTAAATTTTTGCAGTAATTTTGTCGGCGTCAAACGCGACAGCAGGACGGCCATTAGGCATAGCGCGTCAATCATCACGGCGTCTCGTAATGCACCGCTGTCATGAACCTTGACAGCGCTACAGAACTCGAAACACATTAGGCCTGATCTCAGCCAGTTACTGACTGAAATCAAACTAAAACAGAACTCAAAACTTAAAACACAACTTTCTCTAAATGTGCAACAACGCTGCAAGAAACAGAATGCGCTGGTTGGCTTAAATGAGCCTAATACTGTTCTAAGGGTTTGGTTTGGTTTTGCGTTGAGATTTATCGCGCATATGTATAGAAAACCGCCTTACCGAGAATAAGTCTCTTGTACAACAAGCCCAGCTGTCGCCAGGGAAAGCTGACTTGGGGAAAGCTGACTGTAGCCTATCGCCTATGTTCGAAAGCCAGCGTCCGACTTTCAGTGATAATGTCGGAAACTGGTAGGCCTCGTACGCTGGCGAATATGAACTCACCAGACATTTTTGACGAATATAGCAGGCAACATCGGTTAAGTGTGACTGAAGTTAGTCGCAGTAATAAGGGCCTAAGTCTTTGCATTGACCTCGATTCTCGTTCACATACAATGTGTTTACCACTATCAACGATCAACTGCTTGATTGCCTGAACGTCCTCCATGAGCAAGGCAGGCGTATTGTGCATGCGACGTCTTGATTTTTTCCGTAGTAGCATAATGATAGTCTGTCAGTTGGATCTAAGCGTCCGTGGCAAAGGTGTCAGCGAAAAAGTTTGGCGCCTTTTTATTACGGGTCAAGGTGTATACAACAACTGTTATAATGTTGAATGCCGTGATCATGGCGGATAAAATCATTTCAGTGCCATTAGTTTTGACGCTGTTGTCAACTGGTCGAGCGGCCTGCTTCAGCAGCGCTCAGAATGACGTCATATTTCCTGCGGATCATAAGTTTAAGTAGCTCGAAAACAACAAAACGCGTTAAATACAATAGACGAAGAAAACTGAAAGCAGAACATACAGCATGGTAGCAGTAAAAATAACCTCATTATTTGGCAGAACGCATAGAAAAAAAAACCTAAAGTAACTGCAAAGTTTAAACAAAAAATGAAATCATGTTTAGTTGTGGTAGTAGCTACGATGACTTGTTATAAAAAGCTCCATCGTCTAAATGCTGCTGCTGCTACTGCTTCGGTGAGGCGACTGGAAACTACCGTGACGTTAAGTCAGATGCCCAATCTGCTGCACCAAACGTGTCAGCAAATTCACACAGCAAATCAAACCGCAGACAGACACGATCGTGTCGCACGTGTGACTTTTTAATTTTAGCAATTATTTACTGATTTTATGTTTTTTTTTTACTTTTTGTAGCTTGTAAAAGCAAAACTTAAAAAGCATACACAGAAGAGATAGCTGTGAAGTGTTGCGTCATGTCTCACCAAAAAGGTCAGTATGGGCGAGCCAAGAAAAATGTTGGACTGGCAGAAAACAAAAAAATGAACTAATTGCAATCAAAGAGAAGAGCTGAAAAAACGAAACATGCTGGTAACGGTGAACTACTTAGCAGAACATGACGTGCATGCGCGTCGTTCACTTTAGTTTTGCCGCTTTGAACTCACATTCACAGATGCCCGTTAGTCGTTACTAAAGACAACCACGGCCGTATTTAAAACGGGGGGAGTTAATGAGTTCAAACCTTCCAAATGTAGCACTCTGAATTGTCACATTAACTTTAAAAACTTTCAAAACTTTAAAAATTCCAATGTGACAATTTGGAGTACTACAGTTCAAAAAAAATTTCTGCTCGCTTCGCTCACATATTATTTATACCTCTATTTTAAAATTTGCTTTACCGCCCGTGTTTGCCTTTATTGTTTAAACTGCATGCACTAAGTTTGGTCAGTTAATTTTTAAAAAAAATAATAAAAATCGTGCCACCAGATTTTATGTTTTAAAGCTAAAATGCACCAAATTCGATCTGCCCCAGGCAGACCCTGCTGGGAAAACTCATAGCACTACACCAGATCCCGTAGCTGGATTTGAGGGGTCCTACTTTTAAAGAAAGGAAAGAAGGACAAATAAAAGTAAAAAAAAGTAAAAAGCAACAAAGGAAAAAAAAGAAAAGGAAACGAAGGTCAAACCTTTCCCGGAGCAAAAATTCTGGTTACGAGCTTGAAGATAGCAGCTAAAGTGCAACTCAGATCTCTCAATTTTTTCGACGCACACCATCTGACTGTATAAATATACGAAGCAAGATCATATCGCTATTAATCCCTTAGGAGTTTATTTTACGTGGAAAATAATTCCGTTGAGAGACTGAAAGAAAGAGATAGGCCGCATTGCGAATTCATGATGCGTAGGGCGGGGAGCTAACAGAAATAAGGCTTTACGAACCGACTGCTCCTCGTTACAGTCTGACAGTCGTCGTAATTGCACCACCGCGTTTGTTGTCGCGTTTAGTACCCACTCGTGTGATTTGCTTGCACACAACAACCACAGAATGTCCTATCAGGTTAAGTTACGTGTACTCACCTGCTAGTGTAACAGAATGTCCTATCAAGCTTACTACTGGTTAGTCTGCCTGTCTGTTTTTACGACCTTGTACACTGTGACCAGCATCTTATAGGCCTACCTTTTGGAGTTGTTCCGAAATTAAACATTTCCCGAATAATATGCCGTTACACCGAGCAAAGTGAGCGAAACTTTGGCTGCAGAGTATCGGCAAATATGCATGTTAATGGTTCAGACGCGTGATGGACCGGGCCGAACGCAGAATTCGACTTAAACCTAAGCCGAACGCATGGTTTCCACCATTCCATTGGTGCCTTTCCTCTGTTGCTGTTTTGCAGTTCCTGTTCTTATTTTAACAGTAGGACAATTACGGCAGCTTTTTTGCCGTTCACGGCTGTAACGGAACGAAATGTTTTTACACATATTTTTACGAAATAACGGGAATAATACACCAGTGGAGCGGCAAAACGGCAACGGAACGATGTAAACCAGATATTAGTGGGACGGCCGATCGAGCTCGAACGAAGCGTCAGCGGGCCTGCACGCCGAGCTCAATAATGATCTAAGGCTAAACGACATTCGTGTGTTTGAAATATTCAAGTACTCGATTAATCAATCAATCGGAAAGTTTTAAACTAACCCAAGTAATACAAACACTACCGTACTGCTAGGTCCACTAAAGATAGATTAGTTGGAGTGCAGTCCAGAAAATAGTCAGAAAAAGGATTTAGAAATCCAACTAGTGTAAACTCAGCAGGGCTGAGGGAGGCCAAAAAAAATAACTATTGCCCCTGTAGGCCTCAGTGTCTGAAATATCTTATCAACATCCAGTGCCGGATTTACGTATATTTGGGGCCCAAGGCTAGACATAATTATGAGGCCCTGCCTACCCTGTGTTAGCTCCGACGCCAGACAGAAATAAAAAAGAAGAAGGGGAGGCTAGGTCGAGAGCCGAAGACGCGAAAATGTCAAAGCGCCATAGGCGCCGAAGTAGTGGGGTGTGGGGGGAGGTGTTTTCTTCTCACTGGGGATCGGTCTGGGGAGGCCTCCCATTTGTTAAAATTCATGTACCAATTAAATGGCGTTTTTACGCTTTCTCGTGCATACGCGGTGTCGGCAGAACTAGCACGTAATGTACTTCTCGATGACAATGCTGAAAACGGCAGTGTAAACGACCATTTTGAGCAGAGACTTTCAGCCTTTTCAGGCTTCTTCCTAAAGACAGAACAGCAAAAGGAGGTGGTCCGAAAAGTCGAAAATCGAGGCACAAGACCGAGAGTGGAGGTTGGATTACTAGGGGGTCCCTTGCCCACCAGTTAAAAGTAGGGGCGTATTCAGGATTTTAAGTTAGGGGTGGCGTGGTCTGACGGACGGAATTCCCTACTGGGGTTCAGGGCAAAACCCCTATAGGGGGTCTCTGGATGAAGTCCCCCAGAAGGTGAAACTAGGCCTATTTTGTGTATTAGAGCATGGATTTTTTAGCAGTGGCGTTGCTAGGAATTTTTCCATGGGAAAGTAAATCTAAAGGTTTTCCCCGTATTATTCTCCTTTTTCCCTGTCTTTCCCTTTCTTGTTTCTTTTTTATCTTTTTTTCCTTTCCCCTAACTTTCCGCCTATTTTTTTCTTTTTCTTTTATTATTCTCCTGTCTCTTTTTTTCTCTCTTTTTTCCCTCTTTTCCAGATCTGTCGAGAGCCACAACGGGGCTCAGGGAAACATTCCTAGTCAGCCCAGTGGTAAATCCGGCCCCGTCAACCTCCCTACAAGGCTTCAAGACAGTCAGCGAAATATGCGGACCGTTTAAGTCCATTACTTCTTGCTACTGCTGCTGCTGCTGCTAATGATGATTATAATTATGACGATAGTGACTAAACTGAAGGATGTTATGTTAAAACTTGAAGCGATTAAGGATCTCAAACGTCTGCCGACAACAGTGTTACCACCTGGGGGACACAGCGGATTTAATAACCATTTTTCGGCCGCGCCTAATCTGCAAAAGCTAGAAATCATGGAATCCACAAAAGAATCTAATCACTTTCCTAGCTGGGGCAACGACAACCCTTAATGCAATTTTGTCAAAATCTGTTCAAAACTTTTTGAGTAATCTGAGTAATCCAACCAACAATCAAACAGACCGACAAACAGACAGACAGACAGACGATGTCATTTAACCTCGTTCTTTGGCGTAGGTAGCCTAATTATGGATTGGTGGCATGGCTTAGCGGTAACGCGTTTGATTCGATCAACGAAGTTACTCTACGCCGGGCCGGGTTAGTACTTGGATGGGTGACTGCCTGTGGGCAAGTAAACTCTCTCGTTATTTAACCAGCCACATAGGTCAACTCAGCCTTCCATCCCTCCGGGGTAAGTGAATCAAGTACCGGCCTATCTGGCTGGGGTTAAGGCGGGGCACGTTCACCTGTGTCGGGTGGCAGGTAACACTGTGGGATCCCATACGGCAGGTGACGCTCCGTATCTCTGAAATGGGTTTTCATTAAGAGCTATAACACCACTTTTTACGTGCATGAACTAGTGCAGTACGACGTTAGACTGTCGTGTGTTTATAGACGTGGCAAACTTCGTGCTCGCTGTGAGATATATTTAACCCGTTTAGCACCTACTCAGTATGCAACTTTAACGACACTTTTTATAGTTCTTCGTTATTCCGTTGTCAGGTTCATACCATGCCTTGCTGCAGAATGTATTCGATTCGTTTTCGGAATATTGATACCGCGAGGCGCAAGCTGCGCGTCTCTAAAGAGTCCGTAGCGTCGTGAGGACATGCAGCGCTCGTCGTGTATTGGCTAATCACCGACACGGCCCGAACTGTGGTGTCGACCGGCAATCTACTCCGGCTGACTCGATGAAAACTTACGAGCTGGGATCAGCATGACGCATAGAAACTAATCTACGAACCATTACTGCACGCCGGTGTCACATTAAAATGTCTCCCCATGAAAAATCAGCCCGGAGAAAATAATCACGGATTTGATATGTCTCCCCTTTATTAGAATATCGCCGGCTCCATAAAAAATCGCCCCATTATAGGATCGCCTCCCCAGAGAAGTCTCCCCCGGCTGACAATATACTGGCAAAAATCCGTCTCGCCCGGGGGGGGCCGCCGGGCGGGGCGAATTTTTGCCGGTAAATTGTCGGCCGGTGTAGACTTTACTGTGGGGCAATCCTATAATGAGACACCGGCAGCGTGGCTGGGTCGGTCGACAACGTGTTCTCACTCTCCGAGACTCTCATTCGCATTCACAATATCCATGCACCATATAGTGTCACGAAATGTGTGTTTCGTACCGTTTTTGCCTGACGCTCGCTGCATGCGGATATCGTAGACCGTGCTACGCCACTCACTGTCGATAACCCACACTCCGTGACATTCCAGGAATCAACGAAAACTCGCATTACAAGACACAATATCCATGCACGTACGACGTCACCCACGGGACGCCCCCGCTATAGCCATGCAGTCACAAAGACCAACTACCAAGCCAACCGGATGAACCTACAGACTACCGCCATGTGGCATACAAACTACTGGAATCTCAGAGAAGCCACACGACGACGTTTCGAGTTAGTGAGGACTTATGCTCGGACACACAAAATGTCGTATAAAGTTACAAGAAAATGTCACGCTGTGCTATGCCAACTATTCAATTACCACAATGCAGTAACTGCCCTCGGGCATTTCTGATCCCGACCGACATTTGAACCTATTCACGTTACGAATGAGTAGAAGCGTGGAGAGTTTCTTTGTTTATATGCACTTCATCGTAACATTCTCAGTGACATAAAATCGGCCACAGACAAAACAGTTTGTGCAATGTTACGAAAAATTTCATAAACGGTGCGACTTTTCGTCTTAAATGCCCTGATTTCAAGTGAACGTGACTTCACTATTCTGTTTAAATTAAAACTGCAAAACATCCAAATATATACCGGGTGGCGCAAAAAATGTCCCGCACTTTGCATAACTATAACGGCGCGTATGCTTTACGGAGATAAATTTTCTTTTGTATATTTGTAAACCAATATGTACTCTTACTTGCTTATAAATTTCAGTGACTTCACTTTTGGCACTACTGGATGGCGCTTAATGAGGTAAGGAGAATTAAAAATCCAATTATGTAAGGACAGCGTTTCATCACACCGCATCCAAGTAACTCAATTTTTTTCGACATAACACGCCCGATATGTCAGCTCACAGGAATGGAAACCGCACTCAACAGATTTGAATGTACTACATTACTCAGTTTGGGATACCTTGCAACAACTTGTCTGTAAAAGAAGGCGTGAACCGCATGCGAACCTCAAAGATCTTCAAAATGTTATCACAGACAAATGGCATGACGTCGACGTCAGACAGCCAGAATCAGAAAAGCCGTAGAGCAGTGGGGAAAAGCGTCTAGCGTCAGTGACAAAGGAGAATAAAGGACCGATTCAGCACTTTTTTCTGCTGATCAGTTACTGATGATTCGGCCTACTGTGACGTTTTGCATAGCATGCGTACGAGCGGCAACGCAAGTGATGAACCGCTTGCAAAAATTGCTTCATGGCGTGTAACACTATTTTGTTTGTGTCATGGCTAATATAGAAGTGTTTTAAACGAAAATTCCTGCACACATTCGCTGATGTTCGGTCATTACAAAAATGTTTTTGTGTTGATTCATTTTGACCATTCGGCATGCGAATGTTCGGGACGTTTTTTTGCGCCACCCGGTATACACTGTGTATCAAAAAACATCCCCAACATTTTCGACTGTAACTTAAAAACCAATGTGATTTTAATAATTTTTGGTATGAATATTCCTGACACAACTTGCCATCAACTGACCATTCAGTTTTCCACCTCACCCAACGTTTGTTTCTGCACTACCTGGGGAAAACAACTAGCGAAACATTATTTTTTATCCAGTGCGATATGATTGCTTAAGTAACATAAAGCATAAAAATACATTTTGTTCGCATTTCTGACACTATGGCTGACATTTTATGCAGTTGTCCATTTTTTCAACTGTCTTTAGTAAAAATGCTTGGAGTGTTGGCCCACTATGCGAACACAGGCAAGGAAACGCTTTCTCCATTCATTGACAGCAGTATCGATAAAGTTTTGCTCCAGATCAATCCAGGCTGTATTTGTCGCTTCTTGACTTCACAAACATTCCTAAACTTCATCTGGTAGACGCACTGCTGCACGACAGTCAAACCTTGTAATAGACCGGCTGTTAGGGTCAACAAATTGGGACAGATAAAATTTATCGACGTTTTTCATTCATTTCAACACATATTATGCTTGGTCTGATTTTTCCCCAGGTAGTGCAAAAACAGACGTTGGGAGAGGTGAAAACTAAAACACATATTTAATAGCAGGTTGTGTCAGAAATACAACAAGTAATTTGAGAAAAGCTCACGAGACGCGCGAAAGCCTATAGCAGTTCTTGGTCGCAGGTAATCGTAGTCTATCTCCATCCATTTCGTCGTAATTCACTTTTTTGCAGCCAAAAATCGCCAAAATTCACGTTAAGTCAATATTTTTAGGGTTCAAGGTCATTCAAGGTCATCGATGTTGATAAATTTAAAAAGTCTGTCACTAGTACTTGTTATGATAAGCAGCATGTTTGTGCCTATCTGCAACCGTGTTCACGCTACACGAGATAATTGCGGTAAAATAACCACTTTTTAGGGGGGAGGGGTAGCTGTCTTTGACGCCCGCGTGCGCCGGCCTCGTTGAACCTAGGGGGTCGGGACTTGAACTGCTAAAATTTACGTTGAATGCTGAAAATTTCATATGCAGATTGTCTTGGTCTATCGCCAGCCATTTCGTCGCAATTTAGTGTTAAAATGTGCGCTGCATCCAAAAATTGCGAAAAATTCACTAAAAACCTCTTTTTGAGGGGTTCAAGGTCGTTCAAGGTCATCGATGTTGATAAATCCAAAAAGCCTATTACCAGTGCTTGTTATGATAAGCAGCATGTATGCACCTATCTGCAACCGTTTTCACATTATTCGAGCCAATAAAGGCAAAATGACGTCTTTTTAGGGGGGTACCTTTTTTCGACGCCCTCGTTCGAGAGGAACCCCTGCACCCAGTGGCACGAAATTTTGTCACGATAAACTAGAGACCTTGGGGCAGCCCACAATGAAGATTTCGTGATCCTAGCTTGCACCGTTTTGATACAGCTCACGAGTGTGACAGACAGACAGACAGACAGACGGACAGACG
>Ga0056128_1005484_pt1 | contig 15964 bp, 8 predicted proteins | sample WorMetLIZISLAND2_FD_71113 | JGI IMG/M metagenome (GOLD analysis project Ga0056128, IMG submission 71113) | Marine gutless worms symbiont microbial communities from Max Planck institute for Marine Microbiology, Germany - Olavius geniculatus... ...
GACAATATGACACTAAGCGGAATGAAAGTAAAAACGTAAAGACACGACAACATAAAAGCATGAGAATAGAGGCTCAAAATACAAAAAAAAACATAAATGCATAAATAGAGTTCAAAATGCTAAATACTTAAGCCATCTAGAAACAGCTACTCGCTTTATTCTGCAACAAAACCAAAAAGCAACACTTTTTGATGCCAGGTCAGAAGACTCCTGTTAACGCAATGAAACTTGAAGTAACGCTTTTCTGCGTAATGGTTCGCGTATATATCGGCTTTCCCGTGTTTTTAAAAATGCGGTTTGAATGTTCGTCAATTGTAAAGGGTTGCAACATGTCAACCTTTGTAAACCAACATAAAATGTTTGGTGATTTGGTCTAATTTGTACCATCGTTGGTCGCATCAACAAAATTGGTCTGCGTTGAGCCAGGTTAGTACTGAGATGAACAACGACTGTTTGCAAGTATATCGTCTTGGTGTGTAACCAAGCCACCCATGCAGGTCAACTCAGCCTGGCCAATCCTCCCTGGGTAAAGACAGTGAATACTAACTACAGCTGAGGCATAAACAGACACACCGCGCGATGTACTAACCCTATGAGCGTGGTGTGGCAGTTTAAACTGGTGTAAAATGGCCTTGTGGTTCAGAAGGACTTTACTTTTTACGTCTGCGATAACGACGATGATCGGATGATGATGATGACTGACTGACCGGGCTGGTGCGCTGTCGTGGACTCGGCGTGGTCGAGGGGTGGACAGAACGCAGCACACAGACACTGTGACAGATCGACCGAGACAGAAAGCGGTTCTGATTGCCCAGGCAGCCGCCAAACAAGAACTGTTCACAGGCGCCGGATGTCCGGTTGTAGAACCAAGCCGTCTCATCTGCCGACTTACAGCTCAGTCCGTAGTCTGCGTCCAGTTGACAGTAGGCGAATGCCTGGTCGGGCGTCACTGGAGGGGGTGTCCGTGATGCCGCGGGCACGCCCGTCCACGACTTAGACACTGTCGATAAATTGCAATCAACTGCAGTGTTTAGCGCGAGCAATTATGGTATTATTATCAAATGCCAGAAAATACGTCGGCGCTATATGTCAGCCTAGCGCGGAAATATTATGCGGCTGTCTGCATGACTTATGACCTTGTAAATCAAAATCTGGCAAATCGGTCACTCGTGTCTTGGCGAAAGTTCGCGCAAATCTAGATTTTCCCGTGTTATTTTGTTTTCCAGTTAGTAAAAACCAGTACGAGACAAACGGACGAACAGACTTGACTGACAAACAAAGAAAGACATGTATTGTGGCTATCTAACACGGCCACATAGTCGGACATGAAAAGCACACCAAAAAATTAGAGAAAGTCGCCTGAGTTGCAGTAGAAGCAAACAATAATGCATAAGATAGACGTTGCTCTTAAGTCATTCAACAATGTGCAATATTCCTGTAGGTGTTTGACTACCAATACGAGTGTGTACAGTAGGAAATCGTTGAATGGTCCATGTTGTAGCTTGTAGCACCGTGAGTTAAAAAGAGTTTAGTAACTTCTGCCAATACTTAGTAGTCTTATATGCTTTCGGTACTGCAGACTTTTAGAGCGCTGGGTAGCGTGCAGTAAGCAAGGAACAGCAGCAGTTGACATACCGCTGGGACTGGACGAGAATCTTCCGCAGACAGTCATGCAGTCGACGAAGTTGAGGAAGTTGTTGTCGTTGCCAAGGCAACCGCTGTAGCTGAACTGTTTGCAGGTGCGTTCACCAGCGTCATAATAGTACCTGACGTGTGTGTGGCCGCACGACCCAGCCTCGTACGGCATTGTGCACAGCGATGGCAAACTTTGCCCGCCTTCTGAATCTACGTCAGTAAGTAAGCAAGTAAATCTTTTACTGTCCTTGCGTCGGTCAAACGCAAACAACACAACCGCAAAGTCGTCGGCTGTTACACGTACCAATCATTAAGTCAAGGTCAAGTCAAGAGTATAGCCTTTAATAAGCGCATGACAATCGCATACGTTTTACAACTGTTAAAACAGTACAGTCATACACAATAAGAGTATACAATGTGTCTGAAAAAACCAGACACCTGCTGCATTTTAAAAAAAATTAACTCCAACAATCCTGGTTCACTATTAATAAATTTGGTACAAAAGAGTTATACAGTCAGTAATTAATAGAAATTGTTACCTCAAGACAAATTCCTGGGTAAGCCACTGTTGGCGACGATATAAAAGCTACGATAAATGAGGAAAAGTTCAAACAGAAAATTGATTCTTGAGTTATCTTAACTTTAGCAACATGCAGTTCTGAAGACAACATCAGAATACTCCAACAGTGTGCTGTCTGGAGAGAAACTGCAGTCGAATAAGCAACTGTTCGAGGTACCTGAGGAACGTGGGATACATTGAGGCAGCGGTGGACAAGGTGCTCGAAAACACTGCACCAGCACCAGCTCACATACTTCGTTATCGGCGCACGTTATATCCTGCATCAGTATAACAACCACGTACGTGCGTTGTTTTTACAACTACGCTACTTACAGCATAAACAATATGCAATTAGACGTTGAATGTAAATTGAGAAATTTAAATTTAGAAATATAGAAATAAAACGTGCGTTGTCTGTTGTTTATAGCGCAAAGTATAGCAGTAACTCTGAAGAAACGAATGCGTCGGGGTTTCGTTGAAAATACGTAAACCTTGGCAACATCAGGCAACCCGTCTCCGAAATGCAGCGTCTTTCTGATTGAACGTCGCATATTTTCCCTACCTCCTTTCATTCAGAGTTTTCAATCGAGATGACACCTTTCGCATTTCGGTAAACCCTTTAAAATCTTGATAGTAGCGTCTTTCAAGGATCAGACAGTAAAGATTTTCTGATCTTAGCTTGCGTCGTTTTGACACAATGCAGCGAGCAGTGTGACCACTGTGGTGTGGTGTGACACTCACACGACGCACAGACGTCTTTGTCATAGCTAAGCAAAACCACCTGCATAGCATGTTGCTGAGAGGTGTGTACTGACAGCGAGTGCACGCAGCACGCTTATTTATCGACGTTGCCCCTGGCAACCAGGTATTCCTGCAGCAGTAGCAGGCAGCCAGATAGATGATACTGTAGGTGGCATGTTCAGCAAAAGCCTAGCAATGCTGCATTTATTGATTCAGACCAATGGGTTTGTGGTGAGGAGAAGACACGGGGGTGACATCACTTTTAGCCAGTGGACGCGTCTCGTCTCATGATATGAGATTACAATCATGGAAATAATTCTATGACTACAATTCATAAAAATTGCGTTTTACGTAGGTTTATGAATTAATTTTACTAACGGGGGTAAATTAAAAAAAATTTACAGTTATTCATAACTTCACTTTATAGCAGTTTCTGTAACCGAAGTAATCACAAATTTCCAACAATCTTAATGTATTATAAAATTTTATTGTACACTTTTAAAAGAAAGCGCAGAACATAAGAAAATTCGAGCAAGCTTTTTGGCTTACGTGACTGATTTCCATGCGATGCTTATTTCAGAACTACATTTATGTTCGTACGTCAGTAGTATAGGAACTGGCCTGTAAACACGGCGTATGGCCAGCAAGCACGTCATGTGCCAAGCAGTGTGTGCAGTCATAAATATACCACGTCACTGCTGTTGCTGCTGCTGCTGCTGCGCTTTATAACTGATAATTTGTACTCATCAATTAATGGGCATCAGGCACGACTTCCGGCCTGTAGGCTTTTACCTGCATTTACCCCACCCCCACAACTTTATCCGCTATACGTCATTATAGTTGTACAACGTGAATAGAACGATGCCGCCAAATTGTTGGCCATATCTTTGCTAAATATTGATTAATTTTCATCATCACAATTCTTTTATTGGCACAATCAGCGGGAAATTATTGAAGATCCCACCACGTTTTAAACACGTCGCTGTGCCAATATTTACAAGTCAGTTTAGACTGTCGATGTGATCAACGTAAATCATTACCGCATACAGCTCCCGGTGTAGTTAACGACGTGTCGATTAATTAATTATCACTGGCTGGCTGCAGTGCAGTGAACGAGTGATGCGGCGTACCTGGCACGAGGGCGGAGGTGATGGCGTGGTACTGGTACAGTTGCAGCTGACGCAGCCATCACTGTTTCTGACTGTCTGACATGTCGCCGGACATCTCACGTCGCCGGAACACGCACCTGCCAATCAGCATCATCAGCATCACTATTCAGCGTCGTCGTTATTGTCATTTATTTAAGCCCGAAAACGCGTACAACGATAAAGTTACAAAACAAAAAGCCCAGCTGTCGCTTTGGTGGGCAGATCGTACCGTTTATGTCCCAAGCCAGCACCCGATTTTTAGTCACGGAGAAAATGCAATTTCCAGGAGATAACTACAGTTCTATACATGTCATTTTAACGCTGCTATATTAAACGTTACAATCAAGAATATACGGCAAATGGGTGATAGGCGCAGGCAGCATGTTTGCGTTGAAAATTGCGGCCAAACCGCTGCAGATGGTAGCATTGTTATTATTGACAGCCTATAGGAACTAGTCATCGCACAACGTTATTATCACTGACCCCTTACAACTTACCGTTTAGCCACAGTACATACACTGTGTCCAAAAAAGTAACCCCCTAGACACCGTACAATAAAAATGTCAAATCTAAACGAATCTGAACAAAATTCAGCACGTTAAATCCATTGTAAATTGCAAAAGCGCACACTAAATTGCGCTGAAAAATGTTATTTCTTAAAAAAGTTATTGATTGTTGAATATCGATAACAAAATATATCCGTTACCTGTATTTCGTTACACAAGTAAACACCTATGTTAATGTACATTTGCATACCTTCAACAAACAGCAGCTAACTCTAACAAAATTCTGCATCAATAATGCTCCGTTTAATGGCAGTCAAAATGCCACATTTTAGCTAAATCTGCCAAAACAAACAATAGCTACATCGGCCTTTGTGAGGTCACCCCAAAATACTTCAGTTTCAGGTCTTAGTGAATAACGTTAAACACAAAAACCCGAAACTGTAGTGTTTTGGAATAACTTCGCAAAAGCCGTTGTAACTATTGTTTTCTTTGGCAGATTTATTTAAAATTTAGTAATTTTATTGGCAATAAATAGTGCATTGTGAGTAAAAGTTTGCTAAAATCAGACGTTGTTTTTAAAGTTACGCGAATGTACAATAACAGAAAGTTTTACTTATGTAACGCCATTTTGGTAACAGATATATTCTGTTTTTGATATTCAACAACTAAAAACTCCGCTAAGTAATAATATTTTTTATTGAAATTTGGCGATCCCTTTAGTAATTTACTGGAAATTTAGCATACGAAATTGTATCCAAATTTGTTCAGATTTGACATTTTTATTGTACGATGTCTAAGAGGTTACTTTTTTCCAGACACAGTGTATGTCAAAGACAACAGGCAGAAAGACAGACAGACAGACAGAACCTTGTGCCATAGATAAGACCCTAAGTAAGTACGATCGGTTAAAAAGCACACGCGCAGGACAGTCATTGTTTATCTTATAGCGTTTCTTCATTTCACCGTCTTCTCTGTTGTAACTCGTAAAACCCGTAAGTTATCGTTACCTTATAATATTCGGTTCAGCATGTAATTCCGTCAAGCACAGTGCATCACTTGATTATTTTAACTTCGTATTCTTACTATTTATAATAGCGTTTCAAATGTTCCAAAAGCACAAATTCGCCCGACATTGCAAAAGAGTACCAAAAGCTAAAAACCTATAGAGTGTGCGAGAAAACAAAACGTTGGAAAAAATTGTAGCAATGTAGAAATCGATAAAACTCGTTTTGCATCTGTTGTTTTCCCGTTAGTTCTTTGTCGTTTCTTCTCAGTAATCTCGTGCGTTAGTATGAGAACCTTCTCAGATTTTATTCGTTATGTATAGTGTTTACCGTATTGCGAAAGCCTATAATTTATTATTGTATCATATCCGGTAAAAAGGCTTTAAAAGTTCGCATTATCTAGAAGCAAACAGATCCGCACTCAGTGAGGAAGCGCTCGTGCAGAGGTTTTGAAAAAAAAAACTACTGTAATACTGTTTATGCCTGCATGTTGTTTGCGTTTCAACAATGACGCCGTGTCCTCGCAACAACAACAATGAAGGCGTCGACGTCGTGACAGCAGTAACGTTACGTTATGTGCGTAAAGTGTCAACCACACGGTGGCACAACGGTCGACGAAACAGTCAGAGAGTAAAGACTAGAGGGGACGAGACGAGGGCAGACGAAGGGAGAGAAAAGAAAGATCGGGCGTCGTCAATCCAGCGATGCGTGACGAACGTAAAACAGCTAGAACTTAGGCCCAGACTACACTTGCACTTGCTTCAACTTGTCGTAAATTTGCTGCACTATATACGACAAATCCACAACAAATCGAAATAGTGGAGACTGGGCCTAACGGAGAAGAATTAACTCACCTGCGGCCAGTTGGCAGCAGATCGAGAGCAGCAGGCACACGACGACGAAGCTCGTCATGACGAACGAGCTACAGCCAGCCTGCCAGCCAGCGAGGTCTCTTGATCTGCACTCGCAAACATTACGTCTGACTGTACACGCACAACTAGGCCTACAAGTAGGTCCGCTATTCAGTCGCCGACATCACGAGCAACAAACACGATAATATTATGCCCCTACTGTATATGCATAGACAGGACACAAAAAATCCTCCAATAGAGGGATGTTTAGATTTCGATAGTAGCTTAATATACATCGTGGGCCATAAAAAGCGTGCCACTTTACTTTTGTCCATATCTTCGCCAATTATTGACCGATTTTTAAAATTCTTTTACTTGCACACTCCGTAGACAATTAGCAATAATATGATTATTATACATCCCACCACACGGTACATGCGTTTTTACACTACCTTGTGAAATATAAATGTAAGCAAAAACTAACGACAATAACAAAAATTTAGGCAAATGAAAAAAACTCTTCAGACCAACATTGCGATGAATGATTCGTATGACACTAGACTGTGTTATACCAAAACAGTCTAGTGTCATACAGACCATTCACTGCAACGTTTGTCTGAAGTGTGTGTTTTTTTAAATTTTATCAAAATGTTTGTTTGTTATTATCGTTATGTATGCACATTTCATTGATATTTCACAAGGTTGTGTAGAGAGGCATTTACGGGGTAATGAAATCTATAATAATCGCATTATTGCAATTAAGTTGTCTGCAGAGTGTGCAAGTAAAAAAAGTTTTGAAAATCGGTCAATTGGCGAAGATATGGACAAAAGTAAAGTGGCTTTTTTGGCCCCACGGTGTAAACAATCACGGTGTAAACACTCGTTTACACGACTGAAAAGCAACAAATTGGCTAAGTCTTAGCGGTTATGTGATCGACTACAAAAAGCATCACGGTCATTAAGAATCATTTGCTAAAGTAGAATACATGTAATTAGCCGGAAGACAAGGAGCACAGACTACTTAGACATCGGCGTGTTATACTGTTCAGTGTCCGCCGTCATGTACATAGCTATACAGTAGCTAAAGACACGAGATGTTTATCCGGCAGCCGTATCAATAGCCTAGCGGCTATTCACACGGTTATCGGATAAATATCCGGTTTTACCCGCGCCAGCTAGCCGCTATTTATCCGGCAGCTGTGTTGGACGGCCTTAGCCGGTACGGATAGCACCTTACCGGCTAAAGCCGTGTCTCTGCCAGGTGCTCGTCGTGCCGCTGACGACATACGCCCTCACCGAAGCCGGCCAACCGACGACTTTAACTCTAGCAGCTAGCAAGTGTACTCTGCCTCCAGTACATTCGAATTCATGTCCAATGTTACAGATTTAGTCGGTGTCTATCTATCGTCACATAAATATCTGAAATACGCTAACCCTAACCCTAACCCTAATATTAACTCTAATTCTACTGCAATATGCATAACGCTGTCGCTAGCGTGCAACGCTCGCTGGTGATGCTGTCTGTCGAATATAATTGTATTTATGACTTAGCAGCCTCGCAGAGCCTCGTTTTCGTTCAACCGAATAAATAGTTTTTGGACTATTTATCCGGTTGCCAGATATATAGTCAGTGCGATAGTTAAAATAATATTACTTTAAGGTCACACTCGTACTATCCTGCTCTATCGTTATGTCTGGAGTAGGCCTACTGGGCATATAAATGTCGATGACTCCACGGGTGGGCGCAGTGGGCCCTGTCACGCACGACCGGACAAGCGTAGGCTCACTAACAGTAGCGACAGTCATCGATTGAGGAATGTAGAGTGCCTGAGTTCGTTTTTAACGCACACTCTTCTATCACTCCAGGCAGCTGTTTTACGTAATTTACGCTTCACGCGTGATCGTCAGCGTGGGTAAAAACGCGTATCCGGCAAAAATTTGTTCATTGTACTTTCATATTAATTAGAAAATAACCCGAAAGTAATATGGTTTCACGGAGAGATCGTCAGATCGAAAACTTCTAAATCCCACAAGAATCAGAGAAATAATCAGACAATAATCAGAGAAAGTTGTTATGCTGATGATTGATACTGCCTTACGCTCACTGATTAATTAAACCTTTTTACGAGTTTTTTTATCGAGTTTTCGATAATGTGGTCTTTACCTGGTGAGGTAATTATAAACGTGCACAAAACCGTACAGTAGTCGAGAGTTCGGAGAAGCCTAACTTTACATGTAAGATATACGCCACAATCGTGACAACATGACAACTGCAAAACGACCATGCTGCCTTGCACGCGGACGCGCCAGTATGGACATTTGAATGAACATATGACCGCAGCTTTTTCTTTGAATTTTAATCGTTTATTTGGGAACTTTTGTTGATCTGATGATGGATTTATGTCGAACATTCAACGTGAACTGCTGACATAACCGAACAGTGACAAAACAAATCGGCAATTTGTACTGAAAAATATATGTTACCAAAATACCATCGAGTCATAATAAGCAGATAAACAGTCAGACAGATTAGTTGTTGTTATTTAGCATGGCTGAAAAGTGCAACATGCTAAAGCGCGATAAAGCGACAAATCCTACGTAACAAAAACAGTGTAGATGAACCGTATGAGTTTAAAGCTTCTGACTGCTAACTGAACCCGCATGGTCATCTAACGCACGTGACGTGAATAGTAAGAGATATGAGCTCTCGAGGCTTCCTATATGCAAATTCTTTTAAGGCTATTTGGTAGTCTATAATCTCGCATTATTGACAAATTTATGTACACGGTGTGCCACTAAAAGTTGTTTGAAATTCGTTTCAAGAAATACGTTGTCTGATTTGCTGTGATAAAGATATAATGAACAAAAAGCCCAGCTGTTGCTATGATAGCCGACCGTACTGGTTGTCAGTGACCTTGAAGGTCATCCAAGGTCGATGATTTTCATCTTATCTGAAAGGACGTATGCCACTTCCTATTAATGATTAATAGTAACATTGCCCTTATCTCTCGCCGTTTCCGAGATATGGCCACTTATATTTTAAAACTTTCCACTGAAAATTGCGGCCATACGGCTGCAGATGGAGATATGGTTACTATTGACAGCCAATAGGAAATCACCAGCGCCCTATTCGACGGCACCATCGCGATCCTCTAAGACTCACCGTTTAGCCACAATACATCCGTGACAGACAGACGAACAAACGACGACAACCATGTTAATAGCTCGATCGTACTTAAGTAACTGTCTAGCTATTGACATGGTTGTCGTTGTCTGTTCGTCTAAAAATCCACGTTGAACGACTGTAGTCCTACAGAACAGAAGCTTTGATGCCAAACAGTCAACGTCAAATTCAAGAAACTTAAATCCAACGTGGATGAGTCATCGGCGGTTATACAGCTTGCTTTATACATTAAAGTTTGCTTTATTAAATAAGACGCAGAGCTAACTAGATGAAGAAAGTCATCACTTACGTTGTGGCGTCGCGACTCTCAGGACCGTATATTTCACTTATGTCAGACCAGCTAGTTGTTACAGTCAGTTCGCACCAGGATAGCCTACAGAATAGATGGTGACGCAACTCGATGATTGACGGCTACTGCTCACTGCGCTGCGCTTCACGCTTGGTCGGTCGCTGCAGTCTCCGCGAGCACAGCTCTAGCTAGGTGTTATTTTAACCAGGCTGTGTCTGCTTCGTATTGCATTAGTAGTCAATATTTGAATTCAGTTTCTAACGATCACACTTTTTCCCGATGAAATCTCAAACGTTTTTTTAGCTAGGACAGATAAATGGTCTGCCAACGTGCATAACAGTGCGATATATCTTCACCATCTAAACTGAACAGGTACATGTAGTCCTAGTTCGATAGCAAGAAAGAGTCAGGAAGACCAAGAACTAGCCTGATGAAGTAGTTTGATCCTTCATCATCTAAACGAGTGCAACACAAAAGAGATGGTACAACATCGGCCGGGCATTGCAACTGACGATGACGACGACGAAGCTAAAACAACAAATTATGGCTTTTTTGAACGAGACAAAAACTTTCCATTTTCTACTAGCGATAACTAAGCCTACATAAATAGCTGTTTTCTCTTTTACATTAATACTAAAAATAGTTAGTATTGCGTTTTGCAAGCATAGTGGGCCTATGAACCAATATGCTTGTGGACAAGCATTATCGATGTGATCGAATGCCTTAGTTAAAACTTTTGTTAGCCATGAACGCTGGTTCATTTGCTAATACTAAACTAAGGGTAGCGTAAGAAGCTAAGCTATCATCTGAGTCTTATCGGCTAAGTTTGATGTTATAAGGTCCATGTTTATATACGATTAATAAAAGCGTCTGTAAGATGACATGCATTTTAAACTCATGCGTTTCAGTCAAACTGGAATCTACGCACAAAAAAACTACACTTAAAACGAGTTAAATACGAGAACATATTAAGTGGGTGGTATATGGCAAAAAAATTGTGTTTTCTTTATGATGCCGGTGTCACGTGAGCATTTTTGGCATGAAAAAGTCACACTGAGCAGCGCTTACTGTACACGCTTGGCTGCCTGCAGCGCGTAGGTCGAATACACAACAACGGCGTGAGGAGAGCGCTCGTTCAAAAGTCGCCGTGGAGCAGGAGGCCTATTGCCAGCAGGTGTGCCTCTCACAACCTGCTCTATATGATCAATTTCACAACGCTGCAGCAAATCCTGCACTTGTCAGTCAGATATACGCACGATATCGAATAGCCTATATCATCTTCATCATCATCATCAATGGATATTTCCGTCCGAAGTAGATAACTTCAATACGAATATCAACAAAAACTAAACTAATACTGTTTTTACCTTGGCTTCCGGCACTAGATGACGGATTTGTAATCATAATACAAACTAAAACCACGCCAGATTAAATCTAAACGTCTCTTAAAACTACTAACTGCATGCTGATACAACATCTTCAGTGAGTTCCATAACCTAACTAATTTTTTTTTACAAAAAAAATGTTTCCGGAGATCATATTTGCATAACTGGGGCACCAATTTATATCTATGACCCCTTGTATCATATCGCTTTTCTAACACTGATTTATACTGCAACTGCAACACAAAATTGGTATCTTACTTGTTATTTACATATGTATATAACTGAATCATATCCCCTCTTAATTGCCTATAGCGTAAAGTTAGCAATTGCAAAACACGTAATCTTTCTTCATAAGAACGACTAGAAAGACCTCTAATTAATTTTGTTGCCCTCATTTGGACTTTTCATTTTTTTTCTATATCGCACATCCTTCTAGGAGCCCAAACAATATTAGAATATTCCAAATGTGGTCTTACCAAACTTTTATACAAAACAACAAAGCATTCCCGAGATAATTCTCGGAAGTTTCTTTGTATAAGTCCCAACATCGAATATGCTTTATTGACCTTATTGCTAATATGTTGATCAAACAACAAAAAAGGATCAAACGAGACTCCAAGATCTTTATACGACTCAACCTGTTCTAATAGAACACCATCTATTTTGTATGTGAAACTATTGTTTGTAGTATCATACTGACGTTGATGGAATGACATCGACTTACATTTCTTTGTACTGAGTTTAACTAACCATCTGTGAGCCCAGTTTGTGAATTTATCATTTCTTGACTGTAATATTTCTGCGTCAACTATACAATTGATATGATTATATTGCCTTGCATCATCCGCAAAAAAGATAAATTTTGGCATCTTCCCCGCATGACTCAATTAAGTCATTGATGTGAATAATGAACAAAACAGGCCCAAGTATTGAACCCTGAAGGATGCCACTGAGAACATCGGACCACTCTGACATTAACTTAAATCACTTGAAATGTGGTATAGAGTGGTGCAGACTTCGGTCTTCTTTCAAGTCGTTTCGAGGACTAAAACTTAAGTTTTTGTTTTGCTCTTGAAAAATGTTGTCACGAAATTGTTGCGACTTCCTTTCATCAATATCGCTGGAGTACCTCAGATACAGTAATTTAAAGTAAGCCTATGCATATTAGGAAAGCCTGAAGATCAAGCTGTACACAAGTTGTTCAAAACTGTACTCAGTCTCGACAGGAAGACTGCCGGTACATCAAGGGGCGCTTCCTCATCACCTGCGTACCGACCCGCAGTCTTAATGCACAATAGTAATGATGAAATGACAAGTTGACGTCACACGTCAGACACACTTACCCGGGAGGTATCCGGGAGATCCAGAAAAACGAATCCTCTTTTTAAATGTGCGATAACTTCCGCAAATGTACACCGGTTTTAACCATGTTCACTATTACAACAAGGTCTCTATAGTCCATAATGTATAAAGTAAAATTACGCTGGACGCCTCACCTTTATTGAAAAAGAACGTCGACTTCATCAAGTCTGATTGATATGTGCCCCAACAGCCCTAATCTAAATCCCGTGGATTACGCTGTTTAAGGGCCTTCAGCAACGAGTCTATCACAGACGAATAGTTAACACGATGGATGAACTGAAGAGAGTGATAATCACCAAGTGGTAAAAGCTATCACAACATTTCATTGAAAGCAGCATCAACGAGTTGCGTCGTCGTCGGTAATGTGTTTTGAAGAATGGCGGTGGACATATCGAACAGTGCAACCTCGTTTGACTAGCGGCATATACACTGTGAAGAAAAAAACACACCAAAATTTATCGATCGTAACTTGAAGGTGGCTTATCGTATTTTAATAATTTTTGCTACGAGCATTTCTGATACAACTAACCATCAAATAACCATTTATATTCCCACCTCATCGAACGTCTGTTTCTGCACTATCTGGAGAAAACAGAACATATGAAATTGGCGCAAAAAGAACAAAAACACCAAAAACATCTGTGACATTATAGATAGTAACTTAAGGAGGGATAACGAGATTTTTAAAAAAATTTTTGCTAAAAATATTTCAGACAAAACTGGGCATCAAATGGCCGTTCAAATATTCACCTCACTGAACGCCTGTTTTTGCACTACGCGGGAAAGCAGAACCAGCAAAATGTGCATTAAAATGAACAAAAAACCTTAATATATTTTATCTTTTGAGATATGTGGCCCCCAACAGCCTTGACCTCAATCCATTTGACAATGTTTGGGGTGAGTGAGTTTACCCAACGCTGTTTACGAAGTTGATAAACTCAAGAAGCAACTGGTGAGTCTGGAGCAAAACACTGTCGACACTGAGCACAAGAAAATGCATCTGTATGCCTGTGTTCACGCAAATGGCCAATATTTCAGATATTTACTGTCAGCAGTAGCACAACTGAACAATTAGATAAACTGTTAGCCAAAGTGCTAGAAATTAAGACAAGAAGGTGCTATGTGTGTGTTATTTTAAACAAACAATCACACTGCATTGAACAAAAATGCACCATTCCGTTTGTTCTGTTTTTCCTAGGTAGCGCAAAACAGACGTTTGGCAAGGTGGGAACATAATTTGATAGCCAGTTATGTCTAGAATATTCGTATCAAAAATTATTAAAATGTGATAATCAATTTTCGAGTTACGATCGATAAATTTTGGTGTCTTTTTATTCCTCACAGTGTAGTACGTAGGGCTAGTGTTTGCTTTTTAGTTTAGAGGTTACTGATGAAGCATTAACATCGATAAGCAAACATGTCACGTCACCTTTGGGAGTAATGTGTGCTTTGCTAGGCGGTGATTACATAATAAACGTAAGGTGTCCGGGGTAATTTTGTTTTGATGTGTTATGAATTTCTTGTTGAAGCAGTGTAAAAATGTTTAAAATAGGCGTACATTTGCGTAGGTTATCGCAAAATAAAAGCAGGGGTTTTGCTTTTTTGGACCACTCTGATGTACGTCAAGTCATCTCGTCATTGTGCACTGAGGCTGCTGATAGGCACGCAAAATCCTAGATGATGAGGAAAGCGCCTCTTGATGATCAGTGGCGGATTCAGATGCTGACAAAAGTTGTTCGTGAAAACGGAAACACTGGACAGACTGACTATTTATATTCGCCACCACGATGCAACAAACCATATGATCCAATTTAAAGTTTTACAAATTTGGAGATAATATCTCTGGAGACTGCACGCCTAGGCCCCATCTATTAGGGCTGTCCCGGACCTCGAGAAAAGGAAATGACGAACAGGGAAAGTAGGAAAAATTGCCAAAAAAGAGAGGAGAAATGAAAAAAGTGCAGGTTGAGAAGAAACAAACCCCGCCTCTGACGAAAGTTCGGATACGCCACTGTATGTATTATTCTAGGCCTTAGTGATGTCGTGTTGACCTGAAAGATGAAAGCCGTGCCTGGAGGTCCGTCGGTCAGGGACAATCAATATTTGACTATCCAGGGAAGTCTCCAAAACAGCAGTCTAATAAAAGAACAACAGCAAACGTGGCAATCGACGCTGTCGCTCTACATCATACGGTTTGAAGACGCTTCTTCTCTGAGTGAGTAACGCGAAATTATTGTTACCGTAAACTGCATTTGCTGTTGTGCATAGGCCTAATATTAATTAACTTGCATGATTGGGAAACCGTCGTTTCTCACCTGTGTGCTAAAATCTGTGATCACTGACCAGTTACTTACAATTTTTTTTGTCATCGCTGACTGATAGTTGGCTATCATTGGACTTAATTGCTTGACGTGACTTGTCGTCATCGACCGTTATTGTACATAAATGTACAAGACATCAGTTTATACACTTGTTAACGGCAACATTTAAGGACTTGCGCATCGAAAACAGCAAAAATTACAAAAGGTGATATTGCCCGCATCACACTGTGTGTCAATGTGCTGCTGAATAATATCACCGAAAACCATACCACAGAACCAACAATTACGACTTTATCTTATACACAGCCAATATTATGACCGTTTTAAGAATTGTTTAATTTTCCTCATAGGCTCTTTTGTAATTGTGTGGAATTTTTTGAATAAATACGTTAAATATTAATTTCAAATTTTTTAACCCTCAAAAGGCACATCCTTGCGCGAGACCGCGTCGTTTGAGCCATCGCACACAAAAATCCGCCAAAGGGTCTGACCTGTAGGTGAGTTTCTGAAAAAAGGTTGGAAGTACAGTTGGAAAAATTTTTGCGTATATTTCATCTATTTGCCGAGAAGCCCCCCTTGTGCAGATTTACATGAAATTTTGCATGAGGAGTCATCTAGTCTACGTAATCAACCGTGGCAAATTTTATCTCAATCAGATCAGGGGTTTTGATTTTGTGGGGGTCGAATTTTTACCTTTCCCATAGGAAAGAGTAGTCGCCGTTAACACATGGCTTGAACTACCGTTCAGTCTCTGATGTATGTCAAGGTTGTCAACCAGTATCACACCTCACACGGTAGTGTGAGTGTTGTAAGGACGACCTTCAAAGTATATGGGAAAATGCAAACTTTGACCCTCAGCCAACCAAAAACCCCCGAACCGATCGTCACCAAATTTTAATGGCGTGATTACGTCATGGACGCCTACCACCAAACAAAATTTGGGCTCAATCCGCCCAGGGGTTTTTGCTCCCCATATAGG
>Ga0056128_1005488_pt1 | contig 15955 bp, 13 predicted proteins | sample WorMetLIZISLAND2_FD_71113 | JGI IMG/M metagenome (GOLD analysis project Ga0056128, IMG submission 71113) | Marine gutless worms symbiont microbial communities from Max Planck institute for Marine Microbiology, Germany - Olavius geniculatus... ...
CAAAATGAAGCAAAACTGCTCTTTCGTGGCCACTGTCCCCTCCACGCACGCCGGCGCTTCATCGGGGCTTTGGTGCCGTAGGCACCTTTAGACCATTACGGTCTGGGCCTGACCAAGCCCACCACCTTCCTGAGGCTCTGGTCCCCCGGCCACGAAAGAGTGTGTAGTCGCACACACAAGGCGTCCTCCGCGCTGCGAGCCACTATTGTATACCGTGACTTGCTATATATGTACACTAGAGGTCAGTCTACGAAATAATGGTGTCGCATCATTTTATCTGTTTAATGCATTCCTTAGCCCAAAAGCACTGAAAATCTGAGCATTTCACGCTGATCCCACACCGGTAATGTCAGCCCAGATAAACTTGCAGTCAGCATCTAAGAATGCCATTAAGTCAACGGAGTAGAACCCTTTGTAGTTGTGACTGTTGCAGGGCCTAGTATATGGAACCGCCGATTGAAGGACACTTGAAGTTGACGTGCTTGTCATCAATTGCACCACAAGTATGGGGAACATCTACGTCTCTATGGGTGTTCGCTACATCCCAGACGATGAACGCACAACGAATACCAAGTGAGTGCTCTGCATGTATCAGGCATTGGTCCATTGCTCCTTTCGCATGTTCCTCCATCCTTCTGGCGTCCTTCTGACGTGTACATTTATGCATCGAGCTCCACGCACAATTCTGAGTATACTCAAAATTGTGTGCAGAGCTCAACGCACCAAGCAAATGGTTATGAATCAAAAACTTTGGTTCAGCGCACTTGACAAACGAGTAATGAATGACGATGAACAATGATGCACAAACCATTTTTCCGCGCACTCCTCGTGCATTCTTCATGCATTCAACCTGTGTGACCGGGCCTTAAGGGAATGCATAATCTGATTAACTGCAAATAACATGCAGCACTATTATTTACTGATACATACTGGCAACTGCTGCTGCCATTTTCGCAAAGTCAACAAATCAGTAAACAAAGCTGACATTTTGATGAATTCTAACAGTCAATAATTAATCGTACCGGTTGAGTACGAGAGCGTCAGTGAGGTTGCCAAGCGACCAAGCAACTCTCCAGCGTACAAACATCGTCGGCTCAGTTGCCGCGGTTATCAACACATTACTTGCGTCCGCAACAAACGATACGTCCTGCACATGTTATATGCACATACGCAGCTAGCTGAGTAGACCTTCATTGGCCAGCTGCCTGCTTGTTGCTTGTTGTCCACTGACAAGCACCTGAGAAAGACTTGAATTAATTCCTGTGCTGAGACGTATTAAAAAAATAACAAAACACCGCAAAAGTTTTGTGAATCATCATGTAACTTTTTATATGCTGCTAAACGACCAAGTCTTCCCTGAATATCCTTAGTATCTATTCCCTCAATCTTCAAATTGCTTGAAGAGTCAGCAGAAGTATAACAGTCAAATGCTCTGACTATAATAAATACAAGACAGAAAACTGTAAAACTTCTCATACTTAGAAACACAATAAAATATGAAGAATAAGGTTTAGCGTAGACAGCTAAGTCTATTGCATGCAAGCTCATCCCCTTTTTTGGTGGTCTGAAAATGTGCAAGGGATGAAATGCAATTAAGCTAGCATACAACCCGAGTCAGCCGAATGGCTGGCTCTATTAATAACCAGCACCTTTAACCAACTGCAACTGGGCCAGTAAGCCAGCAGTCCCAGTAACAGGGCCTACTGCTATGCAGAACTCACCATTTATGTACGTGAGTAAATAAATAAGTAAAGGTAAAACATGTGAAAGGAAGCGGGAATATGTGAAAAACAATGCTCCTGAAATTTCCAGATATTATCAGCCCAACCAGAAGCTGGCAGAGATCAGGTGAACCATGGATATATTATGTGTACATGACAGCGTCTGACAACTGACCTCTCTAAGGCATGGATAGAGCACACAGCAGCCTAGAGCTCGGATAGCAGCAGCTCTGACGTGATGATCTGTATCACTCGATAGACCCAGCAACAGGGTTATACAAAGCGTCTGTACCCCAAACTAACACACAATGACACAACAGGACATGAGTCTGTTGTTATGAACTAGACCCAGCAACAGAGTCTGCACTGCAGCCAACCATAATACAGTCCACAACAAGATTGTCACAGATCAGACCAAACTTAACAATATTGGTCATTACCATTTTCACATTACCAGCTAGACTTTTTACATTATTGGTGATTACCTTGCTACGTTAACGGTTGCTATTACATTATCAGGATATTACATTATCAACTGTAATATGCATCTCCTGTTGTTGTTTCCTCATGGTGTATTATGACTAGTATCAAGTAATAAGTTTAAACTGCATGTTCTTCCTCACTGGCAATAAAATGAATATATGATATGTTGATAAAAAATTAAACATTATGAGAGATTTTAAACAATAGACCTAACATCCAAATTCTACATATGGTAAACTAAACACTACTGTACGATCTTAATAGGCGTAAAACCGAACTACACTGTGTCTTAAAAAAACATCCCCGACATTTTCGACTGTAACCTAAAAACCAATTAGCAGATTTTGATAATTTTTGGTATGAATATTCCTGACACAACTCTGCTCCAGACCAATCTAGGCTGTACCAGTCGCTTCTTGACTTCACAAACATTTCTAAACTTTATTTGGTAGACACACTGCTGCACGACAATCAAGTCTTGTAATAGACCGGTTGTTGGGGGTCCACAGATTAGGTTAGATGGAATTTATCGACGTTTTTCATTCATTTCAACACACACAACACTTGATCTGATTTCCCAGGGTAGTGCAAAAGCAGACGTTGGGTAAGGTAAAAACTAAAACACTTATTTAATAGCCAATGGTGTCAGACATTTTTTCTGCCAAAAATTACTAAAATCTGCTAATCTTTCTTCAAGTTACGATCGATAATGTCGGGGATGTTTTTTCAGGTTTTATTTCAACACATATTTCGCTTGATCTGATTTTCCTAGATAGTGCAGAAGCATACACTGGGTGAGGTGGGAAACTGAACAGCCATTTGATGGCAACTTGTGTCAGGAATATTCGTACCAAAAACTATCAAAATCTGACAATTGTTTTTAAAGTTACGGTCAAAAATGTCGAGGATGTTTTTTTTGAGACACAGTGTAGTTGCCAATGACACTGAAGGTGGAAGTGGGGGGGACCAAACATCAATTTCGTAACTCATGAGTCAACAATAATCTGCTGCTTTGACGTGACTGGTCAGCTGACAACAAAAATTAGAAGTATTAGCATGACTATGAAAGCTGGTAATGGTGGCCGAAGTAGTAGCAATAGCAGCAGTGTAAGTGTAACAATTGTCGCAATAACTGTGGTTAGTGCAGCGCTAGTAGTAGCAGCAACCAGCAGAATAAACTGGGTAACATACAGGAAGAACGATGAAAACGTGCTGTCCAACATTAGACAGACAGTCGCAGATGGTAGAGCGGATCGTCTGTGAACCGTTGCTGTTGAGAGCAGTTTGCAACGGACCACTCAATACTCTAAGCCACAGCTGCACCGCCGCCTGCCAACAGATGAACAAATCAATAGAAACAAGCAGCGAACCATGCTATATGAAAATTAAATACTTTTTCCAACGTTTTGTTAGAAAATTTACGTTTCAACGTCAGCTGATGGCTTCTTCAGAAATGAGTGACTGCTCTTCTCCGTGAAGTGTCATTTTGATGAAAATGAGCTGGATCACAGAAAAAAAAGCTTGTCATAGCTGGACGGCAGAAAGTATGACCCTGTGTCGCAGTTCATACACGTCATTACACGTGCAAATTGCAATAGCCTCTTTGACCCATCTGGTCCTGCGGTCATGCCATACCAACTTTGCCTGATCCCAGTCTGTCACATGGTTTTCTCTTGTTGCATGATCTGTGATGGCCAACCCGTTTTGATGTTCCTCTGCTGACTTTTTGCCTTGTCTTGTAAATTGTGATGTATTGTTGGCCCCAACTTCCATCAAGTTTTTAACAAACAGTTTGAAAAAGTATTTAATTTTCGTATAGTATGTCTACTGTACAACCAAATAAATTATTCAAAAAAGCAATCAACCACCCACCCAGTCAGTCAGCAGCAGTCCGGTCGATCAGCTGATCGATTAATCGATCGATGAGTCAACGAATCACAACAGCTTAAAAATATAATATCAGAAATGCATCACCAGTAGCAGCAAACGTTTAATTTTACACAGATCAAACACCTGATTCATTTTAAAACTTCCTGAAAATTTGGAAAAACATTTTCCACAAAGATATGAAGAAAGGAGACTGGGTGTGAGCTATACTTTACACACCCTTAAGTTTTATCCACCGATAACGTAAATCAACCTGGTTGAGTGCAGTGGCATTAGAGTCAGCAGCACTGGTTGTAGGATGCTGGACATTGTCCTCCTGCGCCAGCAATAACCTGCTTCCAACTGCATCCAACAACTACCACACAGACACAGCCAATGATTACTATACACAGTGGTAGTAGTAGTAGTTGTTGTAACAGTAGTAACAGCAGCAACAGCAGTAGTAGTAGTAGTAATAGCACTGGCTGGCAGAATGACCAGAGAACAAAGCAGTTCGATGGAAAATCTTTGGCAGTCAAGTCAAACCGTTGAAAAACTAAGATGAAATAAAACACACAAACATCTTTAAAAAATGCGACTTACCAAAAAAATCATAAACAGCTAATTAAACAGTTATGAACAACTCATATACATTAACTAACTTGCTGACTTAGTGAAAATTTAAATAAAGAGTCTTACAAAGTTTTCGAAATTAGGCCTACTGATCAGTAACGACAACATTTCATTGAAGCATTATCCTGGGAAAACTTCAAACAACTATCGGCTTAATAGATAAACGTTAAAAATGTCTGTTAAAATATCTAAATGGCTATGCTGATGTACAAATATTTAGCATAGACATCAAAATTATCAGATAAATATCCGATCTCATAAAAAATTTAAATATTTGTCTGAAAAGCAGATTACCTTGGCAGCATGTAACTGTACAGAGCCATCAGACTCCACAAGGCATGTTTCAATCAACTCCTGGACTAGACTCAAACTCTTTCTATCAAACACACCACAGTCCACCACGTCATGAAAAAGCAATTAAGATACAAAAAGCTGCAATTATTACTATATACAGATTTTCAACCTTCTTTCAGTACTCTCATGCTCTTTTGCAACAGAACAGCGAAGACTCTTCCATAGATAAACTTCAACAAGTAAGAAGGCTAGTTGAACAAAAATGAAAGTAACAGCTTCACAACGAATTTATCGATCATTAAAGATGCCAAAAAGCACATACAAATTACAACAAAAACAAAATCCAAGATAGTATAAAAACTGAATACATCGTATTATAAAAATTAATAAAAAATCAAGCTAAAATGCAAGAAGTGCAGGATGGTAAAAAATACCTGACAATCATAAAGTAGCCTTTGGTCAGCAGCGTGAGCAACTGGAGAGCCTCTAGACGGACAGGCAGCGGCTGTGTTGACGTGAGGGGTTGCCTTGTACCATCTGCATCGATCGCTAACTGCGGAGTCACACATCTTACACACAACCTCACCAGCCATGATGTGGTCGCAGTCATAGCGGACACTTCACCCTCAACCACGGATGAATTCAGACTATCGGTGAGTGGCGTCTGTGTGCCTGATAACACCGGGGTGATGATCCCTGGAGACAGACGGTCTGAGCCGATGGACTGAGCCCTGGCTGCGGTGGGGTCTAAGACAACCGAGAGATGCGTCAAGTTGTCGGAGACACGATGGGATGGCCGGACCAGCTCGATAATGTGGCAGACCTCGAGCAAGGGTGACGGAGTTGACACGATGCAACCAAGACATGTCAAACACGCCACGCGAATGTTGGGATCTGCACAGTAGACAAACCGCATCACATAAAATGGCAGGTTTCTGCTAACAGTGATTCAAATGGTGGTTTAAAACTTTAAGCTGGTTTAAACCGATGTGGCGGGAACAGGTCTTTGCCAGCTTCAAACTTTATTGTGTACCTTTTGATACAACTAAAAATATAATTCTTCCATTTTTATATTAATTTGTAGACAGTAATTTTGCAACAAAGCTGCAATTGTCATAAAAATGGCGAATTTTGCTTCTGCTATATAATAATTCCGTAAAAGTTTCACCTGTTAATCTGCTTATGCTGTAGTGAGGACTTACGAGTACCTGACGGTATAAATGAAGTTTTTACCACTTAAATCCAATAAAAACCTTACGAGCTGCAGAAACAGGTTTCTGCTGGGAAAAACCACATTTGTGCAGACATTACCAACTGAAGACTTGAGAATAATTTTGGCCAGTCAGTCAGCCAACTATTTTTGACAGCCATTTATACATGACCTCGGCACCATCACTTTCGATCTTCAAACAGCATACCTTCCTGTTTTGGATCTACTTATCTGATGCTTCACTGATGAGGCCCTATAAATGCTATTCAGGCCACACTGAACCACTTGACGATGACACTCCAAAATATATCCTAACACTCAAGAATATATCCTAATTTGGAGCGAAATTAAGCTATGTCCTAGACTAAAAGATAGCCCAATTTGAAGGTCTCCATAACTAAAACGGCTGAGAAATGTTAGAATAGATCTATTTGCAGATCAGATGCACTACAACCAATGGTATCAATTCATGACAAATGATAAAATAGAACCAAAAATGACAACTCTATATGACAGACAACAGCCATCAAATGCTCACCACGGTGAGAGAGGTATGGACGAATCTGTTTAACAGCCGAGCCAAGGAGCCCAGGTCTCAGGCGTTGGTAGGGAACGTTAGCAATCACGGTCGCCAGGCATTTCAACACCTGCGTAGTGACGATTGCCGACGACTCCGATGACAGGACCATCAGCAGGCAGCGATGTACGGCACGAACCATACGACCAACGACCACTGACAGTGGGGTGAACGATGTCAGACGATACTGATCACTGAAACAACACCGGATTACTACTACAACCACTACAACACTACTACTACACAGGGATGTTAGGCCTTGGCCTGGCCTTAAAGGCTAAAATTAGCGGTCTTGACCTTGGCCTTGACACTCAAGGCCTTGGCCTTAAATGTCTTGGCCTCGGCCTTGGCCTTGACACTTAAAACTTGGCCTTGGCCTCAAATGGCAATGCCAAGGCCTAAAAAGAGTTACTGTGTCTAAGCACTAAGTGGATTTGTCAGCTATAGCTATTGCTAATATTCTCACAAGCTTTACTTCCTGTTCCTGTGCCCATAAACGAAAGTGAAATTAACCTGTTTAATTTTATGCCGAAACATAGTTATGTGCCATCTCAGTTTGGGTTCGGTATTATTGTTCTTCTGGAACTTAAAGACAAGATGGAGATGTTTGCAGTTCAGATAATTGTAGAGGCAATACAATCAATTCTCTTGTGTTCAAAGTTTTTTTTCAGCAGTGTCTTATGGCCAAGTTTAAGCATTTTCTGCACAGTAATAAACTTCAGTTAAAATTTAAGAAAATTTTTTGAAATGTTTTAATTGTTTTCGTATAAAAGTATTTGATGTTTTTTATGAGTGAGCCATGTTTGATGCTTTGATTCAGTGACGTGCAAATATGATATTTTGATCATGCTGAATACTGATGCAAATATAAATATTTTGTGCTTATTTGCAACACAACCGAAGCTAGAAATGTAAAAATTCATAAAATCCAGAGAGTGAGTTTAAAGTTTAAAAAACATTTTTTAAAATATGCCATACATTTAGTGTTGGCCTTGGCCTTGGCTTTTAATGCTGTTGTCTTGGCCTTGGTCTGGCCTTGGCAATATTGTTGCAGCCTTGGCCTTGTACCCTGTGGCTTTGTTAACATCCCTGCTGCTACAAACACTACAACTATGACAACTACACTACTACACTGCTAGATGTACGGCAAGCACCATATGATCAACGACCACCGACAGTGGAGTGAACGATGTCAGATGATACTGATTAATAAAACAAGAAATTTGAGCTAATGCTCATGAGACGCGCGAAAGCCTATAGCAGTTCCGGTTCAGTAGTTTAGCTAAAAATTGGGGTGTTCACGCTAAGTTAATATACAAATACCAAATTCTCTATCTGAATCGCATAACGATAGTTCCATGGCGCCACCTTGTGAATGACATAGACTTGTGATGCAGCCCAAAATCGCCAAAAAATCCATAAAACCCCATATTTTGCTGTTCAAGGTCATTGAATTCGGCGCCAATCGAGAGCCAGTGTATAACTTCCTATCAGTGATCAATAGTAACCTAGGTCCTATATCACACCGTTACTGAGATACAGCAACTTATTGGCCAAAAATCGCAAATTTTGCCTACCCCCCCTCTCAATTCACGCCCTCGTTCAGGATGACACCCTTCAAATTTATGGAAAAGCTTTACGGTTCCTGAAACTAAAGTCTTCCAGGCAGCCGATAATGAAGATTTGGTGATCCTAGCTTGCACCACGTTTGACTGATCCTCCCGTGTGATGGATGGACAGACAGACGGACGGACAGAATTGCGATGGCTAAGACGTGCTGAAAGCAGTAGCTGCTTTTGTGCGTAACAATACCAGATTACTACTACAACCACCACAACACTACTACTACAACTATGACACCTATGACAACTACACTACTGCAGCACTACTAACAGCAGTAGACAGTGATGTACGATACGCCATACAACCAACGACCACGAACAGTGGGGTGAATGACATCAGATGATAGCGATTACTGAAACAATATCAAATTACTACGATAAACACTACAAGTGCTGTAATCAAAAAATACACTACTAAACCACCCACACGACTAGAGCTGCAATGATGACAGAGAGTGCTGTAAATGCCATCAATCAGACAACACTGGTCACTAAAACAACAGAACTGCAACACTACTACAACTACAACTAAAAGGGCACACAGAGACCGCAAACCTCTGCCAACACTATTTGGCTCAGCTGTTTCAGCAGCAATTTCCTCTATCTGCCAATGGTAAAGCATCTAAAAATCCAGTTCTGGATCCAAATGTTGATCCAGATCACTGCCAGAATCTAAACACCTCAGAGTTTTGCCAAGTCTAACCTTCCCTGAAAATTTCAACCAAATCTGCCTGCAACACTCAAGGTTTAGAAACAAACGTAATAACATAGAGCAGATGCAGACTAACCAGTCTTCAGCAACCATAAGAAACTGTTTGGTGCCATCAAACAATGCATTCAACACTCCCAGAGCTGCCATGCGTACCTGCAACAGCCAGCTAACATGTCAAATGTACAGTAGAATAAAATATCAACAGAAAGCTGAAGGCACGTGAGTAACACTGCGGCAGCTCCTAATAATGTAAAAATAAAAAATACGAGTGACCTAAAATAACAAACACAGAGACAAATGCACAGATGTGTCATCACTGATCAGTCAAAGTCATTGCAAATGGTCTCAGAGCATTCTACGATAAAGCTGTAGCTCAACACGATATAAAGTTTTTATAAACACCAGAAACTGCACTCAACAGTCATAGGGTTAAATCGGTAGATGAAACCAAAGCAAACTGCACACCTATAATCGTATATACTGACGCATTAACAGATGACAGAAGCTACTGTATACAGAACTGAAATGCTGCAACTGCTTCTACCACTACCAGCTTGATTTTTGTTTAATATGAAAATTTTCTAGAAAATGCTTCCGTGGAAAGGGCCACAGGGCAAGAGAGCCTACTCAACCATCGCCCTGTTTCTGACCCATGATTCAGACACAGTGCAGGGTGCTTTTGAAAACTGTCCTCACTCAATGCTTGGATGCTGCTAATTAGACAAAAGAAATGACATCCAGCTTGTAAAAGCTCCGTCACATCAATTTTCAAAATGTTTACTTTCGAGGAGCAGTCAAACCTGGATAACTCTAAGGAGTCATGAGACTGAGTGGCATGAATCAATGGAAATCAAAAGCCAGATCAAATTCAACTACACATCGGTAGGATTAATACAAACGATATACCTTTGGTGACGGGTCTTTCATAACAACAGCAATGAGCGTATGCTGAGCAGAGTTACTAGCGCCACCTGCCACTCCAATCATCATGTCAGAATTGTCAGGAATAAATGATGGCCAATAACCAAACATCACTCGGCGATCGGTCGCCTGCAATTATACACCCATCCATAGTCTCCACTATCTGTGCCACAAATACGCCAACTGCCCACCATTACTGCTGTCACTAATATTATATATGTAACAACAATTTCCGTTTAACTGGCTTTGAGTTACTCAAGCTTATGTTGCCAAATCCCAAAAATATCTGTTCACAGTTCAGCAGTGATCTAAAAAAAATTTCTGAAGCCACTACAGTTATACAGCAACCACTGTCAGGTTGAGTACGTAACAATACTAGATTTGCTGATGACAAAGCAGTTCTGTCAAGCACTCAAACGAACCCACAGCAGCACACAAATAATAAACAGAGAGATATTCTGTCTCGAAACCTCTAGAAAAAAAACAATCAGAATAGAGTAACAAAAGAAATAAAATGAAAGAAAAAGGAGGGATACAAAAGGAACAGGTGAGAAAAAAGCGTACTAACTTTGGCCTTTTTGATAAAATTCTACATGTTACAAAATACATGTTAAGAATGTCATAATGAAAGCGGTGCAGGTAGTATGGTTAAACAGAAACAAAACTAGGCTGCAGAGAGCAACTTTTACATTCAATTTCTGTTTAGCCAAAACAATTTTTGGAGAGATTTTGAGTCCTCCTAAAGATGTAACAATTACAGTTCGCTGTTGATAAATTTTTACTCCTTTTCTTCATTTACTACTGAACAGAAGATGTCAGTAAACACCACAGTGTACAATACAATAAAAAGCTACTGCTAAGACAAAATTTGAAAAAAAAAACATTCAAGTAAAAAACATATGTTACCTTGACAAAAGCATTAAAGCACATGAGCGAATGTAATCGGATTCGAACGGAATAGTTTCGTTTTCCGGCAGAAATGGAAAGCGAAGATGAGCCATGCTCCGTGTCAGAGAATTCAGAGTCAGAACTTCCCAAAGCAGCCCAGAATCCCGTCGATGATGCATCGTCACGAACACCGAGCCGGTTAAACAGTCCATCAACTTCATTGATATCATCCTCAGCCTCAGCAGCAGCTGCTGTAACAACAGACAGTGAAGTGAATGCCGTGAGACAATACAGGTCACTGAAACAATACAAAACTACTAATACTACTACAATATGACAAATACAACAACTACACCATCACAACTAGTACTACAACTGCTGCTGTAACAACAACAGACAGTAGAGTAAATGTCATGCAATGAAACTGGTCAATAAAACAACACAGCACTATTACTACAACACTACTACAACTATCAGCACAACTACACTACAGCTATTACTGCCATTATCACAACTACTATCCCTACTACTACCATGCTCTAACAATGACAGACAATAGAGTGAACGCTGTGAGCCATTACTGGTCACTGAAACAACACAGCACTGTGGTACAACTATAACACTGCTACAACTACAACAACTATTACTACAACTTTGATGTGATGATGACAAACAACAGACTGAATGCTGAGACATGATACTGGTCAATGGTCACTGAAAAAATACAACAACTATTACTACTACAACACTACTGCTGTCACAACTACTATAATTATCAGTATGACTACTGCATTGCTACTGCAATTTCTGCTATCTCAACTATGACTGCTACAATGGTAGGCGTGAAGTAGTGGTAACGCGTCTGATCCGATCATGTCCGATTTTATTTGCCAAGAAAATCGCCCGACAAAAATCTGCCGTGTGTCATGCAAAAAATCGGACAATTTTGTCGACAAAATCATCCAATTTTGTCTGCCAATACAGAACATGTTCTATCTTTGACATCTTTTGCCGGCCAACTTTTTGTATATCGGTCAACAAAATTTTGTTTATGTTGCCATGGTGATTGTTTACAACAAAAATGAATATTTATTTTAGTTATTTATTGTGTTTGTTATCTATTTTCATTCATTAAATGCAAAAAAGTAATGCAAGTATCATTTTGGAATCTACATTCTGCTGTTGATATCGCGTGAAGTAACAGATGAAAATATCGGCTGTGTGTCATGGTTCACCGATTTTATCGGCCGATTTTCTCAAGTAACTAAACCACGCCCACAAAAGTTAACTGACATCAATGACATCCCCTTTAGACTCCTGGTCACACTGCTACCAAGTGTTTACTACAAATACGTGTCTACGGACAGGTAAACCACCTCAGTACATAATCAACCACCCAGTTCAACTCTACCTTCCATTCATCCTATGTAGATGAATCAAGTACTGGCCTGCTTGGCTCGAGTCGATGGCAGTATTCTTAGACTTGTTACGACGGTTCTTCTGCCATCGTGACTTCTGTCCGGCAGAGGGCCGTTCCGTCAACGTCTGTGGCTTCGGTGCTGCAGCAGGCAAGTTTGCATCATCAAGTGGTAGCATATTCAAAGAATCAGGCACCGTGCACGGCCCGCTCGACGTGCCATAAAACATGTACACCTAAAAACACATTCAAACTTAACATCAACACTAAAAAATGCTAACTTCGACCACGTCTTCAGTAACTTTCTGTATTTTTGCATATTTCTATTCAAGACATGACTCTTGACTTTCTTTAGCTTACAATAAACTCTAAATATAAGACTCAACAAGTGTGCATGAAACCAAGCTGTTACGACTTTGATAAACATAGATATGAATATACTAACAAGGATCAAAGTCATTTGGTAACAGGCAGAATTGCTGACCAATACTGCCACCTGGTGAATCACAGATCATCTGTTTTCATAATTCCGAAGCAACTGCGTGTTTTCGCTTGGAGTTGGAGCCCAAATCTCCCTTCGGCTGAGTAATCAGAGAGTCCCCCTTCTGGCACAACGTGTCACTGGACCCCAGAGGTGCACATGTCAAATGGCATCTAACCACAAAACGGTTTAAACAAAGCAACAGTTCTGTTTAAGTAGAATGCATGATTGTGACAGATAAGACAGATGACAAAAAAACAGATAATGAACAGGCAAACCGCACTATAGAGAAATGTGTAGATATAGTCAAAAAATAAATGAGAATCGTGTCGAATAAATTGAATAAATTTCAACCTGCAAAGCTGCAAGAAGAGGACCACTGAGATCAGGATTGAATGACAACTTGCTGGCTTGCAGCAGATTCTGAAGTCCTTTCATTGCACTTATCAATGTCTATGCTCGCAACACAAATGAATAGCTATACTATAACAATGTTTGCCAATCAGGAAAATCTATAATCACCATGAGAAATAAAACAAATAATACAAACAACGGTACACAACAATTATCACAAAAATAAATGGAATTCTGTTGCTATGCTATGTATTGAACATACAAATACAGAAAATAAACTCAATAATTACTAGCATTTAACAAAAATGCAATGCAATGCAATGCAAACGATGCAATGCAAACAATGCAAAAAAGCATACTATAATGGCAGTTATATTTATTTCAGTGATGCAAGAAAATAAACATCTCACATTTGAGGATAATTCTTTCAAGTGTATCAAATTTGGTAGTTATACTTAACAACATAATTGTGATATGCATTCAGATAAATTGAAAGACCCAAAGCCTCCATTCCATTATTTATTATTCCTGTTAAACTGATCAACAGTCAGATGGTTTTGCAGCCTACATATGCAGATTAGCTTCCACACATTATGAACGAGACTTCATGTCTTTGTCAGTTTATTAATGCTTGACTGACTGTCAGTGACTAGACTGTTTTACTGCACTGTAATCTTTCAGCGTGTGGCTTGGTAGTCTAACGGTAACGTGCCGGACTTGTAATCCTGAGGTCACTCAGGGGTGCAGGTTTGAATACGCACCAGGACACTGCCGGGTAATGACCTTAGGCAAGTTGTTCACACACATGTGCCTCTGTCACCAAGCAGTATAATTTCGTACCGATCAAAGGGTGGTGATGCCCAGAGGCTGGGAAGGTAACCGTAGGTCTGGCGTCGCACTGGCTATGCGTCACAGACTCGAGTGGTTTATCCACCTACGGGCTCAACGGTCGTGAGTGGGAGATGAGCACCCCGTCTACGCCCCAGCTGGGGCATGGTTCCCTTTACCTTTTACCTTTAATCTTTCAGCCATTCTCAGTTGCATTTGAACACAATACCTCATCTCACATCCTAATGTATAATCTGAAGTTTGTGTGTGACGTAAAACTGCACATACTGAGCTAAGCGGCTGTACCTTGCAAACAGTGAGATCATCCGCATGAACTACTGATGATGACTGCTGTAGTACTGACAGCAAGGACTGAGCACACAGGGTCTGATGTTCCAGAGACAGGTAACAGTCATCGTCCGCTGACCTGCAACAAGTGGACATTTCGGTTTCAACTTCTAAAACTACAGCTGCAGAAATTAGCAACTAATCACACAATCAGTCGTTAAAAATCTTTAACGATCAAAACAATTTGAATCGCTAAAGTTTTTATTAATGTCATGCTGCCAAAAAAACCGTTACAAAGTAGATATACCAATGCATATACATCTGCAATCCACATTACTGAAAACGATAACTATTTTCACCAGTGAATGTGAAGATTTCAGCCTGTCTAATGTCAGTGTATTTGTAAGAGCTGTTAACTGAATAATTTGTAATGTTAAAAAATGCACATTTTTACATAATAACCACCATTAGTTTCCATAGAATGTAAAAATAACGAAGAGCCCTTTACAAGGCCCAAATGATGACGGTAGTGATCTCCATTTCCTTAGCAGCAATGAGACACCAGTTAACATTATGACACCAAACATGAATACTGGGCTAGTGCACTGTGTGGTGTCACCCTTGAAATACTAGTCGATGTTGACAGCAAACATTATTTTATCAGTAGCATGAAATGGACACCAAATGGTGCTAGCAAACTAGCCTGATGCAGATATTTTCAAGGCACTGTACAGCGACTCGGCACACCGCCGGGTCACTGAATTCAGACCATCGACACAGAATTCCATGTCGACCGATCAACTCCTCGTGGAACTACAAAACAACAGACACACCACCAGTCCACTACCATCATGATGATCATCATCATCAACATCGTTGACCACATAATGCAATGATAGACATACGAGGGCATCCCAAAAGTTTCCGGCCTCGACATATTAGACAACAATATTTTCTACAATCTTTACATCAGTGAAATGTACATCCTTTACGAACTCTAATGAGTCGGTTGCGAATGTGACGTCATTGTAATTTATGACGTCACAGAGCATTAAACAGAACCGATTTCCAGCGTCCACAAAAGAGGTCTGAGTCATTCATCATCATGGATAGTGGACACCATCATTATCAAATTTCAGATTTCAAAACATATAATAGTCACTGGAGGTAAGATCGTTGCTGTATGCAGAGTGGTCTTAATGTAAGAAGTCATAGTCATGAACAGCCAGCTGGGTAACTGTAGACTTTGGACTGGACTGCAGTGCTGAAATTTGGGGAAATTGTGCAGGGCTTGCTCCCGGGCCCCTCCCAGCCCCCCTGCCCATCAGGGGAACATGTAACTATATTCACAAATCCTGATTGACCTTTCATTAACACAACTGATATAATTAACAGTTAAATTTTTAATAACATTGTCAAGCTGTGTTGTGTCTTAGTGAGGTGTGGCCGAGAGGTGTGTATGACAAAATCGTGCTGTCGATTTATTTTTCGCGTCTGATTAAGCTTACTACAGATATTTCTCGCCGTGTGTGTTATATCTTCTGGTCGAGTTATTCGTCAGTCATGTTTGTAGCACCTCTGCCCTGGCATCGTAGGTGTGTGTCTAATGCTATGTGTAGATATCACTGTGAGTGTATGGCTGATTGTACCTGTACTTGTA
>Ga0056128_1005489_pt1 | contig 15953 bp, 9 predicted proteins | sample WorMetLIZISLAND2_FD_71113 | JGI IMG/M metagenome (GOLD analysis project Ga0056128, IMG submission 71113) | Marine gutless worms symbiont microbial communities from Max Planck institute for Marine Microbiology, Germany - Olavius geniculatus... ...
TCTATTAAATTTGTCGCATAGCCGACGCGACTCGGCGAACGCGAGTAAAGACGACTTTGACCAGTCGAGAATGTCGTTGACCGTACGCTCGTCAGCTCATCTGGACTCTGAATGGCGTCTTTAGCGGGAAAAGTGTGTGCGGAGATCGAAGCGTCGCCGTTGGGTGGCAGCGAAGCATATTATCGCCGTACGCTGCAGACTGTGGAGACCTAATTCCTAGCTCTTTGATTCAATCGCGTCATTCACTCCCCGTCACTTCGCGCCGGTCCATTCAGTCGGTTCCTTCCGCTATCAGTCGGTGGTACCGTCGGGGCTTCTTGGACGACGTACGGTCGAGATCGCTTTGTCTGCCGACTGTCGCCCGCGTTGACTCTCAACTCCATTACGCCCGCTCGTTCGCTCGACGTAAATCGTGGTTTCCGCCCAACCCAACGAACGCAAAGAACGCAGGTGACGCAACGGCCGCAACGACTGCTGCTATTGCTCGTAGCGTCAACTGCGTCCGCTGCGTGCGTTGCGTTGAATGGAAACTCGTCGCTCCAGTCTACTGGAAGCTGTCATTCAGTCGCTAATTCATCTTATAACTCACCGTCGTCCGAGAGCATCTGCGTTATCATTCGTTTAAGTTTGCGTTGTCTGTTTTCGAATTCAACGAGGCCATCAGTTCCAGAGATGTTGCTGGCCTACGTAGGCTCAGACTCATGTGTACTCGTATAGGCCCTAATTATTAGCAAAGACCAATCAATTAGTCGATCAAATTCGATCAAAGCACATTTTTACGCGCGAGAGCTAGCATAACTAGCTATGGCGCGTATTAGCTATGGTAATTCGGTCTTAGTGTCTTGTGTCTTGTGTCCGTCTGTCACAACCCGGTACCGATTGGAGCCCAGGTGAGATAGAGACTTCTGGTTTCCACCATATGATAGCTTAGAGTTTCTAGTATTTCGTGACAAAATTTCATGGTTCATGCCACTGGGTGAAGGGGGTTCCCACGAACGAGAGGGAGAAAGAAGGGCACCCCCTTAAAAGCGTTATTAACCGTTATTGGCTCATCTAACGGAACAAGAAATTTGAGATAATGCTCACGAGACGCGCGAAAGCCTATAGCAGTTCGGGTTCAGTAGTTTTAGCTAAAAAAAAATTGAGGTGTTCACGCTAAGCTTATAAACAAATACCAAATTCTCTATCTGGATCGAACAGTAGTTCAGTGGCGCCACGTTGTAAATGATATAGACTTGTGTCGCAGTCCGAAATCGCCAAAAAATCAATAAAACATCCTATTTTGGCGATCAAGGTCATTCAAGGTCATTGAATTAGGCGCCAATCGAAAGCCAGTGTACGACTTCGTATTAGTGATTAATAGTAACCTAAGCCATATCTCGCACCGTTACTGAGATACAGCGACTTATTGGCCGAAAATCGCAAATTTTGCCCACCCCCTCTGATTTAGCGCTCTCGTTCGGGGTGACCCCCTTCGAATTTATGGAAAAGTTCCTGAAACTAGAGTCTTTCGGACAGCCGACGGTAAAAATTTGGTAATTCTAGCTTGCACCGTTTTTGACTGATCCACCTGTGTGACAGACGGACAGACAAACGGACGGACGGACGGACGGACAGAATTGCGATGGCTAAGACGCGCTGAAAGCAGTAGCTGCTTTCGCGCGTAAAAATGGTTGAAAATAGGCACAGACATGCTGCTTATCATAACAAGCACTGGCGACGAGTTTCTTAGGAATGTCAACATCGATGACCTTGAATGACCTTGAAGCCCCAAAATATGGGGTTTTAGTGAATTTTTTGCGATTTCGGACTGCGACAAGCATTTCAAGAGTGAACTGCACTCAGATGGCTGGAGATAGACCAAGACAACCTGCACATGAAATGTTCAGCATTGAATGTAGATTTTAGCAATCCAAGTCCGGACCTCTGGGTTCAAGGAAGCCTGTGCACGCGGGTGTCAAACAGGGTCCAGGGATATCCCTCTAAAACCTGGTTATTTATCCGCTGTTGGCTTGTTTAGCGTGAAAATGGTTGCAGATAGGCACAGACATGCTGCTAAACATAACAAGCACTGGCGACGAGCTTCTTAGTATTGTCAGCATTGATGACCTTAATTGGCCTTGAACCCTAAAAATCGGAGTTTTTGGTGATTTTTGGCGATTTTTGGCTGCACAAGAGTGAATTGCGACGAAATGGACGGAGATAGACCAAGATTACCCGCGAACAGGAACTGCTGTAGGCTCTCGCGTGTCTCATGAGCATTAGCTCAGATTTCTTGTATGCATAGCGCGACTGTTTTAGTTGTAGCAAATGAGAGGTCAGAATGATGCGCGAAGCGTCCATCTCTTCTGCAATGGATTCTAGGCCTATAGTCGCTGCACAAACCCCCCTGCTGACCGAACGCCGTGGCAGCCGCTGCAGGCCCGATGTTGGCCCGCTGCAGTGCTTAGGTTACGTTTCATTGCAAAGGCGGATCTTGCATCAAACGAGATGACACTGGCAGTCTGTCAAAAATGCAAAAATTAAGCAACGCATGCGTTTGCTACAGTTCCATAGAATGCCCGCTGTGAATCAAGACCGCTGAACTCAAGGTCGTATTTAAAGGAGGGGAGGGGTTAACGGGTTGAACCCTTCCCCAGAAATGTTGGAAATTTTTAAAGTTAATGTGACAATTCTGCGTACAACAGTTTAAAAAAATTTATTTTCACATTTAACTTTAAATTGGATCCGCCGCCCTTGTTTGCCTTCATTGTTTAAACTGCATGCGCTAAATTTGGTCAGTTGATTCTGAGGAAAATAATTAAAATTGTTGCCACCAGATGTCATATTTTAAGGCTAAAATGCACCTTGGCTGAACTCAAGTTTTTTTGAACAACGTAGATTTTAAGTGTTTAGAACTTACTTAACAAGAAATTCGAGATAATGCTCACGAGACGCGCAAAAGCCAGCAACTTCCTGTTCGCAAATTCGAACTGTCAGTCTATCTCCAGCAGTTTTGATGCGACTTTTACGCGGGTACCGCTCTTTGATGCTCTCGTGCGCAGGTTTCCTTGAACCTAGAAAATTGAGACTTGGACCGTAGAAATCTACGTCCAATGCTGAAAATTTTATATGCAGCTTGTCCGTGTCTCTCTCAATTGGTTTCGGCGCAATTCGCTCTTGCAATGTGTCTCTGAGCCAGAAATCGCCAAAAAATCTATAAACCCCCTATTTTGGCGTTCAAGGTCATTCAAGGTCATTGAACTCGGCGCCAATCGACAGCCAGTGTACGACTTTCTATTAGTGATTAATAGTAACCTAGGCCCTATCTCGCACCGTTATTGAGATAGGCCTACAGCGACTTATTGGTCAAAAGTCGCAAATTTTGCCCACCCCCCTCTCATTTAGCGCCCTCGTTCGGTGTGACCCCCTCGAATTTTACGGTTCCTGAAACTAAAGTTTTCCAGGCAGCCGACGGTGAAGATTTGGTGATTCTAGCACCGTTTTTGACTGATCAACACGTGTGACCGACGAACGGACAGACGGACAGACAGACACACAGACGGACGGACAGACAGACAGAATTGAGATGGCTACGACGAGCTGAAAGCAGAGCTGCTTTCGCGCGTAATAAAACGACAAATGATAGTTGAATTCACTCTTTATTGAACTGAAAGGATCTTATAAACGAGTTAGTCATGCTAAGTTATAATCGATCGATGTAGGCCTATTCTCGCTGGATGGATTCTTCTGCATGCCGTTCTGCGGATGTTCCATGTGCCTTAGCCGTAGGCTACTGTGGCGCTGTCGCTGCTGGCTGCTGCGCTGGTGCTGTCGGACTCGTTTTTGACATCTCCTTCCATGTTGCCGACATGTTACGCAAGATGGATTTCAAGTACTCAATCCAATTCTGATTTGGGACTTCTGCGGCCGACCTCGTCGCGGTCGCATTATCCTCGGTAGCTGGTGTATCGGCAGGATGTTGGGCCTGGGGCGTCTGCATCTGCATCACGTTGTTGTTTGCGCCCACCACAATGACTCCGGTATTGAACAGACACGCATTATTCGGTGTTGATGCCATGTCCAATTGTCCATCGAAGGCCCTGCCTTTTACACTTACACTGCTTTTAAAGGCGAAGGACGTCGCGTCGCTAAGGTAACGTGTTATCTGCTTACGTCACCGCGGGACCTCATTGGAGGAAGGCTTGTATTTGTAGCTTGGCTTGACTAGAGACATTGGGTCACTTCACTTTTTGACTTATTTTTAGACTTTCGCTGAGTCTTTTCGCTGAGCGAAAGCTAAAGCTGAACGCTAAAGTCTGTACTTAGACCACAGTTCAACTAAACTTTGGTCTAAGTTTACTGACTTAGACCAAAATGGCGGTTATGTTTACGAAATTAAAATGCACGTTTTTGTCTGTTTAATGTCGTCTTATGTTATAAACTGGTTTGTGTTGTTATGTTTACGCCATGGCAGCCGCTGCAGGCCCGATGTTGGCCCGCTGCAGTGCTTAGGTTACGTTTCATTGCAAAGGCGGATCTTGCATCAAACGAGATGACACTGGCAGTCTGTCAAAAAATGCAAAAATTAAGCAACGCATGCGTTTGCTACAGTCCCATGGAGTGCCCGGTGTGAATCAAGACCGCTGAACTCAGGGTCGTATTTAAAGGGGGCGGGGTTAGCGGGTTTAGTCCTTCCCTCCCGAAATGTTAAAAAATGTTAAAGTTAATGTGACAATTCTGCGTACAACAGTTTAAAAATTTTTATTTTTATTTCCAACTTTAAATTGGATCCACCGCCCTTGTTTGCCTTCATTGTTTAAACTCCATGCGCTAAATTTGGTCAGTTGATTCTGAGGAAAATAATTAAAATTGTTGCTAAAATGCACCTTGGCTGAACTCAAGTTCTTTTGAAAAACGTAGATTTCAAGTGTTTAAAACTTAATTAACAAGAAATTTGAGATAATGCTCACGAGACGCGCGAAAGCCTATAGCAGTTCCTGTTCACAAATTCAAACTGTCAGTCTATCTCCAGCCATTTTGACACGACTTTTACGCGGGTACCGCTCTTTGATGCCCTCGTGCGCAGGTTTTTTGAACCTAGAAAATCAAAACAGACCATCGAAATCTACGTTCAATGCTGAAAATTTTATATGCAGCTTGTCCGTGTCTCTCTCAATTGGTTTTGGCCCAATTCGCTCTTGAAATATGTCTTGCAGCCCGAAATCGCCAAAAAATTCGTAAAACCCCCTATTTTAACGTTCACGGTCATCCAAGGTCATTGAATTTGGTGGCAATTAAGAGCCAGTGTACGATTTCCTATTAGTGATTAATAATAACCTAAACACTATCTGGGACTGTTAATGAGATACAGCGACTTATTGGCTAACAATCACAAATTTCTCCCACCCCCCTCTCATTTAGCACCCTCGTTCGGGATGACCCCCTTCGAATTTATAGAAAAGCTTCACGGTTCCTGAAACTAGAGTCTTCCAGGCAGCGATGGTGAAGATTTGCTGATCCTGGCTTGCGCCTTTTTTGACTGATCCACCCGTGTGACAGACGGACGGACGGACAGACAGAATTGTGATAGCTAAGACGCGCTGAAAGCAGTAACTGCTTTCGCGCGTAAAAACTGTGGCGTACCACGTGGTTTCACGTGCGTTCGCATGTGTTCGCTAAACCAGTCAGAAAAATCTGAACACGGCGATAGTAAGATGTTTATACATCGACAACAAGCAAAAAATAAGGTCAAAAAGTTATTTATATCCGATAATTACAAAACGAGCAAACTAGGTTGGCGGTCATCAAATTCTCACCGTCTTTCAGAGTAACGAATTTTTAACTTTCTCTGTTAACATAATGAACTTAACGAAAGTATTCACCGAAGATTTTGACGAATTGGCTGTCTAAATTCGTCACTGCTCTGTGTAGCCTTGTACAATCGAATTATATGCTTTTGCCAGTCGCCCGTGTGGAGGTTTACGTTGCTCATTTGCTCGCTTGCAAAACCTATTGTGTTGCTGTTCGGTTTTGTAGTCATTCGCTGTACGTTACCAAATTAGCCCCTAATGACAGTCGAAAAGGTTTCGGCCGTATCATTAGGGCTGTCGACGAATACGAATAGTCTCATTTAACAGCTGTAGTGTTAAATTAACTTAGTGTAGGTCTTACATGTGCACTTTTTGTGCGGGTCGATAATATGTATCGTGGAAGTATGCTGTTGTATAGCTCGGTTATACGGACGTCGTATTATATACCGAAGACCGAAAAAACCGCTGTATATTACGGGTCTTGTCCGTCCTATATCGGCTCCAAACTAAAACAAAAAAATCGTTAAAAATGACTCTAACTTTTTTCAGGCATGTGCCAATATTCAGTGCAGACGTCACTGGTCAAAGTCATCAAACGTCATAAACCTCAAAAGATTAATGGATGTTTGGTCACTTCGGTGTAGGCTTACATTTACGCTTAATAGCCCATAATGCGACAATTTGTTGAGAATTCTGATGGTGGCAGATCACGCGCTTTTATATTTTAAAGCTGTTATTTTGTTCTGGCAAATAAACGCCAAGTTTTACATCTCAAGCATTTTTACAACGTTGATTGATAATGTTCAAAATATGCAATATAGTCTGCGAGGGCGCATGCTTCCTGCGTGAATGCGCGCTGTGGCATAAGACATGCGGCGTTTTAGCGACGCAATTAAGTTTTATATCGCTGCCGAACCGCGTCTGCAAAACAGTTTTTCAGCGTCGAGCCTAATTGATTTTAGACAGTTCATGCGGTCGCTGACTGTCTGTGTGTCCTTATGTGGCTGTCCATTCTCGGTAGTTGGCACAAAAAATAATACCACCGTACCAATGGCTATGAATACAAGAAATTTGAGCTAATGCTCACGGGACGCGCGAAAGCCTATAGCAGTTTCTACCCGCAGGCAGTCACCCATGGCAGTACTAACCGGGCCCGGCGTAGAGTAACTTCGTTTCAGCCGAAACGCGTTACCAACTACCCCACGCCACCAGCGCCAATACCGTGGCACCACCTTGTGAATGATATAACCTTGTGTCGCAGCAAAAAAATCCATAAAACCCCCTATTTTGGCGTTTAAGGCCATTGAAGGTCGTTGAATTCGGGGCCAATCGAAAGCCAGTATACGATTTCCTATTAGTGATTAATAGTAACCTAGGCCTTATCTTGCGCCGTTACTGAGATACAGCAAGTTAATGGCCAAAAATCGCAATTTTGCCTACTCCCTCTCATTTAGCGCCTTCGTTCTGGGTGATCCCCTTCGAATTTATGGAAAAGCTTTACGGTTCTTGAAACTAGACTCCTCCATGCAGCCGATGGTGAAGATTTGGTAATTTTAGCTTGCACCGTTTTTTACTGATCCACCCGTGTGACGGACAGACAGACGGACAGACGGACAGAAAGTCAGAATTGCGATGGCTAAGACGCGCTGAAAGCAGTGGCTGCTTTCGCGCGTAAAAACCAATGGAGCATACAGTGCGTTTCTTTATGTCTATGAATCTCCGCTGCAGTCATTTGTCTCAAATTTATAAACGGCGTCGTGTTGAGAGACTGACATTCCCTCTGGACGTTTCAACCCCGGACATTTCCCCTGTAGGCCATTTCTACCACCCTGATATTTTCCCCGCCCTTTTTTAAAAGCCTAGGACATTTCCGCTGGCCTGCAACACCACGTAGCATAGACCTACTGGTGTCTTGTTTCTTCCAGGATCGATCTCGAAATCAAAATGTTCGTTTTTGGTATTGTATCCACAGTTCGCTCATGGTCTAGAAATGTCCGCCCTTGCGGCGCGGGGAAATGTCTGCTTTGCGCTAGCAGTTAAAAGTCCATAGACCTACGGGAGGATGTTCGTTCCTCTGTGAAGGTACGGACATGACAAAATTACAATCTTTGTACAACACGCGATAAATAAAATTGTTAACGTTTGGGATTGAATTGCCGGTCTTGGTCTCGATCCGGTCTCAAGTCTTGGTCTGGCTTGCATTGTATTACTTGCATAAGTGTATTAGTTGCCCAACATGGTATACTTATTAATTGCAGAAGTTATCATTATAAAAGCCTTACTTTTTCAGCTTTATAGTAAAGCCTATAACGATTATAGTTGAAGCTATCTGTAACTACAGTCCGACAGCCATACGTAGGCTACTAAAAGCACGAAGCGCAAAGCGCTATCATTCTTGTTCGGTGGGTGCTATCAGGTGTGCAGCGGCACGAAGTATAAAGGAAATTATGGAGAGTATGTAACAGCGTAATAATAACATAATAACTGGTTAGTCGAGGCAGTGACGCGGTGATGGGGATTAGAAGGCTGGCTGCTGAGGATGATAATAGCGTTTGCTCGTGATATAGTTGAGTCCGGCGGCACTGCACTAAGGCGGGCACGCAGCAACAACGACGACTAGCGTACTTCATTCATCATAATGACTGTCTCAGCGCTCTGACGCGCTCACCGGCTGCTCTTTCACCTTGATTGCGGCACTGTCCGGGAACTGTGGTTTTACACTTTCCGGGCAGTCGTGGAACGCATGTTTCGTGCTGTGCGTAAATCTAGTCGCGGCTAAGAGAACTTTACGACGACGTGTCTGTCTTTGTCTACCGACACACCCACCCGCCCGTCAGCGTCGCTAACCAGCATTTCGATACAGTCCGGTGATCAAAGGAAACGTACATTTCGCGACGCAATTCCGACTGCGTCCATCACGTGTGCCGCATTATACCGTTCGCTCGCCACGTCTCTATCAGAGTGACAGACGATGCCAGGTTTCGACGAACTGCCATCGGGAGATCCTTGCCGCCGCCGACGACGATCGAACGATGAAACATAACTGCAAGTAATCTACTCGCCATCTTGCTTACAGCTTAGACTCTACCTGATTCCACTTGTCGCAGAGATTTGTTGTGCAACACGCAGGGGCGTCCATCCCCCTCAGCACCAGAAGGCAACTTTTCCTTCTTCCACAACTCGGCTGCCATCCCCCTTTCTATTTTCTCTTCCCCTTTCCTTTCTTTCCCTTCCCATCTTCCTTCTCTCACATTTTCCCTCTCCTTCCATCTCCTTTCCTTCTCCTTCCTTCTTTTCTGTTCTTTCCCCTCCCCTCTCCGTTTCTTGTCTCCCTCCCGTTAGAAGTAGGACCTTTTGAATCCAGCTAGAGAGTCTGGGGGAGCGCTGTAAGCTCCCCCAGCGGGATCTGGGACAGCCCCAGCCGAATCGAATTTGGTAGATTTTAACCTTTAAAATATGATATCTGGTGGCAACAAATTTAATTATTTTTTTTATATAATTAACTGACCAAATTTAGTGCAGTTTAAACAATACAGTCAAACAAATGTGGCGTGGCACCACAAGTTTAAAAGTAGGCGAGGCTGTAGCCAGAATTTTTGCTCTAAAATTTTGACCTCCCTCTCCCTTTTCCTTTTTTCTATCATTTCTTTTTTTTATTTCCTTCCCTTTCTTTCCCCTTCCCCTTTTCCCGTTTCTCGGTCAGTTACTCCTTGGTTGACGACACAACTACCATTCATCCTGGTTTCAACATACATCTGCGGTCAAACTTAAACCGTTCCGGGGACGATGCGCTGCAACTTTTGTGCGACGGCACAAAACCTCCGAACCATCGTGCATTTCTGATGCTGGGACATAATATGATTTACAGAAAGCGAGCTGAGCGGCTGCTGAGACAGGCGAGTCTCATCACGTGTCACGTTCGAACATTTTCTATCTGCACGTATTCGCTTCACGTTCGGTCACGTCCTCAACGACTATTCTCCGTAAATTATTAATTTTTATTGCTCGGTACTGCTATATTGCTATCAGTAAATTTTGCTGCTGCGATAATTATTTATTTCGTATCATTTACTGGTAGAAATAAAGTATAGGAGGCTTAGAGGCCTACAAGGTATTGTACTGGGAATTGTTGTCTGCGAACGATAGGTATAACGTATATCGCGTAACTGTAGGCCTACGGTAACCGCATTTATTTCAAAACGGTGTAATGTGCACTCACTCAATCAATCAATCAATCACTGCATCAGGGATTTTGAAAGTGGCCTAAGTAAGTAATGCAAACCACTGCTGGGTCCATGTGCGCTGTATTACACGACGTTATAGGCCTAACGTGTATACCAACAAATCGATTACAACAGAACACGAAAACATGGGTCTTACAGAATTACAATAAGGGCCGGTGTGTCTTAAGCATGCTCGAGGTGTTCGGCCTAACAAGGCCGCCAATTTTAAGGGGCCGTCATTTTCGGACTCTAAACATGTCGCATAAATTTGTCAATTTGAGCAAAGAAATGCTGCAACCACCTATTTTTGCGAACGTAGGTTACATTATTTAATGCACCAAAATGCGACTGCGGCCGGGGCCCGCCCGAACCCCACTAGGGGAGCTTTCAGCGCTCCCCAGACCACCTAGCTGCGTTTAGGGAGCCGCAAAAGGGAGAAGAAAGAAAACGACAAGAAAAGGAGGAAACGGGGGGAAGAGGAAAAGGGGAGGTAAAAAAGAGGAGCGGAAGAAGGGAAGAAAAAGAAGGAAAGGGGAAGGGAAAAAGAAGAGAGGGGACCCGTTAATTCAGTGGCGGATCCAGAAAGTTGAAATAGGGGCGGAAGGGTGAAGGGTGGGGTCTAGAGAGAAGGCTGTGCCCCCTCCCCGAAAATTTTTTGAAGATTTTATGCAAAAATAATGCATTTTCGTGCAAAATTTTCACTTGCGTCCAGTCAGTGGGGGGGCGGCCGTCCCCCTCCTCTTGAATCCGCCACTGCTTGGCTGTGTCGTAGTAGCATCCAGCAGAATTATGATGTAGCAGTGTAGCCTATAACATTATGAAGATCACTGTCATTTTGGCGGCATCGCAACGCGAAGACATGTATATAGTCGACGTACAATGCTAAACTGAATATCATCTCATCTTTTTTAGCCGACCGTACTTAAGTGACGGTCGAGTTTATGCCACGGTTGTCGTCCATTCGTCCGTCCGTCGTCGTCTGTCTCTCTGTAACGGATGTATTGTGGCTAAGCGTTAGGTCGTATGGAAAATTTTTATACGAATAATTAGCCATGTGCCTTAAACCTGGCATGCAAAATTTCAGGGATAGGGGCCTAATGATAATGATAGTAATGATAATGTCAAAGTGTCAACTTACAGCGAAGCTGAACAGTCTATAACAATAAAATACAGTTGAATAAAATACAATAAAATGACTGAGCCTACATAAAATCATACTCGAAGTCATAAAATTTGCAGAAAAAGTGAGTTTTCAGTTTCCGCTTAAATGTGTCCGTGTTAGTAATGGCGCGCAGGTACATCGGGAGATCGTTCCACGCCTTTGGGGCCGCCACGCTGAAGGCGCGCTCTCCAAACTTCAGGCGTGTCCTTGGGACTTGCAGATCCGATTTCGTGGCTGATCGCAAGACGATGTGACGATCTGGCAGTGCCGAAACTGGTTGAAGAAGGTTTGATATGTATATTGGAGCTTTACCGGTGCTATTTATGGCTTAGTGAACTGACAAACATAGTTTGTACTGAATACGGGCTTCAATTGGTAACCAGTGCAGTTCGATGGCTGCCGCTGTAACATGGCACGCGAACGTAGTCCGTACACAATCTAGTGCAAGGGGAAAACTGGGGTTAAGTGAAAGGGGGGATGGTAGGAAATTCAAGGGAAAACTGGCCATATCTCGGAAACGACGAGGGATAGGGCCAAGATTGAAGGTTACTATTAATCACTAACATAAAGTGGCATACGCCCTTTTGAATAAGATGGAAATTATCGACCTTGGATGACCTTGTTTTTGAAGGTCAGTAATAACAGGAACTGCATATGCTGTAGCGCGTCTTCCTTAGCAAAGTGTTTTTATTGTGAGAAAAAAAATGCAAAACCTGCGTCCGATATTTGCACTGGTTATTTACGACTGAAAGACCATAACACCTACTTCTGGCCTGCTGGTTGTATAGCTATTTGTATCACGTGGCGAGATGACCCCGCGCGACGTCTGTTATACTAGCGTCGTTAACATAGCGTGCATGGAACTGTGTCATCTCTGAGAAATCGCTTTCTCTAAGTGATTGGAAGTCGGACGCTGGGCGTCGGACGTAGGTGGTACGGTCGGCTTTCTCTAGCAACAGCTGGGCTTCTTGTTTCGTGTTGCATTGCCCGAAACATAGACGACTGTGCTGCACTGACTTACGGTTCGCTGGCTTGTCAAACTTTCTAGGAAAAAGCGAGCGAGTAACTGATGCGCTAGCGTATACAAGTGATAAGGCAGACCTTACATCTCTGGACACTGGTGTGAAGTTTTGTGAAAATTAGCAAATTATTCAGTTATACTTAACGACTATTTCGTTCGCACTGTCATAAGTTTGGGTTAGACCGTGCAGAAGAAGACGGCAATTAAACCAGGCAGCATTCTCAGTGATGTAGATGTAAACGCACAGGAAGCCAGTCAGCAAGTGCATGGTGATAAAAATGTCTGTACGTGATGAGACTGCGTATCTCAGCCTCGCAGCTCGGTTTTCGTCTACTAGGCACCGTACATTCCAGACACCGTGGAACTCCCAACGTGGCGGCAGCACAGCGACTGGATGGGAGCAGATAAAGGCAACAAGGCGAGCGCGGTCAGCAGCGAGACAGCGGGCACCCGGGTAGCAGACGAAGACATCGGAGCGATCAGATCAGCGTGGCGCTAGGCAGGCGTTAACGACGAAAAATTATATCGCGCTTTGCACAGCCACGCCGGCAGCTACTATGCACTTTGCGATATGATTTAGCAGGTTTCTGTAGCGTTTGCAGCTTTCTTGCACTGATGCATGAGATAGAGGCAAGCCCAACCAACTGGAATACGATTCACGATCGTCTTAACGATCATACCCAAGACAGCGCCTTTATAATACACTGTGTTCGCTCGGAAATAAGCCAACTTCAGTCCCCATTCTATGCAAAACACTGCAGCCCTGCCATGGCTCACGCATCTCGCTCGAGTCTCACGCATTTTCAGTTAACTCCTGCTTTTCTGCCTGCTAAAGTTTTATTTCACGCATTTTACTTATCTGTCTGTTGCACATAATTTTGTACGGCAGTGACGGAAAATTGTCGCAATTTCGGAGCTTAAAATGCGCAAAAATGCCTTTGTGGTGTGGGGCTCCGCCTCGGACCCCACTGGAAAACTTACAACGCTCCACAGAGCTGGATTTAGGAAAAGAAAACGGGAAAGGGCGAGAACGGGAAAATAGGAAAAGAAAAGGAAGAAAAGAGCGGAAACGGAGAAAAAGAGGAAGGAAAGAGGCAAAAAAGGAGAGGAAAGGGAAATCGATCTCACGCATTATGATTTCTGGACCTTGGCAGCTATGAGACTGTACTGGTAACGTAACAGTATTCAACCTATGGTTTAAACCTTGGCTACCGCTACACGCACCTGATTTCCTCGTCCGATATTCGAATGAGCGTTTTCGCCAGCCAGCCGAAAGACGCCCATTCGAACATCGGAGGAGAAAATTAGTGCGTGTAGCCACGGCAATAAATAACACAAATTATTACAGGCGTCCGTGTCATTTTTTTGGACCACGCGGTATAATGTTTTTTCTAGGATGCGACAGTTGAGAGGGTGTCAAGCTCAGGTAGGCCTCGAGTCTCTGGCGAAGGGAAGTTTGACGGGCTGTCGACATAATGTCTGTCCCTTTGCATATATTAGGCTTATGCACTAGCACGCATACACAGTCTGCAGCGACTGAGTAACTGAAACATGAAAAAGTAGAAAATAGCACAGCATCGTTTAATCAATACCCCTGTGAACTACTAGATGAGTTATCGGAGGAGAAACTGGGGGGGGGGTGCGTTGTCCGCAAGTTGAGAGAAAGTTATTATTCTCTCCTAGAGGTGTATAGAAAACTCCCTGCGCAGTGCGCATGTGCGTTGAATAAAAGCGAAAAATCAGACTTTTCCATGCGTGAAGTCAGCCAGACCAAGTCAAGCATTTGCTGTCTGTCGGTTATTGTTGGGATGACGCTTTCTGTATTCTGATGTGACGCTTTGACATCTCACTCTCCCTCTCTCGTTCCCTCCCTCTCTTTCTTTCGCTGTAACCGAACAATCGACGCACCCGCAATTTCGTTATGGCAACGAGAGATGTCCAGCGACCGTAGTGATGCCGCAAATCCACGACATCATCTATCCTAAGCATAATCCCCCGAACATAATCCCCAAACAACAATAACCTTTGCCAGTCCTAGGTAAAACCTAACAGAGGGGGATTCTGTTCGACGGGTTTGTACGGGGGGGATTTTGTCCAGGAGGATTTTGTCCGTCTTCCTGAGGGGTGGCGCCACGAAAGCTCGAAAGCACGAAAGCTCGCTCGACCGCAAGTTCGGTCGGTGGCTCCACCAGTCGCCGATATGCTGACAAGCCTGGTCTCGCCTTAGTTACATCCGTCAAGCTGCCAACTTCGTTCATCCGTCGACCGATCCCTCGCGCCGCAAGATTGCAATATACGCCAGAAATCTCGTCGAACAATTTGTTCACGACACGGATATTATTTCTTGCGCGGCCGTCACAGTAGGCCGCGATACGAGTCTCGCCCGTCCGTCTGTCCGTCTGTTCCTACGGGCTTCTAACTTGAAAATGAAAAACGCAATGTTTGCCAGGGCAAAAGTAACCGGCAGTTGCCAATAATTGTGAGCTGAAAAGATCAAAGGTCGGCCGTTAGGAGTGCGCAATGCATTGTATAGCTAGGCGAACGACGGCAGACAAATACTTTTTTTAGTTTATTTCGCAATTCGGCGCTGCAGGAATATCGACAGTCGTTAAATGTCAGAAAAACTAAATGACCAAGTTATTTCATCTAAAAATGTGTATAACAACTAAAAAAATCTGACTATAGGCCCTACAGGCTATTTCTACGGCTGCCGGACGAATAGTCACCGCGTTTATCGAACGACCCTCGTAAATTAATGAATAACAATGAGGACGCTTCCAAGGTCAAAAGTCGCGATGTCGGCCAAGTGGCTAGCCTTATAGATTATGAATTCAAGTCTAAGCTTTGAGTGAATGTCGTGAACAATGAAACTGGTGAAAATCATCTCTGAAGAACGTCACTTTAGAGGCTCAGAACATGTACAATTATTTAAAGGTAAAGGTAAAGGTAAAGGTAAAAAGGTCAGAATATAGCTCTTAAGGAGAGAACCCCTCACAGAGCTATGGAGCGTTACTTGTCATATGGGATCACACAGAGGTGAACGCGCCCCGCCTTAACCCCAGCCAGATAGGCCGGTACTCGATTTACCCACCCCGGAGGGATGGAAGGCTGAGTTGACCTAGGCGGTTAGTACGACATGCGCAGTTTACTTTCTGCTTTGCGCTAAAGGTGACGTCCGCATGCACACCGTTGCACAAAAGGCTTGCGTGCGAATATGCTCTTCGACATGCAGAAATACATAAGGTAAAAGCCAAATGAATTGATGCGAAACAAAACAAATAATTTGAACTAAGCTCTCGTGACGCGCGATAGCAGCGGTCCTGCCACTTTAGCAATCAGTGTACAGCATGCAATAGAATAATAGTGCGTCTTGAAAGAGTACTTAAATTTGAGGCTTCCATACGAAAATCTCCTTGAATTTAAAAGGCTGAAATTTAAACTGTTAAAATGAACATTCTATGCTAAAAATTTCAGAGGCCTACGCCGGTTGTCCAGATTTATCTCCAGCCACTTCGGCGCAATTCACTCTTGAAATGTGCGCCACAACCGAAAATTGCAAAAAAACACTAAAATCCCGTGTTGTTCAAAATTCGAGGTCATTAAAGGTCATCGCTGTTGACACCATTAAAAGCTCGTCACTGGTGCTTGTTATGATAATACAATACAATACAATACAATACAATGGAAAATTTGCACTCAAAAACTGACAAACACACTGTCAGTTTAATCTAGCACATAAACTAAAAAGAACTGAA
>Ga0056128_1005490_pt1 | contig 15953 bp, 6 predicted proteins | sample WorMetLIZISLAND2_FD_71113 | JGI IMG/M metagenome (GOLD analysis project Ga0056128, IMG submission 71113) | Marine gutless worms symbiont microbial communities from Max Planck institute for Marine Microbiology, Germany - Olavius geniculatus... ...
CTCATCATCTCCACATGTCACACACAAGCAGACATCAGGACCGGCAAGACGTCCTGATGTCAGCACACATTATTAGCTGTAGTTGCAAGGGTAGGTGCAGTAGTAGTAGAAGTAGTTGTAATGTTTAAATTACTTCACTTGGTGGAGATATGCACTCTTATGAGCGTCTTCTAGTTCATTATTGGTTTACTTGTGGTGTAATGTATAGATATTCTGCCGTCGTTGGAGCAGTAAAATTTACTTACTTTCTTGAGCTTGATCTACCAATAGTCTTTCAGAACTGTGATTGTTAGGTAGAGAACAGCGATGCAAACAGAAATTTTTCAAGGCCACGGCCAAGACTTTGCTTTCGAGGACTACAACGACTTCACTTATATAGACACAGCAAATTAGTTCTGCGTGAAAAACAAACAAAATCATGGAATTTAGCATTTTGGACAAAAGAAAACGAAATTTACAATTTTGGATGAAATTTTGGTTGAAAGTGATGATTGTGGACTGGTGAACAGGCAAAAAATGACATTTTGGACCAGGTATTGCTTGTATCTTTAAACATGCTGGTTGTACAGTACAAAATTTGTTAGAGACATTAAAAGAGCTTTTCGGTGAAGCAAGTCTATAGAGAAATGCTGTATTTTCTTTTACATACTTGGAATTTGTTGTTTGTGAATTATACACCTTTCAATAGCTGGGTGAAATTCATATGAAAATTAGAATTTTGGATGAACTTCGTGATTTTTTGGTGGATGAAAAATGACATTTTGGACGACATATTCGCTCTGTGCCTACTGGTAACGTGAGCTGCTCTCAGACGGTGTGCTGTTGTTTTTGTAGGTTCCGCAGTTGATTGAAGGTCTACAGAATGAGGTCTGCATCGCAGTCGCATCGGCACAGGATCACACTCTTTTTCTCACAGAGAGGTACGACACGACGCACACGTCTTGACTCATTAATTAAACCAGTAGCTTATTAGGCTGTTCGTATGTTAGTAATGGGAGGCGTTATATTTTACTGCAGATGTTTTATTTATTTTTCAAATATTTTCTTCTGCATTTAAAACAATGCATTCACATACATCGGTGCAGAAATGACTAACTGAGTAGCAACAAACACAACTGGGAATTATTGTCTCTCGAAAAGTTGCGCATGTCACATCATCTTTATTACAACATGTGCTCAAAATGTCTTCATTCAGCGTGAACACAAGCAGTGGACATCGACACTTTTTGCTAACAGCATGTTTAATTACCACCAACCCAGAGCATCTCACTCACTGTTTTTGCATCATCTCAGTTCATGACCTACGATTTGAAAATGAATATGGTTAATGTTTAATAATTTACCAATTTTCAATGATTTTGTGGTCTCAGTGATTTTCTGAGTTTATGCATGTGCTATCCAGTATGAATGTTGTAAACAGCCAAATTACCACTTTGGAATTTCACAAGGTAGTGTAGCAAGAGTATTAATGTGAGGTGGGCAAAACTATAGTCATTTATGTCAAATTTTCTTTGCAGTGTTGCATGCCGAAATTATTAAAATTGGCTGTTGTTTCACAAAGTCTATTCAAGGAATAAAAATGGCTTGGTTTTTTCGAGACCCAGTGTACAACTGTTACTACAACTGCTGCAGTATTACTACTATCACTACTATTACTGAAAAAGTGTGGGTTGTGCCATAATTTTTGGCCAATACTGTATTCTGTGTCTTGTCTGGTTTGTTTTAGTGGTCTACTGTACAGCTGTGGTCTCAATACATATCATCCACTTGGTTCACTGCCTGTCATGGAAAAATGTCTTGCTCCAAAACCGGTATATATTGGCTTTTTTGTTGTTCACTATATATGTTTTTGTCTTAGCTTGGTTTGCAAAATTTTTCTAATGTAATTGCTGACACAAGTTGTATATTAGTGCATGTCGTACATTATGATATTGTAGGCATGTCAGCATTTTTGTCTAAACAGGGTGCCATAATGTGGGACAGCTGTGCAGCATTTTTTGGCCCGTGGAGCCTTTTTATGTCGTTTGTTAAATTTGAAACTTTTTTTGGTGCGGCGTGACATTCTCCACCCTAATACTGTTTCTTACTCATTAACGAATGGAAGATTATGTGAGGGTCTTTACGCTTCACCAAACAGTGACCACTGACCAATCATGTTCAGATCTGAGCATGGCTTCAACAAATTTAATGTAAACTGTATTTTTTTGTCTCTTGCAATACTTTGCTCCTGATTATAGTCGTAAAATAATTATGAAAATGCATGTTTTTAATTTGCCAATGTTACCGTCAGAATAAAAGTGGTGGCAGTTCTTATGGCTACCGTGTGTTATTAAGAAGTAATTTTTGTGAATATGCTGACATGCTTATTTGTGTTTGTTTGGTGCAGCTCAATTCAAAGGTGTTGAAAGGTGTAAAAATTACTGGTATTTGCACCCAGCAGTTACATACTGTTCTATGGTGTAAGGACACAGTCTACACATTTGGACAGAATGCCGGACAGCTGGGTAACTTGGCTTGATTTTATATTGACCTTTTGTCCAGAAGCTTTGTCACTGAGCTTTATTGCTATTGACTTCTACACTGTGTCTCCAAAAAACATCCCCAACATTTTCGACTGTAACGTGAAAACCAATAATCAGATTGGGATAATTTTTGGTAAAAATATTCCTGACACAACTTGACGTCAAATGACCACTCAGTTTCCCACCTCACCCAACGTTTGTTTCTGCACTACCTAGGGAAAATACAACCAGCGAAATATCACTTTTTTTATCCAATGCGATATGATTGCTTAAGTAACATAATGCGTAAAAACACATTTTATTCACATTTATGACATCGTAGCTGACGTTTCATTTAGCTGTCCATTTTTCAACTGCCTGCAGTATAATTGCTTGAAGTGTTGGCCCACTATGCGAACACAGGCTAGGAGACCCTTTTTCCATTCATTGACAGCAGTATTGATAATGTTCTGCTCCAGACCAATCCAAGCTCTCTCAGTCGTTTCTTGACTTTACAAACCATCTTAAAATTCATCTGGTAGACACAGTGCTGCAAGACAGTCAAACCTTGTAACAGACCTGCTTTGGGGCCTGCATATTCGAACAGATGAAATTTATTGACGTTTATTCATTCATTTTAACACGTATTATGCTTGGTCTGCTTTCCCAAAGTAGTGCAAAAGCAGACGATGGGTGAGGTGGAAATTAAAACACTTATTTAATAGCCAGTTGTGTCGAAAATATTTCTGCCAAATATTATTAAAATCTGCTATCTTTATTTAAGATACGATCGGTAATGTTTGGGATGTTTTTTCAGGTTTTCTGTTTATTTCAATGCATATTTCGCTTGATCTGATTTCTCTAGGTAATGAAGAAGCATACGTTGGGTGAAATGGAAAACTGAACAGTCATTTGATGGAAAGTTGTGTCAGGAATACTTGTACCAAAAAATGATTAAAATCTGTCGCGGACTTTGTTGCCAACTTTTCCCGTGCATTGCAACGGACTAAATTCCATTAGAGCGACACAGACTGGTTTGTCGCGGACTTGTCATGGACTGTGTCGCAAACATCTCAACATGTCGCGGTGGTTTGTGTCCGCGACTTTCATGATTTGTGTCCACAACTTTTCCCCTCGGGGAAGTTTTGATAAAAGTTGGCGTAATGGAATTTGGGCTTATATAACCAACACCAAGGTCAACTCAGCCTTCCATCATTTCAGCGTAGGTAAAGCGAGTACTGGCCTGTCTGGTTGGGGTTGGGGCAAGGCGCATTCACCTGTATCAGGTAACATTGTGTGATCTCATATGGCAGGTGATGCTGCATGGCTCTGAGATGGGTTTTTGTGAAGAGCTTTACTGTTTAAGCCACATTTAAATCTTTAGTGGTGTGGTTTGTATGTTTCAAGGGCACGGCAGAGCAGATCACTTGGTAAGTCAGCCCCGCTCGGTGTCGGCAATCATGCACAAGGACTGCACAGTGCGCTGTGTCGCCTGCTCTGATACTGCTACTCTCGTAGCAACATCCCGTGGAGATGTCTACGCACTGTATCAGTTTCAGTGCCGAAGGATTGCCAGCAAGTAGGTTATCATTAGGCAGAATTGTTTTTGTAGTGCACACGATCCCACCTATTCCTACACTGTCGGTCGGTCGTCTGTGATATTCATGCTTCTTGCTTTAATTGTGTTAATGTGTTAATTGTTAATTGTGTTAAACTCAGTATGGCCATCCCTTATATTTTATTAAGGCAGGGCCTGTTCACCTGTTTTCCGTGGCAAGTAACACTGTGTAACTATCTATGTGTCAGGTGATGCTCTGTAGCTTTCTGGTGCGTTATAGGCAACGTTTAACCTTTATAGTTTTTGTGTGAACTATAGGTGGTTGGACATAGTTCAGCTAGCAGTGAGTGGAGGTCGTCTAGAGCCAGTAGCCAGTATCAACGACATGCGTGTAAATAATCCTAATCCTGCTAGCATCTATCCTCTCACCGTCGTTCTACGCACTTCCACTGGCAAGGTCTTCTTTCAAATGTTGTTCTGAGCTTACTTTAGATATACATTTTACTGAATTCTGTTAGCTTTGTTGCAGATATTGTTTTTATGTGTGTAATAACTGTCTTTAATAGTATATGAATCTTTGCTACCACATTTGTTGTAGTGCTTCCAGTTATTACAATTTGTACATTTAGGTATACTTTTTTCAGGAGATATATTTATTCAGAAGTGTTTAAAGTCATTTATTTTTAATGGATATCAGTCATATGTCTGTTGAGATTAATTGCATTATCACATTTCTTGGCAGCAATGACACCTTTAGTCAGATGTTAAAGATTAGAAGGTTGTCCATAGCTACATCATCGAGTCAAAAAATCGTACTATTCGCAGCCATATTTTCAGCTTTTGCGAAAATCCGCAAAATTCTGCAGCGATATCAAAATTTCGCGGCAAATGGAAAATCCTGTGGCTTCTCTGAGAATTTTGCAGCCCACGGAAAACTGTGGGCCTTAGTTATATGTCTGTGTCTATGTGTCTATATCCGTATGTCTGTCTGTCTGTCTGTGTAGTTGTATGTGTGGAGGGACAATGACCCAGCGGTTCGGCGATGTCGCTGGCTGAAGCCACGCTCATCTCTCGCAGTTGATCACTTTGCGCTCGGTGCTTCCTCATTGGCCGTTGTTTCAACCGACGGTCAGGCATTCACTGCTAACATACCCCCAGCGAGTCACTGTCCACAGCCGGCATCTAGTCCCACCGGCTCCTCACTCTCAGGTAGTATTAGTAGTTTAGTTGTAGTTGTATTTTACCTGTAGCATTAGTATTAGTAGTACTAGGCTAGTGAATGTGATTCATTTACAGTATGATCTACAGTTGCAGTTATATTACATTTATGTTCTCCCGACTTTCATCAGCGTCTCAACTTTTTTCATAATTTTGGATCAAATGACCACCTATAATTTTTTGGTGTTACATGCTGTAAACTCGAAAAAAGGTTAAAGCTATGGGCTTTAAATTTTGAATAGTGGCTTCAATTCAAGTTCTGTAAAAAGATTTACTTGACAAGGAAATTCACTCTCACAAGGGTCTTTTAGTTTACTTGAGGCATTGGCTAACCAGTCGCTGATGTTTTGTTGTGGACATGCAGACACATTAACTGGTCGACTGGACTCAGTCAGTGCCGGTCGGCAGTTGACTGACTTGGTTGCTAGGGACTGTGTGATGGACATCAAGTTAGAACGAGTTGCATTGGTCCACCGAGCCATGGCAGTGTTCTGTGATGCCAGCGCTGCTAACTACGCCGTGCTACAGTCTCATCCTAATGCATGGTCAATCAATCAATCTCGGTTTTTTAAGTGCTTAAGTGACGTGTGGCTTGGTAGTCTAACGATACCGGTAGCACGTCAGCGCCATTGGACTAGTAAGTAAGTAAGTAAGTAAGTAAATGCATTTGTATAGCACACATAATGTTCTCGCCGAATCTGATGTTGCTGGTTTGACTTCTGGCCGCTATGCTGCCGTATGAGAACCCTGGACAAGTTGTTCACACCCATGTACCTTTGTCACCAAGCAGTATAATCTGGCACTGGCCTGACCGCTGGGAAGGTTATGGCAGTGTGTGGGAGGTCTGGCCCTGCTCCCATATGTCTGAGTTGTGTTCGCATTCACTGCCAGCTCAGGGCCTTGGAAACGGAGATGAGCGGGTCGGTCGTTCCACTTCTGTGGGTCGCAGAGCTGTGAGAGAGCACTGTTGACTGAGTCCAGTCCAGGAAAAAGTTGGGAAAAGGACTTCTTGAGCAGGTAAGATGGATAACGTTGTCCGGCAGGTCATTTTACATCTGTGGGTTGACAACCTGGAAAGCTGAGGAAGGCTGAGTTGACCTTGAGTTGTCCTTGATGCTGTTTCTGTCCCAAGGTGGTTTACCCGTTTGCAACTTTAGTGAGTTAAGTCATAAAATACTAGTCCTTATCTTGTCATAGACACAGTTCGGATGAAGTGCTGAATTTTTAAACTTTTTTTTGTTGCATTTGTTGCATTTAATTCTTGGTGGAAGAAAAAAAAACGTGCGAGTTATGGACCAAAATGAAGTGATAGTACGGCGTAGTTGATGCTTATTACATGTGAATGTGGTGACTGTGTAGCGTAACGGAGATCCCATCAGTTTGTGAGTCAGAGATGCAGCAGAATTTCCAGTGTTTGCTGTCAACGGCTTGCCTCACTGACACCGTTCACGACGTCGTCCTGCAGGTAGTAGTACTAGTAGTAGTAGTAGTAGTAGTGAATGGAACAGATTATGTGTTCACTCGATTTTTCTGTCTTTTGTCCGTGTGTGCGTGTATGCAGCGGAATCGTAATATGTAATAGCTGATGAACTTGGACGCTGCTGTCCCATTTTTGGTAAGTAAAGAAAGTAAAGTAATTAGGCCAGTAAAACGTGAATTTATGTAACACATAATGTTAAAATTAACCTCTAATGCATGGGTCTATATGGCCCTTTTTTGTGGGTCCCCTGTTTGGCTGAACTTACAGAACATGCCTAAATCCATCTCTGCTGTTGTTAGCAGTAGGTTTGTAACTGAAGTCTGTTGGTCGGTGCGTGCATTTAGGTCGGATCTCAGAAGATCGCTGCTCACCGCTTTGTGCTCGCGGAGTGCTGTGGGTATTTCCGGACGATGTTTGCCTCCGTCAAGACATCAGATTCGGCAGCCACCGAGACTCCAGCAGTGGTCAATTTAGACATGACGTCAACTGGACGAGTGACGGCGTTCCAGCATCTACTGACCTATCTGTATACAGACACCTGTGTGCTGCTGACATCCGGATTCACAGTTGCTAGGTGCTTAACATTCTTCTAGCCAAACTGTGCATCAGAACTAGCCAAGAAGTAGCCAATTAGAACTGTCTTTTCCCACGTGATAAAACTCATTGTATCATACTAAGGCAACTTAATGCGTGACTCTTTTGGTCAGGTTTGTCATTCCACAGTTTTTTTGCATGTTATTTTATAGGCCATTGTGTATTTTTGGTGTGTAATATTACTAATCTACTGCCATTACGACTACTACTACGACTTTAACTACAACTACTGCTGCAAGCACTATGACGACTACTATGACATCTGGCGTCATTGCAAGGAAGGCAATTCCCACCATAAATTTTGGGCTATCAAAAATTGTTGAAAAACCTTTTTAGAAAATTCTCATCCAGAAATGGAAGATTTTAAAGAGCAGAATCAATATTCTGAGAACCTGTAATCTCCGTTTTAATTCTATCAGAAATTCGTAGTATCTGTTAGAAAAGAGCAACTTCTTGCCCTGCTCACTTTTTACGCGCGAAAGCAGCTACTGCTTTCAGAGCGTCTTAGCCATCACAATTCTGTCTGTCTGTCTGTCAGTTACACAGGTGGATCAGTCGAAAACGGTGCAATATAGGATCACTAAATCTTTCGGCTGCCTGGAAGGAACCGTAAAGCTTTTCCATAAATTTGAAGGGGATCACCCTGAACGAGGGGCGTTAAATGAGAGGGGGTGGGCAAAATTTGCGATTTTTGGCCAATAAGTTGCTGGATCTCAGTAACGGTGCGAGATAGGGCCTAAGTTACTATTAATCACTAATAGGACGTCATACACTGGCTCTCAATTGGCGCCGAATTCAATGACTTTGAATGACCTTGAACGCCAAAATAGGGGGTTTTATGGATTTTTTGGCTTTTTCGGGCTGTGACACAAGTCTATATCATTCACAAGGTGGCGCCACGACGGAACTGTTGTTATGTGATCCGTTGATCCAGATAGAGAATTTGGTATTTGTATATTAACTTAGCGTGAACACCCAAATTTTCAGCTAAACTACTGAACCGGAACTGCTATAGGCTTTCGTGCGTCTCGTGAGCATTAGCTCAAATTTTTTGTTAACCCAATATGCAGCTGACTGCTATTACTACGACTATGTTGGTGACGACTACTGCAACAACAACTACTACTACTACTCTTCAACCATTTACGGCATTGAATAGCTGATTTTGTGCTGATGAAAGTAAGAAACTACTCACTCACTCACTACTACTACTCTGTGCATATAAATACTGTTCATGTTAGTGAATCTACCAAGACTGGCTCTGGAGGCAAAACTAGAAGAAAGCAGTCTGCAGTCAAAGATACAGCAGCAGCGAAGGCGAGCTGTCCTGCTGTTAAGTCTACATCGGACGACGTCACAGATGATCCACTTGTCAGTCTGAGGATGATGGCAAGACAGTTCGGTGTTCCATCATTAGTCAAACGGTAGTTATCACCTGTGTGTGTTTTAAATATTGTATTCACTGGCATCATTTCAGGGGGGTTCATATGTCACCTTCCAAAAATTTTGGGCTATTGGAAGATTGTCAACGAATTTTCTCTTTGTTCGAAAATTTTTGTCCCAAAAATGCAAAATTTCTGGCCCATAATCTACTGTGTTGGAAATTTTTAGTTGTTTCCTGGAAAATTGCTACTTTGTACCCTGCTTGCATTTTTGTGCATGATGACACTATTCGTATTGCATAGTGGCACTTGGTACCACGCACGTTTTGTGGTGTAATGATATTTTTTTCTGCGTGCTGAGACAAACCGGGGTTGGCTTACTGTGATCATCAAACACGTTCTGATTATTAGTTTATCAGATGAGCATACATATTTTACGTATAAATATCAGCAGATGAACTGTTGTGTAAGAATTTATTGCATTGCAATGGTTATTGTGTGCAGATTGGAAATGGTGAGATGTGTTGACGGAGTCATACGTCTGGTGCATGGAAAATGTTTTCCTACTCCGTCTGTCAGATTCTGTCGGCAACATTGGTATTATCGCCATTGATTAGTTTAATTTATTTATTTTATTCTTCACTATTTCACTGCTTTTCATGCCGCTCAGTCTACAGCACTTAGTGCAGGTCTGCTCCAACACAGAGCTTCTGCTTCACAGTTGACATTGTGACACTGGCTGGCTTTATATCAAGTTGTTTTTAGATTAGATTGGATTAGATTTCTCCTATAGCTACCAATTTTCACCAAACACACGTGAACATGTCTTTCCAGGCAGGCTAGTACTACATTTACCTACCAGGGAGGGATGGAAGGCTGAGTTGACCTTTGTGGTTGGTTATATACCGAGATGGTTTGCTATTCACAGATAGTCACCCATCCAAGTAGTAACCGCTTGATAGCAACTGGACCAGGAGTTGAACTAAGTCCAGTGTTTGAACCATTATGCCACCAAACAACCAGGAAAGAAGAACTACGCTGTGTCTGAATAAGGGTTAATGTGCATTTCCCCACGTATGTTTGACATTATATTAGCAGACTTTCATTATTGATGCGAACGCTAAATGTTGCCATTGCCAAGTATTTTTGTCGGTACTGTTGCATGTCTGTCTTTCTGCCTGTCTGTTTCTCTGTGTCAGTGCAAGTCTATGTGATGTCGACATCGTAGCCAAGGATGGTGTAACGTTGTCCTGCCACAAGTGTGTTCTCGATGCACGGCTCCAGTATTTTCATGGCCTCTTCTCTTCCACCTGGATTGAGGTAAGGTCTAAAAAAATTCTTCTGCCTGCAGCCAGCGAAAGAGTAGGCATGGGGGGGGCAGAAAAATTTTTATTTACTTTTTGTTGTTTTTTTTAAAAATTTTTCTACTATGTCATGCAATGTAGTAAAAGTACAAATTGACACAGTGATAATCAACCACGAGATCTAAAGTCAGATACACTAGCGTAACATATCGGATGCAAACAGTTTTTTTAAGTAAAACTTTGAAAGCTGACTAAAAACTGCAGATTGGGGGCCTAATAAAAAGTTTAGGAATGGAGCCTTTTTAAGAGAACTTTAGATGAAAACCAAAAGCACCAGAGTTTTTCAGCTTAATCGTATGCACTGTGTCCGGTATCAAATTGGGCTGTTAGGCTGGGTGGGTGGCTTACTCAATGTCTGACTGTGATTACTTACCAAATGAGGCATTTTGAAAGCCAGTCTGGCTGTCAGACCATGGACATGAGACTATTGCATTTTGTGATGTGTTTATTTATGCCCTAACTTTTTTTCTGTTGTTCGCTGAACCTACCCATGGCGGGATGGCCAGGCTGAGTTTGCCCAGGTGGTTTGGTTGCATTCCAAGACTCTTTACGTGTGAATGGTCACCCATTTCAGCACTAAAATCTTGCTTGTATCAACTTTGTTGATGCAGCTGGCGATGTTTCCGCTAGACCAAAACGCCAACGTTATTAATTTGAATCTGTTACTCTATTAAACGTCTCACTATTTTGCTGCTTTACTGAACTGGCTATTTATTTTTCTTACTAGGTCGACTCAGCCTTTTACCCTCTGTGGGATGGTAAAATGAGTACTGGCGGTAGTTACAGCCATCGCTAGGGAAGAAACAGCGAGTTCTGCATAACAGTAGTCGGTTAGCGGCACTGCCTGTTAATTAGAAGTGGCCACTTGGGTTGTATGTTAGCTTAATTGTGTCTAACCCTCGCAGGCTTAAAGCGCCAAAAGGGGATGAATTCCTGCAGAAATCTTTTTCTTCTTCTTATTTTTCTTCTAGTTATTTTTCTTGATGATAGTTATTGTAAATGCTGCTACTGTTTCAGACTGACGGTGCTAATAATCAGAGGACCGTAGTCCGGCTGCCCATTGACAGTGACATATTGGCTGTGATACTCGACTACGCCTACGCCGACTGGGTGCCTCAGCTTTCTGCCACTGGTATCAGTAATCACTGACCATGATAGCAGTGTCGTTTTTAGCTGAGTTTTTCCGTTGACACAATAACTCGTGAACTGCTGCGCTCAATGTCACCAGCCTGGAGCCATTTGTGGCAAATATATGCGGACAGATGGTGCAAACTTTTCTGGTCCTGCGTCTGAGGAAAGGGAAAACAATTTAAACATATATAGCAACTTTTGCATGACTTTGCTGATGCTCATCAGCAGTGTGTTAGTGTTATAATGTCCAGTGACTTAGTTTTGTGACTGACGTTGTTGTTTCATTGGAATATTGCTGTGCAGGTCTGTTGTGGCTGCGGCTGCCGCAGGAAAATGCAGCTGGTACTCTGTTCCTAAGATTATTTTCAAAGTAGCAAGTGCTATTAAATGCTGATTATGTAGTGATTTTCTGTACCGAAATTTGTTGATATCGAACCAGGATTTTTGCAGTTATTTGAAGATGTATCAAGGGTCCGGTTTTTTGAGACTCAGTGTACTATTGCTACTCCTGCTATTGTGCTATACAGAGTGCAGTCTGGAGTTCCTATGTAGCGTTCTTGCCGTGGCTGAACAACTGCTTATAACTCGACTCAAAACCATCTGTGAAGTTCTTATTGCACAGCTATGTAAGTAACACTGGATTGTGTGACTTTGTGCATTCTCTGTTTAAGCTAGGTTCTGACGTTATAAATACCAAGCTCCTTATAACAGTCGTCTGTGAAGTTCTTGTTGCACAACTGGTTAAATGTTTCTCTCTTTCACAGTGTGGCATGCTTATTTCACATTTTTCGCTCCACACTTGTTCAGGAAAAAAATACCGACTCACGTTTTATCCAGTCTCCCTGGAAATGTTTAGGTTTATCGTACACAAAATTTTCAGTTTATGTTTGTAAAGAATTAAGTATTTCATTGGTATTTAAGTTAGTCATTTATTGCTGCTGATGCACAGATGCAGTAATTCTGACGTCATATTTGTGTTTGTAAGTTATGGGTTATGGGTTTTACTGTTGAAGATAGATATTTGATAAAACATTTGCAAGTCGTCAATGGGTACTACGACTACAACTACTGCTACAACTGTGTGTTGCAGTAAGCCTGCGTAATGTTGGCGAACTGCTGGAGTTTGCAGACATGTACAATGCCATGCAACTCAAAACAACTTGCCTCCAGTTTATCACTATTAACCTACCCGCTCTGCTCGAGTCCAGGTTGTTTGCTTGTATGCAATGTCGTGTTTGGTGTTAGCTTGTAATTTCTAACATTTTCCGACGTTTTTTTATATTGATCATTTTATCAGTGATTGTGTGAATCAGTAGTCCAGTGTCTAAGGCAACTTAGTTGCTTAAAAAGTCACACAAATTGAGCTTGAGAATTTCCGAGCAGTTGTTGGCATTTCTGTCTACTGTAATTTAACTTTTGACGTCCTGCCAGTGACAGGTGGGTGGCATTTGTTGCGTTTTAGGTCGTTGGATAGTTTGCCTGATGAACTGATGGATGAACTTGGTGTCTACTACAGACAAAACGTTTGTTATCTTTTTGGTCTGTTTTTACTAATGCTGCATTTTTTTGTGGATGAGAATTAGTTCCACTGTTTGATCGAATGTTATGAAAAAAAGCAAATATTTGGTGGAGCATAACAAAAAACATTATTTAAGATAGCTGCAATTGTTGTTGCTTGCATCTGTGATCATTACCTGATATGGTCGGATCCACGGCATACACTTTTACTAGAGCTGTCAAATTTACGCATTAATGCATTAATAAATTAGTGTCCGTTAAAAAATTAATGCACGTTAACAATTGTAAATAAATAATTATTGTAATGATAGACTGATAGATTTCAGTGTTAGCAGTTATTGTTGATTATACGTTTAAAATGTGTTTCTAACTTTCTATATTCTACAGGCGGGGCCCTCCAAACGTAGCAGGGCCCAGGGTAACTTACCCCCCCCCTTACTTTCCTTGATGGGCCTGGGTTCATTAATAACACATTAATTAATGCATTAAAAAAATTAACGCTTCGACAGCTCTACTTACAAGTATTTGTCAAGCTCGAGTCCCAAGTTTCTGTTAGTCTGAATTGGTTTCAACTTTTAGAGTTGCAGAAGTAGGTTTTTGCTGGCGAAAACCCAAGTCCCGCTTAACACTGCATTCACTTAGACACGAGTACAAGTACAAGTCTAGGTTTCAGTTTACAGTTTGTAGAAACTTTAGTTGTACACATGGAGCATTCACAGTCATTTGTACAAGCACTTAAGTCAACACACGTCAGCCATATTCTCTCGTGAAATTGAGTTGCGGAAATGCTTCGTGGATAAAACCCATATAAATTCCACTACATCGTTATTAATTTCACTAATCGTGCAGCCCTAATGATTAACAGTTCTACAATGACTCAAGTGCTGACATCAAATATGCGTCATATTTGTATAGATTACATTAATGCTGTTCACAGGTAGTTTGCTTTGTATGGGTCGGATAAAGACATGACATTCAAAATTGCTGCACTCAAAATGAAATTCATAGCTAACCCACACTCCACATGTATGTGAACGGCCGCCATTAGAATACTTGCAAACTCATGTGTACTGGAACTCATATACGAATATGGGCACTTGGACTTGTCCTCGTGTCTGTGAACGCAGCCTAACTGTGTGTACAATTGGTGTCTAGGTATCAGGTATGTCACGTCGCATCATTACGCCATATTCTGGTTTTCCTGACCGAGACGTTCTAACAACACTCGAGTCTGACTACCGGTCAACTAGGAATGTGACGTCAGGCGTCTCTAGGCAGAAGCTGCAAGCCAAATCCACACAGCATGGTAGTACTGTCCTATGTTACTCCAGACCGATCGATCTTCGTATTTAATGCACCAGTAGTTAATCACTGCCGGGCCCGGTTAGAACCCAGGTGGGTGACAGTTGGAAGATGGCTAAACCATCTCGGTATGTAACCAGCCGCCCAGGTAGGTCAACTCAGTCTGTGGTAGGTGCAGTGACTACCAGTGAAAGCTGGGATGTAAAAAAGTGCACCACGTGATGCACTAGCCTCGTATTCGTGGTCTTGCAGTATAAACTGGTGTCTGGCTGAGGTTTAAGGAAACAGAGATCAGCAGCACCTATGGGCTTTAGGCTCAGGAAGGACTTTACTTTTTTTAAATGACATTCTACAGTTTTTAGCATTATCTCCAATAAAATTTTGAGGACAAAATTGCTTCAACTATGATGCGATTTCCGACAACTTTTGATTTTGATCGCAAAATCTTCAGAACGGATCAAAATGTCGACAAGCAGAAAATGGTGTTATCAACTACAATCTCTCCCATGTTTGACGAAAAAGATTTGTTGAAGTTAGTTCAAGTTTAAGCAGCTAATATTTAGCATAGGCTAATGAGATTGCTTTGCTAGGTGGCATTGCTTTGAGCGGAAATTGAAATGCTCAAGTCGTCTTCATAGCCAATCATTGGGTGCAAGGTGCAAGCTGGGCTCTTCCCTGAATTTCTAGTTTAACATGCAGTAACTGCTAGGCATGTATTATAAATATGTGGTGATGTTGTGTGAAAGACAATGCCAGGGCAGACATTAGCAGTTCATCGCTGGCTATACAACATCATCATGAGTTGATGTCTTTATCATCATCATCACTCTCAGAGACTGAATCAAGCATTGTCCGTAACAACGCCATGTTGTTGTCTGCTATCTCACCACCAGTTGATCCTCCTGTTCAGACCACCACTGTGAGTACTCACAACATTTATCAATATTTTTCCTGGGGGGGATTCTTCCCTACCAGAAGTTAAAAATTTCTTCTCTGCTAGAAACGCCAGACATCTGAATCTAATTGGACAGTACATTTTTATTTTGCAACTATTCACAATATATTAGACTACTCTAGTGCATTAGTGACATTTTAATGTGGATGCTTTTCACAAATGTACTTTACTTTGACTTGATTTGATTTGATCCAGTCTGCAGATAAGTGAAAAATTTTTCTTTGATATTTATTTGGTAAAAAATGTGCAAAATTTTGCTAGTATTTAGTGCACAGCTGCTCCCCAAATTCCGCCCGTGTGATCGATTCATAACTCCATCACCCCTGAGCATTTCTATTTCCTCCCCACTTTGCAGTCCTCTGGGGTCTAGGCGAAACACTGAGTAGACAACCATTACGACCTCGATACAAAGCCATTTAGTGGCACGAGGCTAAGGCAAATTAATTAGTAGGTGAGTTCTTAGATAACACTGTCAACAGCATTGTTGATAAGGCGATCAAGCAGTGACATGGTTGTAATAGCTATGGTGGTAAATACCGTATTTTCTCCATTAATTCGAACACCTGGCTCTAATAATTCGATCACGTCGAGTCCAGGTCCGTAAGGCTTGTTTGCTCTGAACAATGGCTGTGAGTTGTTTGCTTCCTGGCGCACCCATTAGACCAATTAATGCAGGCATGGTGCTGTCTGTCACACTGTATGGTGGAGACTAAGGAGCGAACACAGCCCCAGGCATACACTGCAAGCAGAGATGCCTGCATATGGCTGCCCACCCGGCGTGCTTTCATGTTAGCTGCGGCAGCAGTGCTGACCAGAGATGTGCGGATCCCAAAATTTTGAGTCCACATCAGGCCGCAATTTTGACCAAGGATGCGCGTCCGCATTTGCAACAGGAACAAAATATTTTATCCACTGTCAGTCCGCGTCGGCACTGAATAGGCCTATTCAGT
>Ga0056128_1005491_pt1 | contig 15952 bp, 7 predicted proteins | sample WorMetLIZISLAND2_FD_71113 | JGI IMG/M metagenome (GOLD analysis project Ga0056128, IMG submission 71113) | Marine gutless worms symbiont microbial communities from Max Planck institute for Marine Microbiology, Germany - Olavius geniculatus... ...
GGCGCCAATCGAGAGCCAGTGTACGACTTCCTATTAGTAATTAATAGTAACCTAGGCCCTATCTCGCACCGTTACTGAGATACAGCGACTTATTGGCCAGAAATCGCAAATATTGCCCACCCCCTCTCATTTAGCGCCATCGTTCGGGGTGACCCCCTTCGAATTTATGGAAAAGCTTTACGGTTCCTGAAACTAGAGTTTTCCAGGCAGCTGACGATGAAGATTTGGTGATTCTAGCTTGCGCCGCTTTTGACTGATCCACCCGTGTGACAGACAGACAGACAAACTGACGGACGGACAGAATTGCGATGGCTAAGACGCGCTGAAAGCAGTAGCTGCTCTCGCGCGTAAAAAAGAAAAAGGAGGGAGGGAAGGGAGAAAAATGAGGAAAGAAAAGGTATTATCACCCGCATTGGCGGTATGATAACTTAGCAGGCCTGCATCAACGTCATCGATGTTTTTACCTTCTCTGCGTACATGCGCTTGGAAGTGTCGAACGTCTGAATCAGTGACGTGGACTGACCGACGAACAGCGCGTAGAACGAGGCTCCAGTCAGCATACTGATGATGGTCAGCCATACGTCAGACACACACTGCGGTGGGTAGCGACCGTAGCCGATACACAGCATGTGTGACAGTGCCTTGAACAACACTCAACATGACGTGTGTGACAACGCCTTGAACAACGCCCACGTGTACTGCTCCGACCACGGAGCACGCTGCCGCACACGATCAACAAGAAGCCCAGCTGTCGCTAGGGTGGGGCCGACCGTACTAGTTGTCACTGACCTTAAAGGTCATCCAAGGTCGATGATTCGCAGGTTATTTGAAAACCAATATGCGACTTCCTATTAGTGATCAATAGCAACTTAGGCCCTATCTTGCACCGTTTAGCCACAATACGTCCGTGGCAGACAGACGAACGGAGGATAACTCATACTAAAGGGCCGATCTCCAAGCTTACAGCTTATCGGTCGGCCCAAAAACCAGCTTACTCAAGCGTAAACATCCGAAATAATAATTACCTCCGCCAAGGAGGTTATGTTTTTGCCTCTTTTTGCTTGTTTGTCTGTTAGCAAGATAACTCAAAAAGTTACGGAAAGATCTTTCTGAAATTTTTAGGCTATGTCGGGCATGGCATAAACTACCAGTGGTTCAATTTTGGGGCTGATCCGGCAGGAATCGTGGATTCTGGATCACTTTGAAATTTTTTCGTTACCATTGCATTAAAGGGGACATAAGGGAACCGCTGGCAAAGCGAAGATGCTGACGCCACCTGGCGAATAGCTTTGCCTTGGCGGAGGTACCTGCGGGCTACGACTGCTTATCTAGTTGTAGAAGGTGGCCAATGCTAAAGCCCCGAAGAAGAGCGAAAACCCAAAAGCCAATAATGATTGGCAGTTACTAGTATCTTTACTTTCCAAATAACCCAACGGCGACGTACGTCAGCGTTACAAATTGATAACAGACGAACGGACAGACAACTTACAGTAACAATATCGCGTTTTGCAGTGCAGTAAAAAATTAGACCGTTTGCACTTACAACATTCACCAGTTTTAATTACAATTTTAGTCAATTTAGCTATCTAAGTTGAAAATTGAGAAGTGAAAAGTACAGGCATCTGTCAGACCTGAAGATTATTGATGGCGACCCATGTGTCGGGCGGAAAACCTTGTAACATTGGCACAAGAAACTGGAGACATCCGTTCCAGTGCCCAAGCAGCAACATCATGCAGATCAGATTGAAGATGCGCATAAACATTCCGGCTATGTTCAAAAACTGTTGACCACACGTACATGTACGGTGTTCAGAAAAGTAACCAAATCAATACTAACTACGGCTTTTGGCGCATAGCTGCGTCAAAGCAGTTTCAGAAATTCTTTTACTGTCACAAAGTGATCGTTTAATATCTCCCCACACGTCAAACGCGTCGGTCGCCAGTCGCTGCGCTTGTCGTGCAAAATATACAGGGTGGGCCAAAAAATTACCCAACTTGTTTTTTTGTCAGAACTTTGTCAAATCTCCACCAAATTTGATAACTCAAGTTCCTAGCTAAGTACGCAAACATAGATATCTTAATCTGTTATGCGTGTCAAACATTTGTTCACAATGTAGTAGGCCTATGAAGAATTCTGATTGCATTGATTGACTTTCTGTTGCATGTGTGCCACGCACGTCTGTCTGTCTGTTTATTTTGAATTGCTATTATTATTGTTGTTTATTTTTTGTACTACCAACATTTGGTGAATAAAAGTTGTGTATAAAAGTACGAGCTACTGTACCGAATGTCATATAGGCCTATGCACATTGTACTGACCTCCTCCCATTGACTGACGTAACGAACGAGCCGTGACAAGCGCAGCAGTCGCAGCAGACTGAGCAGCTTCACCAGTCGAAATATTCTCAGAGCCCGACCTTCACACGCACAATACGCGCACACGGCGTCCATCAGTCGACAACACGATATAATAATAAACGATTAAACGTTGCTACAATCTATTATTTGCTTCGACTACAATGTTTTCTGTTTACTGGACGAGTAGCATTGTGTGCTGATGGGTAAAATAGTAATAATACTAAGAAACAGAAGAAGAAGAAAAAGAAGAAGAAAAAGAACAATGCTTCTTGTGCTGTAATAATAATAATAATAATAATAATAAACATAACGAGAGTTTATCCGTTTTATTTGATAAATGCATGTCGATTGTAAAGGCTGCTATAGTGCTACTGTCTTCACCTCATATGATTAAGCCTACTGAGGAATGTGTGCCCTGCAAAAATCTGCGCACGCAAAAGACATTTCGTGACACCCACCTGAGCGGTCAACTAAGTCACCCTGCACCAAGCAACAAAAGACCTAGCGTAACGTGCCGTCGTTTTTAATCTACATCAAAAACAAGAAACATTTTGATCTCACGGCTTTTTTCTGATGTCAGTCATTTTCATTAGAAGCTACGTTCTTTTTGCTACAGTACACAAGCAAGTAAGTAGCCTAAGTATTATTGTGCGCGAACACAGAATCATCGTTGATCGCGCACATGCATACAGAATGCATCAACGTAAGCGCCCCTAATGCGCTGCGTAGAGTACAGTAGTTTATGCTCTTACCCTTACGATAAATTGCATTTTAACAAAAACACGCAATAAACTACATTTGGAGCGTTTTGATAAAGATCTGGTGTTTTGACGAATCTCTGATTCAGCATGGTAAAAATGCCAGTGCCAGTGCTGCCAGTTGTTACGACTGAAAACCACGAAGACGAGCTGGTCAACCTGCGTGCATAATCTGCCTGACGCCGGTCTCGGGCGACACGAGCAGGATCACGTAGTCCAAAGGTAGAGAACTGACGAAGTCTAGCAGAAACCACGTGCGAATGTAGTGCCAGGCAATCTGCTGTGGGTCGAGAATGATCTCGTCCGCCGCATTCGACATCATCAAACCTACACACGTCATCGCATTCACTCGCACAGTGCACCATGAAGACCTACGCAAGTCGATCGAGAAGGGAGAGTATGCTGGTAAGTTACTCTGAGCCCCGCGACGTTTAAGAGGCCCGCTGTCGCTCAAAAATATAAAATAAACTATAGAATGCGCCGTTTTAAAGACAAAAAATTCAAAAATTTTCTCCCTGGTGAGGCCCCAGGAGAATGTTTCCCCGGGCCTGAGCTACACCTTTGGTACAGGTCATGTGTTGGTAGGCTTATATGCCTAGATATAAGTGAAAAACAGGCTGACGTTATCGCATCAAATGATATGACACGCAGTTACTGTAGTCAAACATTCATCAGCCGACTGTTCGATGCCCGGTAAGTTACTCACGACTTAGAACACTACCGTCGACGCTTCATTGACTGAAGAACTTGATCATGTTCGTTGCGTCGAACAGTCGGTAACAATAACGACAGAATATGTTATCTCCTACGACGGAGTTTTGGATTAGAAATCGGCATATGAGAGCTCCTGTTACTAACGTACGGGCGAAGGCCAGATGCAGACGTGATCATGCGATCGCAATTGCATTCTGTATCGTTTTGCTAATAAATGCTTTACTCCGTGTCATAAGTAGGCCTACCGAATGCATGGCGGCGATAGGGACGGCCGAGAGCTTGTGTTTGAAAAACGCAGAAAAAATTAAAAAATGTCAAAAGCGCGTTATTTCCAAAACAAAATATTTTAGAAACGTTTATGAGCGTTTATCACAACTAATGTTTTCAAGTATCACGCATATTGTGAGATAAAACGTTTTTTTCTAGATTTAACTACGAATCCGACGAAAATGATTAACATATCGAGTATAGAAAATGCAGCAAAACTAGGCCTATAGTTAAAACTAAAATAACACCTGGTAAATTCCAGTGCTTTCCATACCATACCACTTCTACTCCAGGCCTATAGGTTATACTGTAGCAGTACAAAGCCGTCGCCAGTCGTTTATGAAGTGTGACGATGGAGGCATGCTCTCAAGTTCTCAACATCTAAATCGGTGGCTGTATGCACCGACGTCTTCCGTCTTCACAGACAATCGTTCGTCCGACCTGACTTCTATGCTTGGTCGGCATGCTGGTTTAGGCCTATCATAAGACATTATCTTATTTGTCGGTAATAATAAACGTGTTTTCGCTGTTTTGTGTACGTTTCGGAAACCGCGATCACAGCGCGTGTTCTTTTACTAAGTTATCTGCAATGGTGTCGTGGTCGTGACAGCTGCTTCCCCTAAATTTTGGATTGGCGGAAAATTGTCAAAACATTGTCGAAAAATCTTCCTCTTGTCGAAAAATTGTAGTCAAAATATGCAACATTTAAAGCTAAAACCTTCACTTTGAAAAAAAATTAAAAATTATAATTTTGAGATTTTTTCTGTCGAAAATGTGTAGCCGTGTGTCGGAATTTCCATAATGTGATCGGATACGCAACGAGGCATAATCAGACGTTTGGCCATTAGGCCTATAGTAACTCATCAACTGCTTATCTGGTTAATCTGTGAGACGGGTTAGTCTAACATCGAATAGATCCTAAGTCAAAGAATATTTTTCGTTTCACTTACACAGTGTAGAATGTTTTGGTTAATGAGTCTGCAGATTGTCCCAAAGTTGTTACTTGACAGCGCATCCGGCCGAAAGTCGAACTCGCGACCTCTCGATAGCGAATCCGATGCCCTAACCACAATGAGCCACCAAACGACCAAGAATTACCGACGAACTGTTGGCATGTGCCCACCGATTACTGAAGCCGTGTTCTGTGCCTGGTCACGTGCAGGATGTTATGGGTAAATGGCGGTGACAGTTAATCACGTGACACATTACTTCCGGTTTGCGGGCTTGTATTATTTCCTGCTGTTTGTCGGTCACTTGCTGTCTTTGTACATAGTTACCCTCACTGCACGGGTTAGTCCGAACTGCAGGAGACGGCGCGGCCAATCAGACATTCAGTCAGTCAATGCACTAGCTCATCAATACATGTCCAGATGGTTTCATCGATAGGCTACTGGCCGACATGCATCTGCAGTCTTTACTGACCGTATGTACAACGACGTCTTGACGTTTTACGGCATGGGCTCGTATATTGTTTTCAAATCTTGCGTTCGTTTGCCTGCAGAATTACGGTCTCAAAATTGTTTTATTAAAGAAGCAGCTGATTGATTTTGTGGCGTCATGGCAGAACAGCAAAAAAACAGTTGACTTTTCCCCCTAAATCTAGCTTGTCGAAAATATATTATTTTGTTTTGTCAAAATGAAAATTTTTTACAAATACACCTATCGAAGCAGGAAATTTCGCATACTGAAGAACTTTGAAAAAAAGTTGAAATTTTGAGCATGTATAATCTCCTCCCTCGAAAATTTTTAGCTGTCTATCGGATAAACTGCAAACTTTGTTTCCCCTTCCCAACATTTTTAGCCCACGAATTGGTTTGATTCATTTGTGTCACATATTTGTGTTGTGTTGTCAATCATTGAGATTATATATTCTACGAGATGAAGCTATGCGGCACCGCTAGCACCTTAGAAGAGAGAAGTGAATGTAACTTTCCCGCTGCGTATGCATAGTGACGAACGCAATGTAATTAGACCTACTGCTGTAAACTTCAATACTGTGTTTTCTATACACTATACACGTTAAATAACTCATCTGCAGGTAGGCCTAACTTATCAAATTGAGAGCTTGGCTTCCGCAATCTGTAGCAGAAATTGCTTACATTGTATTCACATAGAGCGCTAGCTGTGATCAACATCTAACATTTAATTGTTGCAAATTGCATAATTCTAAAAAATTGACGTTATTTTTATACTTTCATTTCTAATCGATGTTTTTGTCTGACGAATGAAGTCCAAATATTATGCTAGCACTAACAACGCGTGCAAGTCCAAGCTATTATTTATTTCACCGAATTTTATAACGCAATAATTTTTTCACTTTTGTCGTTTGTATTGTGAGCATTCTTGCGTTGTGTCAAGTTCTGTCAATCAATCATTAATTTCACTCAGGCACAGGGCCAATAGAACACAGACAACACACAGTATACATAAAACTAAACTAAACTAAACTAATCTAAGTAGTTGTACGATATGTATGTATTAATAACGAATGCCACTGAATAATAAGTACCGTAACTTGCATACCAATCTGACGCAGTCGCATAATAAAGAAATGCTACAGAAAAAATCTCGCCAACTGGATGTGGTCATAGCGACTAAAAAACGAGAAACTTGACGCAAAATCGCAGTCAAAATTCTACTTTATATAGAAGTGATACAATGATCGAGCCTACAGGCAAATTTATTTGATTTTTAAGACTGACTTACTGACTGACTGGTTCAAGAAGATGATACAAGACGACATGACAAACGATTTGCACCGGAATTAGGCAGACAGCAACCTGCCCGTCTAATCTAGCACATAAACTAAAAAAAACTAAAAATGTTTTACAAAAAAAATGAAATAGAAAATTGAAATAAAAGTACTGTTGTGTTTGCTGTAACGTTTTAGCACAGTACACATGCAAAACAAAAACTGCAAAAACTCGGTAATTCGCGCATTAGCACAGCTCTAGCTCTCAGTAGCTGTCCTAGAGGGTCTGAACTATGAGCGACGTATGACAAAATCAAATGAAAGCAGAGAGTTATAAGGTGTTTACACGATCGAGCAAACGTCGAGTAAACATCAAGCAAACATTGAGCTGGCTCAAGCAGGCCTATTGGAACCCCGCCCCTGGCTCAAATGTAGGCCTAGGCTTAGGCTCTTAGCCCACAGCTGATCACGTGTTATATAGGCATTCTAATTACAACCCGCCCGCCATCCTAATTAGCAGGCTAATTACCACAGAACGTCGAGCTAGCTGCTCGATGTTTGCTTGATCGTGTAAACACCATATTAAGGAAGCATCAAACTTCAGCCGGTACTGCAAACTAACGATCACGGTAATGACGAAAAATGCGCTCGGCTTATGCTTAGCGCTGCTGGCGGTATATCCGGCGAGTGCTGGTCGCCTGTTTCTGCGGTCCGAATCGGATTTATACGGTCGGTGCAGATCGTCATTTCATCAGCAAACCGACCCAGTGCAAACAGATTATTGTTCGTGCGTGTCCTGAAAGTCAAGCTCGCTACAGATAGGTTACTTCTTGTCAGCCGCGTTTTATAGGCCACGTCGTGATCATAAACCAGTTAACTAGCTCAGCTGGAGCAAAGATGCTACACACGTATAGAGCGTTGCGTATAGGCTAGCCTATACCGAGCGTCGGAGAACGATCTCAAAGTCGACTCGCAGCGATGTAGGCCTAGTCTATGGAACGAGCGAATATCTGTGTGCCTTGAAATGGTTTTACGCACAAGCGGCACTTAACCACCTAGTTTTCCATTCGTTGATCGGCCGAAGATCTTGAGATTATTAGATTTTGAGACTTCCAGCTGAGCGCACAACCATCACGCGTTGCGTCGATCCCCGTTTGGAGTTGGGGTTTGTTTTATCTTCGACAAGACTTTATGCGTTTACTTTGGTTTGTTTGCTTGTCGCTCTGCAATTACTCAAATCGTTATTTACAATTTTCATGGGAAAGAAACTTATTCAATATTTTCTACGAAAAAAAAACGTTTGACCCATAAACGCAAAATTGGTACTCATAAACGCAATGCGCGGTTAAAACGCGCGCATAATCAATTCAAACTATAGTTCTAGAATGCATAAAGAGCACTATAAAGGTCTTAATTGTTCGGTTAGCGAACATAGTTTGTATTCGCATCATTAAAAACCGAATGAAATGTAATAACGAACAATAATTTTTGCAGACATAAAAACCACAAAAAATATTTCCAAAATTACCAGCATCTATCAGCGTACATGTAAGCTTATAGAGCGGGTACGATACCGGTGCGGAAGTTGATAATGAGGTCAGTGAGGAAGAAGGCGTCAGAGACGCAGTTGAATATGATCCAGTGCGTGCTGAGGTCATCGTTGAAGAACGAGATGGCGACTGGAAGCACGATCAGGTTCGCCAGCAGAAGAATCAGCATAAACACGTCCCAGTAAAACCTAAACACATGCAACAGTAGGCTTAATCACTAACTGTATCATTTTCTGGTCTATCACAATTATCTAACAGATTTGATCTAAACTGGTCAAAATGCGATAAAAAAAATGACGCATTTCGCAATGCAAACGGGCAGCTAATTTGCGTTGATTCGTCAAGAAAAAAGTAATCTTGCGTCAAGTTTAACAAAACGCAGCTATTGTTAACCTGTCAGACCAGAGAAGTTCGTGCTGTATACTAGCCTGAGATAACTAAACGATGCACCACAAGCTAGAAAATGTTGCGTTCTGTCCGACATTCCCTTTTTGTAAGGCCCCTTCTTTGTGGACGCCTGTTCGGCTAAAGATGCTGAACATGTTCGCTTGGGAAGCCACACATTGGGCGGTCTTATGAACATTATGTCGTAAGTGTAACCAGGGTATTCCTGACGCGCTTTCGTGCTGCGGACTTTGTGCACGTGTAGCAATGGATGATTGTCTCGTGGTCGGAATAGAATATATCGGAACAGAAGACCGTCACTGAGCACGTGCTGCAGCTGCGCTTCCCCATATACCCTAGTTGGATTAATTAAAAGCCGCTTTGAGACACCCTTTGAGAAAGTACGGCTACAGAATTTAACCTTGACTTAATGACGACGGGATACTTGCCAGTAGCGTTTGACATAAACTTAGTATTTGACGGGTTTTGGTGTTTTGGGTAATGTTTCGCTGAGAGCGCGTTTTGACTCAACCGCTAGACGAGTTATAAATTATTTATTAGCGATATGCACTGCTGTCAACGTGATACATTAATGGAAGGTGGGTTTGTGACGAAATATATTAATAGCGGCTTACAACATACATCCAGAAACCTAATCGGTCTAATGCGTGTCAAGCGGCGGTCAGAAGATCCGACGCGCGTGAACACCAGTAGGCAGCGCCGACGCCGTTATTTACTGGAGATCATTCAGTGCCATCAGTGGTATCTCTCTGGTAGGTTACTAATATCACCCATCGACTTGAGCGACTTCCAAGACGAGTCAACTAATTATCAACAGTGACCAAGCAACAGCAGCAGCGGCGGCAGTGACAGCTGAAACGACGGCGTGCAGGTTGAGAGATGGATAAAACGATATTATACGACAGAAGCAAGTGACACTTGAGCACGCGCACTATCATTTTGCACCTGCGGCTATAAATGTCCTTTGATTGGATCAAACGGCGAAAAGTAAAAAAAACATTTACAGTTCAACGCAAGAAAGCTATCATAATTTATCTCTACTAGCTGTTCAAACTAGCATCAACGTCTTTTAAATTGCATTATTGCATGCGGCTTTTGGTTTATTTTCACTCAGCATTTTTGCAGTGTTTCGGTGGTTTGTGCATCGTTGGTCGATCTGACAACAGAATTACTGAAAAAATGTTTAATGATTTTTAAAGAGGTTAACCCTTAGACAAGAAATAAAACATACATGAAAAAATAATGTTATTTGTCCGCATTGCTTTTCACTGTACAAGAAGTCGTTCTAATCACTGTTCAAACTTCAAGCGTTTAAATCATCAACCGATGTAACGGGAAAATGCTCGCAGAATCTTCTCGCATTGTGCGACGTCGAGTAGCGCAGAGTTATCGATTATGGACGAGCGAATGAACCAGAGAACGAAGGAAGGTAACAGAAAAACGGCATTAGACCGACGCCGACGTACAACAGCGACAATGACCACGACATCAGCCTAACGGCAAAACAGTTTCTATGTGCATAAACCAGCTTGTCTGGCATAATGCTATGGTTGGTATTGGTTGCAGAATGCCTATCAATATCATTCATAGGAATATTTGCTAATATAATTAATGATTATAAATATAGGTTTAAGTATTGTTATTACAACTTTTTGTTTTCATTTTAGTTTTTATCTTCAGGGTTCTGCACTAGCAGGAGTATAATAGCAATAATAAATATAATTAATATTAACGACAATAATATTTGTAAAGCCGAATGGAAATGCACCGTCTAGGCCACTTTAACAACTAATTTGTGTCATAAAGTGATGAGCCACCACTAAAAACTGATCAATATGTCACAGAGTCATATTATTTCAGTCAAAATACTGTCAGTGTTCTGCGATCGGAAATCCTCGTTTGCCGACTGTGCACCGTGTGCGGCTGCGACAGTTATTTTTTGGAAAAGTCTCGAACGCGTGACTTGAAGTTGGTCTTGTGATATTAAACCGCACGTTGCACCAGTGATGAGATTCAAAACATTCTACTGTCTCGATACAGAGCTGTAGAAAAAAAGGAATTTATCTGCCCGCAAGGAGTGACAATCTGTGCAGACGATGCGACAATTACCTGGAAGCGAATGAACCGACTTCAATCACCGTTTCGATAGTCAATGCGGCCGACTTTCTAGCTAGCTACTCTTGCGAGATTATCGTATCAAGGTCGCGCTTGTCGCAGGTGGACGGGCGCAAAAGTGCCATGCATTAGCGTCGATCTGCTCGTCGAACGCTGCAGGCTAAAGTACGACTCCACTTGTCAAGACTAGTAGGCCTAGTAACGTCGTCTGCGACTTAAGGCACGGACATGTTAGTTGTATAGCTTATATGCCACGACTACATGTACTTACCTCTTCCTATGCCTGTGCGAGTGCGTGTCAAAGTGCAGTTCGCTGGTAAGAAATGAAATGAGGTCAAGCGACAGCATCATCATTGTCATCATCACATAGTGCACAGATACAGTTAAAAACAGACCATGAATCTATGGCGCAGTATAGAAGGCAAGGAAACGCCAGAGACGTCGATCTGAGCAACGGAAACGGCTGAAGGAAGCCGAACAGAGAAGTAAGACTCGGTATATCAGGCTGAATCACACTGCGCATTACAGAGCACCCTTCACGACCGACTAGTCACATAGATTGCAGCAATCTTATCACCCTCTCACACAATACACATACGCGAGGCAGCAGCAAAAAACTAGCAGTATACTGTATTGTGCTACGAAATGAATACTTCGGACAAAATCTCTTTCATCGCCGTGCTAGCCTATTAATTACCACAAACTTCTCCCAGATAGCATCATGTTAGCTACGGGTACTGGTATTTCTTCTTGAAGTAACGTTTGCGTAAATTGTGGACAATGTCAATCTAATTGATAGCCTATCTTGTTTTTTTAATAAAACATCTATACTTCTTTGTACGTATATAGGCCTAGGCCGAAAATAAGTCCTAGGGTATGCCTAAACACCACAGATCACCACAGATCATCTGAGACGGCAGATATTGTTTCGCTTTGTAAACTTCAGGTCGATGTATGGCACCACAGATCGCCCAGATCCTAACCCTAGCCCCATTTTGTTCACTGTAGGTTTGCACGTTATAATATTTTGTGCAAGGGACCAGTGTTTGGTCGACTGTTGTAATCGCGGACGGTTCATAGGGTGTTTACACGATGAAGCAAACATGAAGCAAACTTAGAGCACACGTCGTGCATGTGTATTTTGGATACCTTTAATTCGTATTTGCTTCATCTTTGCTTCATGTTTGCTTCATCGTGTAAACACTCCATTACTAATCGGCCAACTCGTCATACAGGATCTCCTGACATGTCTGCAGCACCACGGACACTGCTAGCGCCGCAGCAGCTCCCGTGATCATGGATCACTGCAACAGTGTTCGTAAACAAAATATTAACCCCCTAGGTACGTTCTGATTTTTTTCAAATACTAAAAATTTCGCGCAATCTGCGTTTAAATCTACGCGAAAGTACAAATGAACGAAACCTCGTAGTTTGGCGTAGCTTTAAACGCATAATATGGGCGTAAAATATCGCTTAAAATTCTTAATCATTAAAAAAAATTCTAGAACACGTCACGGCAAACAACACTTTTTCACGCGCGCTGTATGTCAATTCTCACAGAAAACAAAGTATAAAGAATCATCCCATACATACTCAGACCAAAATATTCTATTTCCATTTAAACGCATCACATTAGCGCAGAATCGAACGATGGCGGAATGTTTACGAGCGTTTGAGTCAAAGCAATATGTGAGTGTCAGCGCAGCAGTGACATAGAAAGCGAAGTTTCTGTGTAAGACATTGTTCAAAGCAATCGCCTACTGCATCAAACAACAACGTTGACACGGACGCTGGACATTTTGCGTCCATGATTAGGCCCTATACGTTACACGCTGCCTCCTGCAGATTAGACATCCACCAAATGCTTTTATCAGGCAATGCACTCAAGTAGGCCTATTCAAGAAGAAATTAAACCGCTTAGTACGCACACCAATTTTGCTTTTGTCGAATGTAAACATTACTGGGATGTTTACTCGTATTTACCAGATACCGCACTGCTGGAGTGGTTAAGCGAGCACGTAGCCATTTTTGTGTCACGGCTATCTGCAGGCCTATAGATGACGATCGTAAGCTGATGGATTGGGCATTCTAGTTAAATAATTAATTGCACACATACGAGTAAATTATTGGAGACAAAAGTCATTCGCAATGTAAGGAAAAGTTAATGAGAAAAATAGGGTTTGTGTCACTCGTCCAATGCCGATTCTGTGACAGTGATCCTTGACCAGTCCAATCCGTAACAAACTGCAGAGTCATCTATACTACATTTGAGAGTTACTGTCAGGTCCGTCGAGAGCCACAGCGGGTCTCAGGGAAACATTCCCGTGGGGCCCCCAAAACATGTTCGCAGGGCCCCTCTGGGGAGAAAAATTAAAATGTTTTTTTTTCAAAATGGTGCATTCTGGTGTATTTTTGCATTACTGAGCGACGGCGGGCCCCCAAACGTCGCGGGCCTGGAGTAGCTTACCCCCACCCCTTACCCCACCCTCTCGACGGGCCTGGTTACTGTCGGGGTTAACTCCAAAACGGCGAAATTTTGCACGCAGACCCGCGTCGCATGTGGCCGTGATATAGGCTAGGTCAGATGTCGCTGAGGGGTCGTCCCTTTGTTTCCAATAATTCTCGGTTCCATCTAACAAGCTCGAGCCTCAAGCCGAATGCATTAGCAGGTTCATGAATCAAACGTGAACGTTAAAGAGTTAGTGGCGGAATTAACCTGAAGTCGCTGCAAGGATGGATGACCCAATGACCAACGGCCTTGTGTCGCAATTTCTCCTTCTCTAGTGCACTCTTGTTGCCGAACAGCTTCATCGCCAGTTTGTTGTCGGAGACCTGGAAAAACGACGTAAACTGTTCGCGCAGGCTGCTCGGCGACGTCGCTGCGTTGCCGGTGGTTCTGGTGACTGTCGACGTCGAGGGAGCTGGACCGCCGATCGTGTGCGTCACAGGGCCGCCAGTGCTCGGCCGCCAGCTAGTGAACTGGGTCGTGACGCCCACAGTTGGGTGAGGGTCGGCCACGGAATTAGTCGGATGTTGCTGCTGATATCTCGTGGTTGAAGCAGCGGCGGCCGACTGAACGCGACGCAGGAACGCGGAAGACTCGGTCGGCGACTGATCCACGTCACACGCAGCTCTGAGGCCCGTGTCACATAAGGTTGGTTGAGGTGGGGTGAGGCCCATGTCACACGCAGCTGGTGGACGGTACGGACGGCGTGAGCGGCGCCAGACCTCGGTGAATCGACGGCGCAGAAGACGACCGACACGACTAGATGCGACCACATCCAGGACGACGGCCAGCTGAGGCCCTGCGCTGGACATTGGTTTTAACGCCTTGCACCGAGACCCATCCATATCGATATTTTGATGAATTTATAAATAAAAATTTGAGTATTTGTTACGCACGAGAAGTTCTACTTGGTATATATTATTTTTGGTGAACTTTTATCGCCCTGCACTGATACCGAGCACTGGAAGTCAGCTGGTGAGGCCCTGCGCTAGACGTCGGTTCTTCGGCTGCCGACAACGAGCAACTTCGACGCCGCTGCCACCGCGGCGACGTCGACTGCGTCTTGGAACGCTCCCAGCTCAGGTATTTCCGTCTGTCGCGGCGTGGAGACAAACTGAATACCGTGTGATCGGCGTTCACCGACATCATTGCCTGCCAGAACTAGGCCTATATGCACACGACGTGTGACTGTTAAGTAGCGATGTACCGGTAAATGATCGGCGGCGCGCCTATGAGGCTACTGCATGATCGAGCTGATGCGATGCGGATAGGCTACATACTGACTGACTGGACTTAAGCTTTTACATTAGCGTGCAGCATAGGCTGCGGCCGCCAGGTCAACACGCGGCAAATGTATAACGTGATGAATGAATGAATGATGAAAACACGGCGAGCGCAAAGCTGCACTTTTTTAAACCTGCATCCAGAAATTATGCTTAATATGTTTTGGTAACTGTTGTTTGTCTTTCGCTATGGCAACCGACATGACGTCATTGTCAAAACATGCTAGTTTTGTAATACAATAGCTTATTGGTAAATATAACTTTGTAATTGTTTTTGCTACACGTGTAATCGTTCATTGTTATTACATAATTGTTAGCATACACGATGAGCCAACTGGACGACAGCATCATTAGGCCATTCTCCAGCGCTTTAGTGTCGCCTTGGCCCTGTGTCGACAAGGACAACATGACGTCCAGCTATCAGAGGCCCTCGACTTGTTAATAAGTTCAATTTGCTAGCGTTTGGAACAAGTAGGCTACGTTGTTTAATTGCATCGCACAACGACGCACATGGTTTATCATGCACCACGAAACAAGACTCTGATATGGCTGATTGGTATTGTTAGATTGGTAGCCAACATAACGCGGTAATTAAGGCTTAGCCATACCATGTACGGCTGTGATTATCCACACTGGATTCTCATCAAATCGCGATAAAGAGGAGAGTGTTAATGTTGCGACAGGTTCGCATTTTTAAAAATATAGTGTACGCCAAAAATGGCACCATTATCATACGCTCTAACTTAATCGCATACTAACCGATTTTTAGCCGACCGTACTTAAATAACGGTCGAGCTATTGTCATGGTTGTCGTCCGTCTGTCTGTCTGTTCCTCTGTAACGGATGTATTGTGGCTAACGTGTAGGGCGTAGGGGAAATTTTTTTACACGAATAATTAGCTATGTGTCTTAAACTCGGGCATCCAAAATTTCAGCTATTTACTCTAGAGGGGGGAACATTTTCAAATTAAGGTTTGAATAAAAGGGTGGGTAGGAAAATGTGCGTCTTTTAGCGGGAAAATGGCCATATCTCAGAAACGATGACAAATTTATACAGCCTAGGTTACTATTATTAATCACTAGTAGGAAGTGGCATACGCCCTGTCAGATTAGATGGAAATCATTGACTTCGGATGATCTTGAAGGCCGTTACGCGCTACTGTGCTAAACGATGGTGCGAGATAGCAAGGGCGGCGCCACCATAGGAGCTGGGAGGGACATGTCCCCACCACTTTTGCGGGATGTACCACGCAGGGGGTACAACCCAATTTACGTTGTACACCTGCGGGGTACTACAGCCGGCCG
>Ga0056128_1005492_pt1 | contig 15947 bp, 11 predicted proteins | sample WorMetLIZISLAND2_FD_71113 | JGI IMG/M metagenome (GOLD analysis project Ga0056128, IMG submission 71113) | Marine gutless worms symbiont microbial communities from Max Planck institute for Marine Microbiology, Germany - Olavius geniculatus... ...
GAACAAAGTTATAAGCGCTCATGTTGACCTACCCTAAGTCGACAATGCACGTTTGGCGTATGCCAATGCATTTGAGTTCGGGCCACGTGACTTTGATGCCGGGGAGATTTTACCCCCATCCCTAATTTCCGCCAGTCGGACTTAGGGCGCCGGGCGGACTCACGTTGGGCTTTGCCCCAAATTTTTAGTTTTTTTTATATTTTTTACTTCTTTTTCCTCTTTATGGCGCTGTTCTCTAAATCCAGCTAAGGGTCCAGAAAACTCTGGTGAAAATGGTTGTTAGAATGTTGGCTCCCGACGCTGCATATAAACGACCCTTATTGTCAGACAACGTGTCTGTCTGTATCCGACTCTGCGTGCATGTCTGTCTCCGCAGCTCGACTATTGCAGCGGTTGCAAGCCACGTCGCCTACCGGCTTGTCTTGTATTGTATGTATTGACCGTGTTTAGGATCGGACGCTACTGCGGAAGACTACCAAAGCATCGCCGTCCACTTTGAGACTGAAAAGAAGCATTTCCTGGCGGGAAAGTTTTGCTACATGAGCGGCCAATATTCTCGAGTGAGTGGTTCGTCCATCTCTGCCTGTTCTGTATGGGCTGCCAACTGGAAACGACAAAAGGCACAATAAGAAAAGACAGAATTGGTGCAAAGTTTACCCTCGCCAGATAATGTCTTAGTGCTAGGCGACAGAAACAATGTCAATGACGATGTTATGATAATGTCATTTTGAATAGTTTTTTAAAATTTCTAGTTGTTGATTTAGCACAATACTTACTACACGTCTGCATATTTACCTTCTTGCAGATATAAACTCAGCTAGACTGCCTTGCTCTCCTGCTTATCCGTCGTACATGCATTTTGTCAATGTTTGTTGAAATTTTGAGCAATTAAGTGTACTTTGTTTTTATATGTACACAGTGTACATATAAAAACAAAGTTACGTGATCAAATTAAAGTATATAATTTCAGTTGTGTAAAAGTTGCGAATTCTGTGATTATGAACAGATTTGCGTAATTAAAAAGTTAGTTCCGTTTCTGTGAAACTGCGCACGCTATCCACCAATGCATTGGATCAGCTGCTCGGTAATAATGACGATGTTAATCACTTTCAGCCTTACAGCTGATGTCGCTGGTTCGGCCGCTGACCCAGTGCTTAGTACACGCAGGCATAATCACCTGCTTGGAGGTGCTGACTGTGTGCAAAAGGTAACGTTTTTTACGTCGTGTAAGTCCAGTCAGGCCGCTGCATGCTGGGTTACTCATCCACGCCTACGACTTGCACCTGTTTTGATATAATGGCGCGCTACATGTGCTGCTTACTTACTTACTTATTTACTTTTTCGATACTTTGGTGGAAGCACGTTCCTGTTGTGGCACTGCGTTTGCTGGTGGCAGGTTTTGTTTCTGATAAATTAAGTTTTCGTGCAGATATTATTGCTGTTGAGACTTGAGACTTGCGGAAAGGGATATTTCAGCTAATTTCATTTAGTTGTGCTTGCGTTTTGTCCACTTTTCTGCTTGCATACATATACGTTTGTTTTGCACGTCTTTAGTTTAGTTGTTTGCACGTAACCGTTGTATGTGCGTTTTCTTGCATAGATTCCAGTGTGGCTTATACTGTCAAAAATAAATTGTGACTTACTGATTGAGAAACTTACTGACATTGACACCAGCATGTCATGATGTCAGTGATTAGCCTTCTAAGTTTTTTCTTACTCACTGGTCAAGATGTTTCTTGTGCTGGCAGTTGCTGGCCCACACATTTCTTTGTGAGGAGATAGGCCTAATTCTGAGATCCAGGCGCTGCAATATATGCTTTACCAAATTAAACTTTTGGGAATTTTTTTGGGGGGGGATTTTTGAATTGCTTTGTGCAAATTATTACTTTTTGGCAATTTCTGCTGAAGAAAAAGCTGTTTATAAAATGTCAAATGATATGTTTAGTGTCTGTATCTGTACGACGTGTCATAGTGTTCGAGGAAAGGGATACGTTTTTTTATGCTCTGCTGAATCTTTTGTTTCTTTGCATGTTGCTGTTGCCTGGCCAGATGTACAAAAATGGACATCAACACCTTAGCAAGGGTTACTTTTGTCCAGTGGCATAGACAAGGGGTCAAGGGCCCAGTCTCCCCCTAATCCTTCAGACAAGTCAAGTACACGTTTAGACTGCGCAAAATATGGTCAGTTGATTCTCAGGAAAATAATTAAAATTGTTGCCACCTGAATGTGACCAGATCTCTTATTTTGAAGGTATAATGTACTAAATTTGATTTTGCCCCAGACCTAACTGGGGAGCTCATAGCATTCCCCCACACCTTCTAGCTGGATTTTAGGGGTTTTACTTTTAGAGGGAGGGAGGACAAGGAGGAGATATGAGAAGGGAGGGGAGGGGCGACGGGAAGGGAGAGAAGAAAAGGGATGGGAAGAGAAGAGGAGGGGGTCGAGCGGCTCAAGTCCCCCAATTCACATTTTTTGGCTTTGCCACTGCTTTTGTCAAGCTTAAGGCTTTACTTTTGTGTACAGGCGTTAAAACATTTGCTTCAGTGCCCCTCGCAGGACAGCACTGATAGCATAGAGCTGGCCATAGAGACGGTTGCTCAAGCTCGTGACTCCGAACTCACAAATCACCTCATCAAGTATCTTCTCGGTGATATTGATGGGATTGTGAAGGTCTTTACACTGATCTAGTTTAACGTCTGCGTTGATTGAGCCAAATTTCATCTATAATGCATAAATGTTTCTGGGTTAGGTTTAGGCTAAGCTGTTTGTCGATTTTTTAGCATAGTTAAGGCTTGACAATTTCTTGATTATGTACAATGCTTGCATAGTAGGCTATAAGCGTTTTGGTCATGTGTGGAGGTCACATCACCCTGTCTAACCGCATACGTTGTATTCACTTTTGATTGATGCCAAAATCAACGATCTTGGATGACCTTGAAGGCTTCAACGGTTATTAACCTATTAGTGCACAAATTATTTTATCATCTACCATTAAATTTGGTGTCCCATATATATGGGATCATAGGCATAAATGGGTTAATCCGCTGCTATAGCCTGCTAAATACTGAGTTTCATTGTTTTTTTGCGACTGCTGACGCTTTTTTGTTTTGATTTACATTTTTGGATGAGTTGTATTTATACTTTTTTATTTGATCCATTTTTCTATCTTGAATGATTCACAAAAAAGATTATGGTTGTCATTTTTCTGGCAACTGAAATTATTTGTTGGTGATATTAATTGGAATGCAGAGTATGTATTGTGATTCTTGTTCACACTGTTTGTGTTGTTTACATTGTTTGTGGTTGATTCCATATACTGGCAAATACAGTAACTTTTCCAGTGCTTTGCTATATCTATTGGTATGACACGGTCGTACACGTTGAATGTAAAAACAAGGCTGAGTTAGCTAAATTATTTCTGGTGGAGATTGATGGAAGTTCTGCTCCAACAGTTACCAAAAGTTTACTTTCGGGGACCAGTCCAAAGCTGAAGTTACTTTAGAAAAAGCGGTGGCTCGCTATGCAGAAATTACTAGTGGTAAAGTGAAACTAATTGTAGTAGTAGACTAGCAGTACTCGTTGTCATCTTAGTAGTTATAATTGCAGCAGCAGCAGCAATGGTGTATGTGGTGTTGCCATAGGATCCAAAGCATCTGTTTCGTCTGTACATGGCTCTGAAGAAGTACCGTGAAGCTGCCCAAACAGCATCCGTCATTGCACGAGAACTACAGAACGAAGGTCAGTTAAGAAAGTGCTCCAAACCCTCGGTATTCAACTTAATCTGCACATTATCTAGTATATACACCGCTAAAAATATAATTAATGAGTCAAGAAACTGGAGCAAGGAAACCGATGAACTTGAAAAAATTGACAAAATCGGTCCAGTAATTCGGTTTTAGATTTCAGATGACAACAACTGAAGTCACTTGTCACTGAGTGGCATCATCCCTGCAAGTTGTGTGTCTGCTTTGGTCACAACCTGCAGTAAAAATATTGACTTTTTAGTTCTTTTTTCCTGTCGGGAACCGGAGCCCGTTGAATGCAATGTTAATAGGAGCCACACATTTTCTGCAAATTGACACATCTGTACACCGGCTTTAGCAAGATGCATGAATGGTCAACAGAGAGACAGACGGAGCACGCTACACTGCAGTAACATCCGTTGCAATAAGTGGAAGCACTTTAAGCAGTGTCGACTAACAATTACAGTTTTTGTTTGTGACAGACCAGCTTCTTATCAGCGCTTTTCTGCGGTTTTCATTGCTGAACATTGTGCGATGAAGCGACATGTTGTGCAAGCATGGTATTAAGTCTGTTGTTGACATGTGTGGTCTGTATGCAGGTAGTTACCGGGTGGCACACAACCTGCTGTTCAGGATGTACCAGGAGCTGAAGAACAACAAGATTAAAATACCAACAGACATGTCTAGCAGCCTTACTCTGCTTCACAGCTATATTCTGGCCAAGGTTATTATTATTACTGGATTTTGATATAGTTATTATAGAAACTTACAAAAAGTATGGATCAAGGAAAAATGCTTTGTTGTCGGTGAATAGTTTTGATATTAGTTTTGTTTTTGTTGTGGCATGAAGTGACCTCTTCTGCTGTTCTGTTAAAAACTACTCACTCACTATTACCTGATGTTCTTTGTCAATTTTTTTTACTAATTCTACTGCTGGTGCTACTATTTTAGGTTTCTGTTTACCACTTTACATTTCTGGGGTTAATTGATGTTATGCTGGATTACTGGTAAAACCTGTTTTTCGGAATCTTTGGAATTTGCGTTAATTCCTGCAGCTGGGTTTTTACAAATTGTATGTTGTAGTTGATGTGTGCATGTATTTCAGATGCATATTCAGCAAGATGACCATCTGAAAGCTGCACGAATGTTGATCAGAGTTGCTAACAACATCTCAAAATTTCCTTCTCGTACGTTGCCTTTCTTCTATTCCTTGATTTCTTTCATATTGTATATACAACTTTATTTGTCATATTATAACTAATTTTTATTCTTGGCTTCATTTATTTATCAAATCTGTGTTATATGATAAAGTGCTTTAATTTGGCCACCATTATAGCTACCAGTTACACATGTAAAAACTTCTTTTCATCTTTAGAAATTTTTGCTAAAAAGGTAAAAAATCTAGCTTTGCTGAGACAGTTACAAGTGGCGTGGTGGCATGGAGTAGTGTAACATGTTTTATCCAATCAACTTAGTTCAAATGCTAACGTTTGTGTTTTGTTATGCAACCAACCACTCGGGTCAACTCAGCCTTCCATCCCTCAGGTATAGGTAAATCAAGTACTGGCTTGTCTTTTTGGGGTTATATTTAGGCGGTGCACATTCACCTGTGCCACGTGGCAAGTAGCACTGCATGGTTCCATACGGCAGTTGAACTTCATAGCTCTGACATGGGTTTCGAATAAACTTACAGCCTGTGGTGGATGTAGGCATATTCAGTTGTTTGGCCAAAGAGGGGCCCTTACAAAAGGGGACCCCCACAGACCAGGGAATGTCGAACAATAGCTGAGTGCTTGTTAAACTTGACGCAACTACTTTACAGATTTCAGAAACGTATGGTAATAACAGCAAAACTGCGTGCAGTTGTAACGCTGCGTTTATAGTAAGTTTTTGTATATACAACAATGTCAGCAAATTTATGTTGAGGGCTCCCACATTTTTACCAAACAGGGCCTGATCGGATTTAAATGAGGTTTAACACTTTCGGTTCACAATGACACTGTATAACAGTGGCGCTATGCAAAATTGTTTTTGCATTTTATTACATTACATAAACCGGCTCTGAGAAGAGCTATTATACAGATCGTTTTGCAGCTGTGTGAGTGACTGCTGTGTAATTGTAGATACAGTACCAATCCTGACGTCCGCTGTGATCGAATGTCATCGATCGGGTCTCAGGAACTCCGCGTTCAGCTTTGCCGTTGTGCTCATGCGACCGGAATATCGCGACCTGATCGACCCAAAGTACAGGAAGAAGATGGAACTGATTGTTCGGTGAGCCACCAGTGTGTTTTATGCATTTTACTTGTGATGCTTTAAATAATTGTGTAAACGTGTTTTTGCTCGAATACATTTTGAAAAAGGTTAGCCTACTGCAACGCATTGCATCTGTATTTAACTGGCCAGCAATATTGTTTTAATGTTACTTCAGATGATGCAGCTTCTTTCAAAGCTGATCTTTTGGTAGATCCTGACTTTTACAGGCCGCGTGTCATTACTGAAATTGAAGAAAATCAGCAAGTCCTTTAATCCCTTCAAATTGTCACCGTGTGCTGTAATTGCTTGTTAATTTAGGGAAATAGGCCAAAACTGTGATTATGTGAAAAGGTCGTAGTGTAAAAAATCAGCACATTTGTCCGTCGTCAGTTTTGTGGTGTAACGTTTGCAGAAAGCCAGACAAGACAGAGCTTGAAGAGGCAACATCTCCGTGTCCGTACTGTGATGCAATCATCTGTGAGACAGAACTCGTCTGCTGCAGCTGCAAAAACACCATCCCACTCTGCATCGCTACAGTAAACAATTCTATTCTGTTTACGTGACGGGGAAAAGTTTGCTGTGGTTATCGTCGTTTTAATCGTCATTCTAGTTTACCCATAGCAATGCGTGTGAGCAGTAATAATTTTTGTGTGAATAATTTTTTGGCATTTAATGTACGTGAGTGTTTCTGGTAGGGTCGCCACATCTTGAAGGAGAACGTGACTGTCTGTCCAAATTGCCTGTTTCCAGCGATTATGCCAGAGTTTCTCGTGTGAGTTTTCTCAATCTCTGTAATACCCATTTACGTGACGTGTTGTTGTTATGTCTGAAATGTTGCTTATGAATGTCATCAGTTAGTGATTTTGACGCTGTTGGTTAAGTATTAATGAGTAACGGAAAGGCCGCTAAAAACCGCGCTCAAGCAGCCCCAAAAATATTCTGTGATGGACGCGTGAGCTAACCCAAAAATGATTGATTCAGAAATTAAAAAAAACAAATTGGTGTGCTCCCTGCGTTAACCGTTATCGCAAAACGGCACGCAAGGGGTGCAAAAGCCATTAGCGAAACCTCTGTGGTTTAGTTATTGGGAGGAGTAGTTCGCTAAAGCGTCCAAAAATATTGAAACGAATTTTGTGTCTTATATAGACATCACAGGAAACTTCGTGTTTCATGCCATATGGATATTGAACAACGCTATTTCTTTGGACGTTTAAGAGTAATTTTCGTTTAGATTTGTTGTTCTTTCGGTGCGGCAGTAGTGTTTCACTTCTTGACATTTACCTGTGTTGCACAGCAGGTAAGGTAACATTGTGTGATCCCATATGGCAGGTGATGCTCCGTAGCTTTGAGTTGGGTTTCCTATTAAAAGCTATACCTTTTTAAACCTACTGGGAGATTATTCACTGACAAGTTGTGGTCGTGGTTTTAGGCTGGTGTCGTCGCTGGACGGCTGTTGTCCGATGTGCTCGCAGCGCGTGGACGTTGACGCTCTGCGCCAACTCACTGATCTCGGTGATGTCCTGCATCCGCAGCACGGAGCCGTCGAGTGATGATGATGATGATGATGATGATGTTTAGCGACGTCGATAGGCGAATTTCAACAGACAACTGCGAATTTCCCGCACTGGCGATTAGCCTATGGGTGCTCAAAATTTCAATCTTGTCTACAAATTTTTCCAAAACAGGGTTTTATAATAGTAAATATAATATAATATAATAGTATAAAATATAATAATAGTAAATTTTGCATTTTTGTACGAAAGTTTTCTGATAACAAGAAGATTTGAGGCAATTTTCCGATAGCCGAAAATTAGGGGAGGGCAGCTGCTCTACCCGTCCTCCAGCTACGGCGCCACTGATGACAACGATGATGATTGATGATTGATGTATTGAATGCTTCTTCTTTTGCGGCCAAAAAACTTCCAGAATTCACAAGGGGTCTAATTTACACAATAACTTACTGTGTATATTTTCCTGAGAAAGAAGTTAGAGATGACTTACGAGAATCTTAGGAAAATACCAAGAAAGTTATCATGTAATTTAAGCCCATAGTTATATCTAGTTTTTGTCGTAGCCATAGTTCGAGAAAACGTGTGAAGCCGTTCAAAAAAACGTAAAAAGTCACTTTTTTTAATTTAAAAGAAGTAAAAAAACGTAAAAAAACGTAAAAAACTTGCCTATATATAAAATAGCGGAAAGTCTTCCAAAAAGTCAGGTTGCAAAAGACATTACATGTAGGCCTATTATGCAGCGACTATTGACTGTCAGTATTACTACATAAAGTTAGCACTTCTATATACTAAGCAGACAAACAGTCTGTTATAGTTAGTCCACTTCTCCTTCCGCATATTCAGACTCGGATGCATCATCTTCTGACAGTCCCCACTCCTCCCACTGAACAGTAGTCTCTTGATAGTCCAGCGACTTCAGATTGTCCATCAGCCGGAGGTTGGAGTGGACGTAGACTAGGTCTCGTGCTGTATTGATATAATTACGTTTTTTTTCGTTTTTTTGACAGGTCATTTAAAAAAACGTAAAATGTCACGTTTTTTTTAAATTTTCAAAAAAACGAAAAAAACGTTTTCTCGAACTATGGTCGTAATTCAGCAACTTAGTTCTGCACGCATATGTTTTTACGACTTCTTGTATGTTGAGTGCCATGTTGTTTTTAGTATCTTTTGTAAACTGCATCTTTCTTTATAACGTTTGTAAATCTGATTTTTGCAACTTTTCTCAGTTTGGCTGACGAACTGCTGTAAATTAGACGTTATTTTCCGTCTACCGTTGTCCAATTCTTTTGACGTCAGACATCCGGCATGTAAAATAAGTTCTGCTTCTGCAATTCCAAGTGTTTACTTCTGAAAAACGCAACCTAACCCGGAATAACTGTTGAAAACAAAAATATTAGCTGGTTAAACTAATAACCGGTTTTGTCCACTCCATTAATCAACACTTCAGAAGCAGCACCATAATCTGTCGATTAGTGGCCTAACACGCCTACATTTGTCCGTAAAATTGGACGTCTTTTATTTCGAATTTGTTACTGTACTTACCGCTGTTGTTGCTGTTTATATTTCGTTCAGTCTATTTGACGTTTTATATATAGTCAGCTTAGTAAACGCTGCTAACTGTTGCTTGTTCTTCGTAATTTGACTTATACGGTTTATTTTATTGGTATATTCATGGTATTTCAGTCATGCCAGTATACTGTGGACAGTCGTACAATGTCGATACTTTCATTAGCCTATATTGACTAGTACAGTGTCCATGCATTTAATTCTAAAAATGCCGAGTTCACATTATTTACTGTTCTTTTTTAGACTAGTTGTAGTTTTATATCGCATTATTTGAACAATATCTGATATTTTTTGTGAATTTGATGCTCTTTGTACTTTGTTCATATTTTTGTTCAAGTGTATCATTTGCGTTCGCTTGAATAAAGTGTAGTTTACTGGGTTGACTGATTTTATTATTTAATGGAGTGTTTACACGATCCAGCAAACGTCCAGCATTAGCACGTGTATTTTGAATACATTTGCTGAAAGTTTGCTGGATCGTGTAAACACCCTATAACGCATAAATGCACGTTAGTAATACATATTATTTGCAGTCGTCAACTCGCCGTGATGATTGGATGGTTGTATTTATATAACAATGAAAAAAAATCCGTGTGATCAAATGTCCGAAAACGGGCTTTTTGCAGCAGAGAACGCTAGATCACTTTTTGTTATAATTGGGGTAATTTCGTCACCCCAGAATTTAGGCCTACGACAATTTGTCCACAACTTTGATTAATACTGTTAACGATAAGCTTCCGAGACAGATAGACAGACAAACAAAAAGACAACAGCTCACGAGATGAGACGGAATTAAAAAATAATTTAAGCCATTCTCGTGTTCAAAAATGTAAAAAACATTCAGGTTAAAATAAAATACGTTTAAAAAAGTTAACGAAATAAAATACGTTAAGGCCTTTTATATATCATAGCAGTTACGCATAGGCCCTATATTTTCAGTAGGTTTTCGTGTAATTATTTTACGTTTGCGTGTAAAAGTGAGGTAAACACGATCTTGAAGCACGTTGTCGACTGCGGTCTATGACACCTAATCGACTGAACACGAAGGTAACTTGTTGCGCAACTTTGGAAAGCGACTACTTCACGTCTGGACCGATACACAATTTTTATTGCCGCGTATCTCATAAACGAATTGCCTAGAAAAAAAACTTACAACTAGTTAAATACCCGTTTTACCTGTTTATCTGAATGTATACTGTACATGGTAAAAAAATTTCATGAGGCCCAAATGAATAATATTATGAAAGCGAACGCTAGAAGCGAAGCGCGCTTTGTGGTTCGATCTTGTCTCGACCAGTAACCAACGAATCATGGGTTAGGTGCTCAATGACGCAACGCAGTATGGCATGGCCTAATGCCTACGTGAATTAATATCACCACCTAGCCACCCACCCCGCCGGGCGCCCGCTATTTCACACCTTTTCAGTTTTCACTTGTGTAGTGCTACGCAGCACCTGCGTGGGTCTGGGGCACTCCGAGTTGCTTTGATGTTTGGCCGGGAGAGCACTTTTCATTCGGCTTCAATTAGCTTAAGTCGCCTTCACCTCGGTCGCATTAGTACGTCTAGAAACTTTTATTCACTATGAGTTGTCTTATTGTCTTATTTGTATGGTTTTTTTTTGGGGGGGGGTCCATGTAAGAGGCTCTTGCAGCCCTTTGAGCCCTTATTCAAGCTCTTTCATTATTCATTTTGTCAATGCTTTTGTATCTGCTTGTCTAAATAAATGATTTGATTTGATTTGATTTGAACGCGGTAACCGCAGAACTACAAGAAAAAAGACCCCCCACTTTATTTGTTTCTGCCGATAGCACAGACAAATAGATTGAAATTGGAATACATCGTAATGGCGTATGCGCTTCATTTTCAGAAAGCCGTGTCAAAAGAACGTTGCGTGTATTATTTTACGCGTAACCGCGTCCAAAGACAAAATATCTGAAAAAATGTTTCACGCTAAACATTTATCTAAGTGTTTAAAACATTTTAGCGCCATTGTAGGCCTGTACGGCTTAAAATGACCGGCAGCCTCCGGCATGTGAAATAAAACATCTTTGCAGCTGTCGTTCAGGAAAACGTTTTACACGCAACGACCACGTTTGAAGCGTTTATATTTTGCACGTAATCATTTTTGGTCTTCAAGCCGGAGGCGACCTTCTAAAACGTTTAAAACATTTGTGCAAATGCTTTATAGAACGTCAATCACCATTACCCTTATTGATGCGCCGTTTACAAAATAAAAAAAAATCTAGCAAAGCATCACAAGTTCACAACTGTACCGGTAAAAATTAGCAGAATACAAAAAGTACATTAAGAAGACGCGTTTTAGTTCGCAATTTAGAATGTGACCACGTTGTATTTCTTCAGATTAAAGCAGCAGCTCACATGATCGTACGTATAACTCTATCAAACATTCGATGAATAAAAATGTATAATACTTTTCGCCAAATTAATGTATATGTTTTTCCTTTGTTTTAATTGTCTACTATCTATTTTGCTGTTTATAGTCTACCAGTGATGGTGAATAAAAATTTTTATAATGCAGTGTAAACTCTCAGTCTACTCTTCGTAATGGAGGAGCGAAAACTCAAAAGCCGTGCGTACTTTTGTCAGACCGCTGAGCACCGGCGGCAAAGATCAGAGCAAATAAACACACAGGCCCAATAGGGCGGTGCACGGCAGAGAATTCGGACTTGGTGAGCATCGCTCGGACGGCGGCGCGAGTCGGCTCGCTTTACAAGTTGTGAAAACTTCGGCGACAACAACATGCAGCTAGGCTGGCCGGGGTCAGTTAGATAATCATTGCATGCCCAGGAAAAACCAAGGAACCCCCGCCCACACAGAGCCGGCGGGATTACACCGGACGGCGGCTCAGCCCTTCATCTCTGCTCTCCATTTAAGATCCGTTACCACTCAACAACTGGCAGTCAACTCATAATTGTCGTGGTTGATCGTCACCGGCCGTTAATTTGCGACGACCGAGTACGAGTAGTTAGTTAGTTATCTCTAATCGTAATTATCATCATCGTAGTCGTCGTCATCATCGTTAGCGAACTGATTCTGCATGCTGTCTCGCGCTAATTACCTCGACTTAATTATTGCTGATGGTTTTTCGTCGAGCGCGCTATTGAATACTGATAATAATAATAATAATTAGCGTCTCGCGATCATGTTTTCATCTTGTCGTCATCGCCAGAGCGTTGGCTTCGGCGGCGATGAGTGGGCGTTTACGTCAGCCGATGATGAGTTGCCAGCAGCAGCAGCCTGGCATCATCACCATCAGCAGCAGCAGCAGCAGCAAGCGCCACGTGTAATGGTCACCAACCAGACGACGTCTTCGGCTCACTATTGTCAGGTTTTTACACGACAAAATGTACATATTGCACAAAAATGCACTAGAGTTAAAGTAACCGTACAAGTAAAATATGCCTATCTTTCGTAATAAAATAATGATTCTAGCAGATGTGTATTTTCTAATTTATATGTGTGTGCGGTGCTGCCTTTAGCGTAATAAACGATTGATTGATAAAATTAAAGCGCATAACTTTTAATTAAAAGAACTATACAACTTAAGCTCTCTATACGCGTTTTATAAGATGCCACAAAAATGCATTAGACATGTAGCCTATAAACCCTACGAACAAACATCTTCATTTTTTCTTAATAGTTTAGTTCAAGTTTATCAAATTAAAACGCAGCTAACTTTTAATTTAAACAGCTATACGACTTCGGCTGTTAAATACACATTCTATATTAAAAAGGCAGAAAAATGCACTCGACTTAGCCATAAAGTTTAAAAATAATAAATACTTTTCGTAATTTTGCAGTTTGTAAAAATGTAGCGCTTAATTTTTACGCGCAACAGCAGCTACTGGTGTAGCGCGTCTTAGCCATCGCAATTCTGTCTGTCTGTCTCTCTGTCCGTCCGTCCGTCTGTCCGTCAATCACACGGGTGGATCAGTGAAAACGGTGCAAGCTAGGATCATCAAATCTTCACCGTCGGCTGCCTGAAAGACTCCAGTTTCGGGATCCGTAAAGATTTTTCATAAATTCGAAAAGGATCACTTCGAACGAGGGCGCTAAATGACAGAGGGGTAGGGAAAATTTGCGATTTCCAACCGATACGATACGGCATTGGCAGGGCGAGTCAGGTTACGTCCTTTGGCGAGTACAAGTAAAGCACTATAGATAATTAGCCGCCGGTCGTCTGGCGCTTTTTACGACTGTAAAAGAAAAATCGTTGCTAGGATGGGTGAACTTAGATTTTGTTTTACTGGGCTTTCAAACATGCACCGCTGTTGCGCGTTTCCCTTTGCGTTAGCTGGGCTTTTTTGTTAGAACTAGCCTATCGAACTTAGGCATTTACATGCAAGACTACATTAACTGTCGCCAGCGCCTCTGAAGTCCCCTGACACACTGGCGCTATCTTAGCTACATTATTATTGTTCGTTTATTATTATAATGCAGAATAATTAGTCTGCGGTGTTCAGCTGTACAGACAAGAAATCTGAGCTAATGTTTATGAGACGCGCGAGAGTCTATAGCAGTTCCTGTTTGCAGGTTGTCTTGGTCTATCCATTTCGTCGCAATTCACTCTTCTGCAGTCAAAAATCGCAAAAAAAATCACGAAAACTTTTTATTTGAGGTGTAAGGTCATTCGAGGTCATGGATGTTGATACCGCTTAAAAGCACGTCACCAGTGCTTGTTATGATAACTTGATAAGCACAATGTCTGCGGAAATCTACAACTTACTGTTTTTATGCTAGACCAGCCAATAGCAAAAATAACCACTTTTTAGGTAGGCCTAAGTATCTCTCTTTTGACACCGTCGTGCGCAGGCTTTGTTGGGCGTAGGGGTCAGGACTTGAACTGCTAAAATTTACACTGAATGGCGAAAATTTCATATGCAGATTGTCTTGTCAATTCACTCTTGAAATGTGTGTCGCAGCCCATAATCGCGAAAAAAATTACTAAAATTTTCCATATTGGGGGTTCAAGGTCATTCAAAGTCACCGACGTAAATATTAAAGTGCGTGTTACGCCAAGCAAGCCAGTGGCGGTAAATTAACGTCTTTTAGGGGGTGCCCTTTTTCTCCCCCTTGTTCGAAAGGACCCCTCGTCACCCAGCGCCATAAAATTTTGTCACGAAATAATAGAGATTCTACGATCACACGGTGAAAGCCCGAAGTCCGTATCCCACCTGGTCTTGAAACGGGAGAAACGGACAATCGCCCGCACGGACATCCGCCCGCACTGTCAATTGCCCGTATGAATTTACTGCCGGCGAGGATGCAGCATAGGACAATAGCCCGTAGACACACCAACGCGTTGCTTGCGTTCTGATTGTGAACTTAACTCACTCCTGTCACAGAACCTATTGTAGAATGTATGTGAAATATGCAAAAGTGCATTAACTTAATATTTTTTGTAAGCATAATGACGAGGTATGTTCATTGCGTTCTCGTACAATACGTAATCCTATTTTTATTGTAACGCAGTATTTAAAAAATGTCTTAATCGATTAACTGACGCAAGCAAAGTACATGATTTTTTTCCTAAGGAAAAACGATTTTTACAGTAAATTTACAACAACACATCCAAACAGTTTATTTCATTTATAGTCATTATATCAATGTCATTGTAGTCGGATGCAATGTCTAATAGCTCCGGGAAACTCGCCGACGGATTTTGTGCCATCGGCATTGGATAATTGCAACAGCAGCCATCGCGTGATTCCGCTGAAGAGCAAAATTCTAGCAAATAATCATTCAGAATGACCACTTCTAAAAAGTAAACTCTGTCCAAAAGTTAAATTCTAAGGCCGCTAGACCTTGCGCAAGCCTGGACTATGAAGTTGGCTGTCTGTGGGGCGGGCGTCTGTCCGCCGTGACGCTAATTGCCGCTAATATTGCCCTACGGGCGTCTGTCCGCTCCTGCAGTAGCAGGCCATAGTTCGTACGGGAATATGTCCGTGCGGGCGACTGTCCGACACCCTGAAACGGTACCGGGACGTGACGAACACCAAGACGCACAGACACCACGACGGAATTGCCATAGCTAATACGCGGGTGAAACGGGCTATTTACAACGGCGTGATTGTGCTATGCAGATGGAGACCCAGAGCGGATTTAATGCTTTACGTCATCAAAGCTATTATCATCACCATCATCATCATCATCATCATCAGCAGCAGCAGCAGCAGCAGCTGAACTGTCAGTTTTGTAATCACATTGCTCTTCAGTCGTCGGGCGTCATCCCAAACAACGCTTGCCGATACTACGCTAGTGACAACTTCTGTCAGCACAGCGTACTCGCAGCACCGGTATGAAAAATTGAAAACCATCTCTCCAATAGGCCTAAATCTCTGTTATTCGTAGTTGTAAAAACGTTTTTCAACGTTTTAAAAATATCTTATGTTTATAGAAACGTTTTCTAACGTTCTTTATTTTTTCAAAAAGTTTTTTTTGTTTTAATGAAAAAAAGTAAAACGTAGGCCTACATCCCGCGATATCTAACAATACGACGGTACCTCTATATCCCCCATGTTTAAATTCATCCTGCGTGGGTGTTTCATACCATGCAGTGACACTGCCAGTGGTGGCTTACGTCCGAGGTAGGCTTTTGTGAGAAGAGTGTCATCGTACTCCGACTTGAGCAAAATTTGCATGTTTATACCTGGCATTCGCTCAACCCACTTTTTTTTGTCTAGCCGAAAAGCTATCGACGGTAAGTGCACCAAATTTTGGCCACTTGAAGGGGGCATCGATTGCTGGTCAGTGACGGAATTTTGGGCGAATACATCGAGGGGATTTTGAGGGAGCCCAAAAATCGATTTTTTTATGCCCAGTAACTGCCGAAAATGAATAGTAATTTT
>Ga0056128_1005494_pt1 | contig 15944 bp, 6 predicted proteins | sample WorMetLIZISLAND2_FD_71113 | JGI IMG/M metagenome (GOLD analysis project Ga0056128, IMG submission 71113) | Marine gutless worms symbiont microbial communities from Max Planck institute for Marine Microbiology, Germany - Olavius geniculatus... ...
TCTCGAAATTGTTGAACTTTGGTCCACATATTTTGATGTTTTTGGAAAGCCCTCGGGAAGGGCTACAAGCCACCAAAATTTTGTGGGCCTAAGTTCAGAAACAAAAAAGTTATTGAGTGATCAAATTTTGAAATTTGGTCTCGACATTCTCAAAATTGCTGAACTTTGGTCCACATATTTCGAAATTGTTGCAAAGTCCTGAAGAAGGACCACAAGGCCCCCAAATGTTGTGGGCCAAAGTTCAAAAACAAAAAAGTTATTAGATGATCAAATTTTGAACTTTGGTCCCGATTTTCTCAAAACCAGTGAACTTTGGTCCACATTTTTCGGCATTTGTGGAAAGATCTGTGAATGGAATACGACACGTCACAATTTTGTGGGTCAAAGTTCAAAAACAACGAAGTTATGAGCCAAAAATCCTAAATTTATGGGAGTGTGACACTTCGGGGGCCCCTAGTCCAAAAACGAGCCAGTTGACCCCCAATTTTTTTTCGCTTTTTAAGAACTACGGTGGACTAGTAATTCATAGGTAAAATAAAAAATGGGGGTCCTGACGCTCGTTTTCGAGTTTCCGGGGGTCGAAGTTGGAGAACCCCAAAATTCCGAAAAAAATTTCCCCAAAATTGGCGTTTGGGGTTGGGTCCCCCAATTTTGGAACTTAAGTAGGGACTAAGGCCCCCTATCGCCCGATGCCAAAATTGCCCCCCAAAACCCTCTGGCGGAGGAGATATCCGGGGTCGAAATTTGAACTTTGGTCCACTTTTGCCCGAAATCGGTGAACTTTGGCCCACTTTTTTCGTCTTTTTTGGAAAGCCCTCGGGCATGGCTATAAGCCCACCAAATTTCGTAAGCCTAAGTTCAAAAACAAAAATTTTGCTCCAAATTAACATGGGACCCCCCTCTGCCCATACAAGAAGAAATGAGCGGGCCCCAAAAGACTATATCGGAATCGAATAAGCTGACGGAATATTCCTCCACAAAAACATGACATTAAAAAATCACAAAACTAAAAACAATAAAAAACATATATCATTTAAACTTTTATTTTAAAAAACATTAAAGAACGTTTTTTCATCTATGGTTTTAGCACAGTATGTCTTTTTTCTTAGTGTTATTAGGAGCATCTGTTAATGAAAACACGCAGGCTTCACTTATTTGCTGTCAACATTGCTTTGTGTAATGTCTTCTGTAACCTAAACTGTCTGTGAGAAAATAAAAATCATTGATTCATAAAATATTTGCAAGAATTTAATGATTGTTTTACTTCAAAGTTTGAGAGAAAATGCCTGTTAAAGAAATGTAAAAATTACTATACATTTACCACATGTCAAAAATACAATGACATGCTTTAGCAGTAGTCACACAGTATTTTACCACTTTTATCACTATTCACTTTCAAGTAATAATAAAGCAAACATGCAACAACCACATCGTCAAAAATATGCTAATTTAAATTTGCTGGAACTCAAAACATTTCAAATGGAAGCCAGATGATGTTTCAATGCTGGAGCATTCTTGTTGTGTCTGCCTGTCAAAACTCACTGAACAAGACCAAAGCCTGCAGTTTTGGGGCCGACCGTTAAGCTGTAAGCTTAAAGGTCCGGCCTTTTGCTATGGTTGTCATTCGTCTGTCTGTCCATCTGGAATGGATGCACTGTGACTGTGGCTAACGGGTAAGGCGTAGGGGAAAAACTTTTTACACGAATAATTAGCTATGTGTCTTAAACTCGAGCGTGCAAAATTTCAGCCATCTATTCCAAGGGGAACATTTTCAAATTGTGGGTTGAATAGAGGTTAAAAAATGTGCATTTTTCAATGGAAAACTGGACATATCTCTTAAACAATGAGAGATACAGCCAAGGTTACTATTAATCACTAATATGAAATGAAAATCATTGACCTTGTATGACCTTCAAGGTCAGTGACAACCAGTACGGTCAGCCCCACCCTTGCGACAGCTAAGCTTCTTGTTCATATTTGACCTATCCTGCTCTTCAACTTAAAATTTGAAGCAATCGCCCTTGCTCCAAAAATGCACCAATGGTCAAAGTTTTGTGTCTTGTAATACTTGAGCAATAATGTTAACAACGTTCAAAATCACTCACAAATAATATTTGAACAAAATCAAACACTTTTAATGCAGTGTTATTTTAAAAACCATTTACGGAAACGATTAATTCACACACATATCAACAAATACATGTATTTTTAACAAACTGCTAGAAATTTAGACCATCAATTGAGCACAAATGAATACACAAAAAATGAAAGTTCTGTGCAGCAGAGAAAAAACTACAATTATCTCTCAACTGCTAAAAATTTGATGTACTAACTATCCCAGTTAACACACAAAATCAGTGACTGCTTAACATGCATGTCCAGTTATCCTTTGTACTAAGACTCATTTGTCCGCAACCAATATCTCATCAATTTAGGAAGCTGTTACTACAAAATGTGGAGAAATAACAAAGATTTGAACGTATCATGTCTTAAAAAATCACTATGCACAACGAACTTTACACTTAATTAAAACTTCAAACTTTAAAATTCAAAACTGGCAAACATTCAGTAACAAACCTTGTAATTTGATACAAAATAATAAAAATTCCGACATCATGTAACACAGTTATCAAGCGTTTCTACTTGATTACAGTACGACGGCGTAAAACATGCTCCAGAACACGAAGCAATTCAGTGCAAATTATATGACAAAGATTTATCAAAACCACAATAAGATACTGCAAATTGTTTATTTATATTCCGACAGACGGAAAATAATACTTAAAAACTGCTAGCGTGATCCAGTTTTCATGACATCTGGTACTCGACAGAACCACTAAAGTACAACTACACGAGAGCATCACAGAAATGGCAACTGTCATTTGCTAGACACAGAGCTCTGGTTTGTCCAACGAGCTGAATCGTATGCTCAACCAGGAAGTTACCCATTTCACAACTGTAACAAGTAGCTACTAGCTAGGCATGCATGGACAGTGCCAGGGGGGGGAGAAGAGAAGACAGCTGCCCCCGATGCCCTTGGCCTTGCCCCCCCTCCCAGGAAAAATTTTGATAGTGATAAAGTGCCCCGCCAGGGTGCGACTTATTAAACATCATTTTTGCACTACAACACAGACATATGTGAGTTTTCGTGTTTCCAAATAATAAAAAGCAGGCAAATTTGCAGCTTCCGTTGCACATCCAAAAGCTTAGTGTTTCAGCCTAAGGAGACTTTGCCCCCTTATCCCCTGACAAGGGCCTCTGCCCCTGGACCATGCTACATCTCTTTGATGCACACAACAACTGAATAAGGTCGGTATTGGGCTTATTGGCCCCTGAGCCTTGGACCTTCACCCCCTCCGCTGTTATCCCCCAGCTTCAGATTCCTAGCGCTGTCCATGTAGGCATGTACAAAACCGTTTGGCAGACGCTGACCACGTGGCAGTAGGGAGACTAGACTGTTCACAGGCACAGGAACATGAACACACACACAGACGATGGTGTCGAGTAGGCTTACTGACGACTGCACCGACGTCCAAGCATCGCTGTACAAGCAAAGAGTTATGGCCGACTGTTTTTGTTAACGCCGAGGCCTTGGTTGAGACTACTGACATAAGCCGTGTGTATTGCACTGAGAAAGCTCGGGTCATTCTGCACAGACATTCAACATATCACACGTATTCATTTCATGAAACCGGTACGTACTACCAGTATCCACATCCATGAAATAAAATTCTCACAATTATGCCCAGCCATTATTTTCCAGAGTTGTTGGAAGATATAAGTTCTGCTCTGTAAAACTTTCCGACGTCCGCCTGTCAGAGCTTTTACTGCTTTCCACTGTGGCTGCTGTGATGGATCACCTTATACCTTTCACTATCTCAATGCACGCTTTACATTCAGTAGTCACAACTAGGGATTGCAATCCCGGGATCCCGAATCCTGGGATCCCGGCCTTTTTTACCAATCCCGAATACCGGGATTGGTGGCGTCCCATCTCGGGATTTCAAGATTACAAAAATTAGTTGAAATCGTACTTTTTTCGTGTGTTAAATGATAGAAATAAGAATTTTAACCATCTGGTGAATGAAATATTTATGAGCGCTAGAGTCCCACTCTTTGCTGTGCACTGTAGGCCTAATAATTCGTATTCTGACAGTCATTATCACTCCCTGCAGTTCGGATATACCTTCCGTAGGGGCCCGACCTATACTACATCATATGCATGAAATAAGTCAATTAAGGATATCAAAATGACCACAAATCGGTAAGCCTAATCCCGAAACGGGATCCCAGGATTACAAATTTCTCAATCCCGGATCCCAAATTCAATCCCAAGATCCCGGGATTGCAATCACTAGTCACAACCAATTTTACGACGTCTGCTCTTGCTGCCTTTCTTACTTCAATGTGTTTTGTTTTTAGCTGCTCACTCACAACACTAGCGATGCTGGACATTGTGTACGCTGTATTTACGCACCATGCTAGAGGAGTTGGATGAAATTAAACGACAGACGGCAAGAAACTTGAACCAGGCAAACAACTGACAACACACACTCATTCACTCACAAAGATTCAACTATCGTTTAACAGGTAATGCCTACGGCACTGGGTTGGAGGTGCCATAGCAGTAACGCGTTGTATCCGATCAACGAAGTTACTCTACACCGGGCCGGGTTAGTACTTGGATGGGTGACTGTCTGCGGGCAGGCAAACCATCTCGGTATCTAACCAGCCGCCTAGATCAACTCAGTCTTCCATCCCTCCGAGGTAGGTAAATCGAGTACCAGCCTGTCTGGCTTGGGTTAAGGCAGGGCGCGTTCACCTGTGTCGGATGGCAGGTAACACTGTGTGATCCCATATGGCAGGCGATGCTCCAAAGCTCTGAAATGGCTTCCATTAAGAACTATAACACCACCTTTAACCTTTACTGACTCCAGCTAGGCAAGCTAACTGAGCGAGCACTTCTTGTAATTGCTGCAGCGACAAATGAGTCTGAAAATTAAAATTAAATTAGGATCATTAAAATAAGCAGCCACAGGACCTGAAGCAAATGGATGAATGCTTGCTGTAGTTGCTCTTTGGTTAGGGGATTGACACAATGTGCTGCTGGGGTTACACTGACTGCTTCAGCCGGGGTTCTCGATACATCGTTGTTGCCAACTATTACAACAACACGTGCAAGCAGTAATGAATGACGACACTAGTGCATTTTATATGAGTTAAAGAATCAAATTCAACCTTAATTAGCAACTTCACCGATGTGAAGAAATACTCATGATCACTGTCAAACAAAACTGGCAGCACTCAGGTATATCTAAAGTAGCCAACTACAGTCCAAGTAATAAAAAGATAATAAGAATAAAACACCTGGAGATTATCTTGAAATGCTGTGAGGTAGGAGGGTTGTTCGATAAATAATGGCGCCATTCCACCATTCTTAAAACAGGAAAAATCCAAAATATACGTTTTGTAGGGAATTTAATTCTGAATACAAGTTTCAAGTTTTATGAAGATGATGTCACTGTGATGTCATTTATAGACATTAAATACGGCGATATTCGCACTGAAATTGTCCCGTAACGAACAGCGTACCGTTATTGTTCATTTTTGAAGACAAAAAGACTTAATGCAAATCAGATTCAGTCTGCGATGCATCCAGTGTATGGCGACAAGTGTTTTCGAAGGCAGCAGTACAAATCTGGTGTAAAAAATACTAGTTGGGCAGAAATTTGCATCAGATACTCAGGTGCAATCAGTCATTCGTCAGTGGCTCGGAAAGTAGCCAGCAGCGTTCTTTGTGTAGGGCATTCAGAAACTTGTTGACAGATAGAACAAATGTTTGAACAAACTTGGACGAAATGTTGAAAATTGAAACACTGCTGTTTATCATTTGAGGCAGCGACATCAATTTATTAAGTGTATTCATTTTTCACTCTTAAGCTGGTTGTCATTTGTGAGTTAGGCTAGATTACTGATGGGGAAAATAATACACAAATAAACAGTGTTCTATTAACAGATGACTTACAATAATGACGTGTCAGCATGAAAAAAATTTCATGTATGTTCAGATTTAAAGTCTCTACAAAAAGTATATTTCAAATTTGTCCTATTGTAAAAATTTATGGAATGGCGCCATTTTGTAAACTTATTTGTCGAACAATTCTCGTAGAAAAACTTGAATGCATATCAATGTCGCTTGCGCAAAAGCGTAACACTGAAGAACGTGCCTATTTTGAACCAGACACAACTCTGCAGTCCAAATTCCAAATACTTCCAGTTCACTGTCGACAAGTATAGGTTCAGTCATTGATGTGAGTGACTTAAGTGGACAAAGTGGCTGACAATGAGGTAATGTTAACTCATTTTGTAACTACTGTGCATTCACAAGAATGTAAGAGCAGTGAGCTGTGTAATATAAGCAATGTGCAAAAAGAAATACTTAAGATTGTAAACAGTGTAATGTATACTCCATGCATATTAACCAGTACCATTGATACTAGTACTAATACTACTACAGTATTACTACTGCTACAACTGCAACTAAAGACCCCAAACATATCTCTTAGACAAGCCAAATTATAGCACATTTTGTCTCAAATGTTGTTGCCATGGCAATGAGGGTCGGTTGGGGTAAAATTTGGTTGGGAGAATTCGACGGCCCAACCCTAAAACCTCCCTATAGACACAAAGATCTCTCAGGTAACTCTTACAGAATCCGAGTAATAGCAAATTTTGTCCCATACTTCGTTGTCATGGCAACGGGGGTCGGTCAAGATTAAAATTTGGTTGGCAGCGTTCTACGGCCAAACCCCAAAAACCCCCTTATAGATGCAAAGACTTCGCACAGAAGTCAAGTTATAGCCCATGTTGTCCCAAATTTTGTTGCCATGGCAACGAGAATCAGTTGAGCATAAATATAAATGGCACTGTTAAATTGGCCAACACCGAAAACCCTATCCTAGAACGAAACCGAAAGTGGATCGGATGATTGGCAGCTGAAAGATGGCCGTTTAAATTTCTTTCAGGAAGGGTCTTCCAAAAATGGAAATCGGTCGTCAGTCAGTCCTTACTATTACACTGATCTCATACACTTTTTTCTTCGCTATGATAGGAACATAGCATGTGTGCAGTAAAAATAATGAAGTGACCAAGAGTTCAAAAAATGCATTGTGACGGAACCGGGAACACAGTTGTGCATATTTGAAAACAACTAACCTGAGATTCTAGCAGAAACACTGTTAGATGTCGAACCAACAGAACCAGCTGCCTGAAATTCCATCGGTGACATCAAGATGCTTGCAGCAGAAGCCAAATGCTGGCTGACAGCATCAGGCTGACAGACGACAAGAAAACATGTTACATAAAGTCATTTTCAATCACTCACATCACTGCATAACAACTGGCTTATAAACTAGCAAGGCCACATGCCTATAATATTCTGTGTGGAGCTTCAGCCGCATACGTACATTCACTTACGTGCTGAGGAATTTATATCAAAATCCCATCATCCAATGTGACTTCACAATAAAAAGCAGGCAAATTTGCAGCTTCCATTGCACATCCAAAAGCTAAGAGTGTTTCAGCCTAAGGAGGGGGGAGGTTTGCCCCCTGATCCTCTGACAAGGGCATCTGCCCCTGGACACCACTGCATCTTCTCGATGCACACAACAACTGAATAAGGTCAGCATTGGGCTCGCACAGAAAAAAATTGAAAAAAATTAAAAATTCGCATTAATTAAATGTATGACTCTACTAGTTTGTTACATTCCAAACATGCAAGTACAGAACAAACTTTGTAATTTCAATTGATTTTGGGATTCTTGTACTAAAATCTGTCAAAGATACTTTTCTTTTCAGTAACAAAAATCATCAAAAATACCAAGTTTACTAACATACAGTCATTCAGTATGCACTGCATACAGTTAAAAAGTGATTACCGGTAACTGAAGCCAAGATCAAAAGGCAGCAAGTAGTTTGCATTCAGCCAATAGAAAGAGCTATTTATACATTACCTGCATTCCAGCTATTGCTTTTTAGCCGAGACTAATGACTATTCATTATCAACTCACCTTTGCAGGGAAGTGTGTCTGCAGCAGTGCTTGAGGAGTGATGAGATTTGTCGGCGATAATGAACTTGCCACATCAGCATACGAGATCTCGGAACTGTCAACAGTGTTAGCAGTGCCACTCAAGACAGCCACCATGCTAGTATCAGACGGCTTCTGAGTCACGATAGCTGAATCTGGCGGAGCAGCAGGTTTGACTGTATGGAATGTATTAAGATGGTGGCTTCCAACAGGACTCGGCTGCTGTCCTGTGTCCGTCGGAGCTGGAGCCGCAATGTTGAGCGTACGTCGCAGCATGGTGTCCGGACTCTCCGGCTGAACATGAACATGACTCCCCGACATCTGGCGGAACAGAGGTTTGTCCGCTGGAGGACCAACGACAGCTTCACTGTGTCGTATCTGACTGCGCTCGATCTCCTCGAGGGTCGACGCCTTCTGGTGCCCGGCAATCTCTTGAATTCCCGTACCTGCAGGCCTGGTACAACCACACCCATGGCAGCACATATTAACACCGGTTACTTACACACTGTGGAAAATATTTAACATCATGTATGCAGCATACAGGGTGTGGCAAAAAAGTGGACCCCTAAAGTTTTTTGCCGTTTTCTCAGCAACCGTTTGGGATTTTAATATCAAATTTTACAGCTTAATTTAGAGAAATCTTCTACATTTAATCGCCAAGTAAAATGTGATTCCGTTGAAAAACGACGAAGTTATATTTTCTAACATGACCACCTACCCATTTTACAGCATAAAAAATGTTCAAGCTGAAAATGCTATTTAATTTTCAAAAACTGATTACATAAGTGCCGATGACGCCACAGTGACGTTTTGATAAACAGTAATTTATATTGTTTATAAATTATTACTAAATTATCGTTAATTTAAAGCAATCGTCGGCTGCCCACTGGATTCATCTTCCAGCAGAATGGCACGTCAGCACACACAGCGCGCAACGCCACGCAGCACATAGAACTGGCTGCGGGCCAGCTGTCCAGATATCATCACAAAAACCCAATGGCCTCCAAATTCATTGAATATAAACCCAATGGACTATCACGTATGGGGTGCAATGTTGGAGGCTTACTGCAAGCTTATAACAAAGCCGAAAACAAGTGCCGAACTCAAGTAAGCGCTTCAGGTTATCTGGGGCAACCTGCCACAGGGACCGATCGACAAGGCTGTGAAAGATTTCTCAAATAAGGCGACTGGAGACTGGTGTTGTACCTTGAAGCTGGCGGTGAACACTTCGAACATATGCAGTGACAATGGAATTCTGGCATCGGATCATTATTTAACTGCGTTGTTTCAACGATGTTATTAAACTGGTGTTGTAGCTGGAACATTTTTGAATGCTGAAAAATTGGTAGGCTGTCATGTTAAAAAGTCTGTAACTTCGTCGTTTTTCAACAGAATCACATTTTACTGAGCAGATAAATATAAAAGATTTTTAGGAAATAAACGTAAAATTTCACAAATTAAAATTCCAAACGGTTACTGAGAAAACAGAGAAAAACTTAAGAGGTCCACTTTTTTTGCCACACCCTGTACATGCTGCATATATGTTGTAAGACATTGCATAGTCTTGTATGCAGCAAAAATAACAAACAAAATGCAAAAACCACTACTGGAAACGGACTATAATGCTGCAAAAAATGCACTAAAATGTTAAAAATTTCAATTATGCATGTAAAAATGTGCAAATTTTCACATATTTCCCAAGCTGGGCAGTGCCACTATTATCAGGAAAAATATGCAACATCATTGCCACGAAATATATGTGACCTATGATGTGATATCGCATTTTTGCATATAACTAGTATCCGTAATACGAGGGTGGTTTGATAGATAAGTCTACAAAATGGTGCCATTCCATCAATTCTTGAAATACAGAAATTCCGAAATATACATTTTGTAGAGAATTTACAAAATAACAAATGCCGATATGCCACACCGGCCCATACTGTCCCACATCACAGTTTGATGCAAGGGCAGTACCGTACCGGAACAAGTTGCTTTTGCTGTCACTGCAATGTCTGCTGGCGCCTTTGAACAGCGTGTCCAAGCTAATCTGTGTCGAGGAATGTGGCGTGCTGCCGCTGGCACAGATGCCATTGTTCAATGACGTCGAGACTGGTTTGCCAGCAGCATCACTGGTGCCAGTGCTGTGATCAGCGGAACTCATCTGTCTGACCACACACTCGACTGATGCGGATACCACGGCACCACCGCCACCTACACGACACATACAGGGTGGGCCAATAAAAAACGTGGCACTCTACTTTTGCCCATATCTTTGCCAATTGTTGACCAATTTTCAAAATTCTTTCACCAGCACACCCTGCAGACAAATTGCAATAATGTGATTATTATATACCCACCAATCCATAAATGCGTCTCTACACTACCTTGTGAAATATAAGTGAATTATGCATATATAACGATTATAACAAACAAACTCTTTGGTAAATGAAAAAAAATCACTTCAGATTAACATTGCGGTTAACGATCAGTATGACTGTATGACACTGGACTGTGAGGGTCTAACACAGTCTAGTGTGTTATACGGATCATTCACTGCAATGTTGGTTTGAAGTGTTTTTGTCATTTGCCTAAATGTTTGTTATTATCATTAGTTTTTTTCTCACATTTATATTTCACCATGTAGTGTAAAGACACATTTACAATGTGGTGGGATAAATAATAATCAAATTATTGCATATCGTTTGCAGAGTGTGTCAGTGAAAGAATTTTTAAAATCGGTCAATAACTGGTGAAGATATGGACAAAAGTATAGTGTCACTTTTTTATGGCCCATGGTGTACAACATTAGTACCACAGTCTCCAAAGTGTCCACTGTCCATGTTGATTCCTCCAATAGACAGCATTATGAGACTGATGATTGTCTGGAGAAAAACAGAGAAGATTATTAGAACTGCCATTACTTTTACATATGCACAATTGTAATGGTGAGTTCTTACGATTGTAGTTTTAAATCGTTTCTGTGTTTTACATTTGATATTAGGTTTTTCTGTAAAGTTTAAACTTTCTGTTCCGTTGTTGTAAAGGTTAAACGTACAGTTCCATTACTATGTGTATGTATGTGCAACGCCTGGAAAGGCCACCCCAGAAATGACCTATACTGTGTCGGGTGGGACGTTAAACCCTACTCACTCACTCACCCCATGTTAATTCTACTCTGCACGATCGTGCTTTTATACAGTGACACATCATGTGCCCACAATTGTAGCTCGGTGGTGTAACGGAAGAGTGTCAAACATACGATGGAGAGGTTGTAGGTTACGATCAACTGTTTACTACTTGGATGGGTGACTGTCTGTGGACAGGTAAACCATCTAGGTATATATAACCAACGCCTAGGTCAACTCAGCCTTCCATCCTTCTGGGGTAGGTAAATCGAGCACCGACCTGTCTGGCAAGGTTTAAGGCAAGGCGCATTCACCTGTGTCGGGTGGCAGCTAACACTGTGTGATCCCATATGGCAGGTGATACTCCATAGATCTGTGATGGGTTTCCTATTAAGAGCTATACACCAACTTCCTTCACCTTCACTTGCAATTAATTTATTCACAGTAGTGCAATTCTCCACTACTGTGAGTAAATTAGCACGTGCATTAACCATGCGATTATAATAATAAGAATAACGAGGAGCTGACAATTGAATATTTCCTTCTGTATGCCCAAAATATGTGGTATACAAGAAAGCCGAGCTAATGCAAAAAAGAACATGCGACAGCGGTGCTTGTTTGAAGGCCCACTGGGAACAAAATCTAAGCTCACCAATTCCAGCAACTGACATTAAGTATGATGCATTTGCATACACCAGATGGCGCCACCGTCTCGCGTGGTGCTGCCGTTTGAGTGGCCGAATGCGAGTATTTTGAAGAAAGTACCCAAGTTCGACAGCCCCTTATGGAGAATTCCTTGAACGCAGGGGGGGGGCAAAATTTGAACAAGTAAAAACTACGTTTAATGCTGAAAGTTTCATATACATTCTGTCCTGGTCTATCTCTAGCGATCTTGGCGCAATTTGCTCTTAAAATGTGTGTCGCAGAAAAAAATTGACAAAAAATTCATAAAAACCTTTATTTTGGTACTCAAGGTCATCCAAGGTCATTGCTTCCAGTGCCAATCAAAAGCCAGTGTATGACTTCCTATTAGTGATTAATAGTAACCTAGGCCCTATCTCGCACCATTTCTGAGATACAGCAACTTATTGACTGCAAATCGCAAATTTTTCCCACCCCCTCATTTAGCGACCTTGCTGGGGCTGAAAAAGCTTTACGGATCGTGAAAATAGAGTCTGCCAAGCAGCCGATGGTGAAAATTTGGTGATCCTAGCTTACACGGTTTTTGACTGATCCACTCGTGTGACAGACAGATGGACGGGCAGAATTGCAATGGCAGAGATGTGCTACAGCAGTGGCTGCTGTCGCACATAAAAATGAGCCAACTTGACATGACGTGCAAAAATGCTCACGCTCACCATCTACAAATTTGACATAAATGACTATTTCAGCTTAGTAGTCTAAATGTTGCCAAACGTCAAAATCAAACAACCTGCATGCACTAAGTTGACGGGAGATGAGCCAGCTTTCACAGCAGTGGGTCGTACAATTGGCAGCTGTTTTGTCTGAGCTGATGCAGGCGGATTAAACTTTGGCATCCTTGGTCGGCTCTCAACCTAGTACATCCAGCTAACTTACTTAACAAGTCTAACACTAATAACACTAATGGTGATTCTTATGTTTGGCCAAAAATAAATATTTGACTCTTTCCTGTAGCCAAGTACAAACTATCAGTAAGTTATCGAAAATCCATTGCTAATACAAAAATAAATGCAATGACACGCTCAAAAACCGAAGATCATCAAATAAAAACCAAGACATGAGTCTAAAGACATGACATCAGTTCAAAAGCTATAGCAATGGCAGCAACTTTAGTTGCAACTCTGTTAACAGTACATGCAAGAATGAGAAATATTCCTACACAATTATGAAAATTTGCATACAACAAATATTCTAATTACAGCTACTTTTATGACACATACTTTATTCACTGAATTTATTTATTTATTGAATGCATATTTACTGAACATTAAGTCCGTGTTTAATGTTCAGTAAATATGCATTCAATAAATAAATAAATTTATTTATTGAACACAACACAAGGTAATATTTTTGCAAACTCTTACCTGGTAATATCTCCTGCAATGTCACTAATTTTGAATCATATCTACATGCCAGCAATTACTCACTACATTTATTCCGTAACTGTTTAACTGAAGGTTAGTTCAGAAAAGGAGAAAACTTCCGGGAACTGCTCGATACTGTCCAAAGTCTACTGCCATAAAAATGACTGCATGTGAAACAATTGAGAGAAACGACCTTCAATGGCATGGCTGCAGGATTCCGTTGAACTCCATTAGATACAGCAGGACCACTTGGTGTACTGGTCTGACCCTTTGACTGCAGCACACCCAAACAAAGTACCAACACATCCATTAAGTTGACGACACATTGACCATTTTCTGGCGCCTGTTACCAGCGCTGGTTTCTGGTGCCGGAAACTGGCGCAAGTCGTCTGGTGCCAGATACTTTCACACACTTTGCCAGCAAATGATAAATGGCAGGAAAAACAAGTAATCTGAGCAGAGCTCACGTGACGTGCGATAGCACCTGCCACTTTAGCAATCAGTGTAAGCCTACAGCAATAAGATACTAATGCTTCTTGAAAAAGTACTTAAATTTGAGGCCTCCGTATGGAAGACTCCTTGAATTTAAGAGATCAAAACTTAGATTCTTAAAAATGTACGTTCTATAATAAAAATGTCATACGCAGGTTGTCCAGGTCCATCTCCAGCCATTTCAATACAATTCACTGTTAAAATGTGTGTCGCAGTGATAAATCGCCAAAAAATTCACTAGAAGCCCCCATTTTGAGGGTTCAAGGTCATTCAAGGTTATCAACATTGACACCAATAAAAAGCTTGTTATCAGTACTTGTTATGATAAGCAGCATGTCTGTACCTATCTGCAACCGTTTTCACGCTACATGAAATAATTGCGAAAAAATAACCACTTTTTAGGGGAGTAGCCATCTTTCACGCCTGCCTGCGCGAGCCTCGTTGAGCCTAGGGGGTCGGGACTTGGATTGCTAAAATCTACATTTAGTGCTGAAAATTTCATATGCAGGTTGTCTACGTCTATCTCCAGCCATTTCATCGCAATTCAGTGTTGACATGTGCGCTGCGTCTAAAAATGGCCAAAAGTTCAATAAAAAACCCTTCTTGGAGGGTTCAAGGTTGTTCAAAGTCATCGATGTTAATAAATCTAAGCAAGAAATTTGAGCTAATGCTCACGAGATGCGCGAAAGAATATAGCAGTGCCTGCTCAGTAGTTTAGCAGAAAATTGGAGTGTTCACGCTAAGTTAATATACAAATACCAAATTCTCTATCTGGACTGCATAACGATAGTTCCGTGGCACCACCTTGTGAATGATATAGACTTGTGTCACAGCCTAAAATCGCCAAAAAATCCATAAAACCCCCTATTTTGGCATTCAAGGTCATCGATCTCGGCGGCAATCGAAAGCCAGTGTACGACTTCCTATTAGTGATTAACAGTAACCTAAGCCCTATCTCGCACCGTTACTGAAATACAGCTTTTGCGCGTAAAAACTGTCACCAGTGCTCGTTATGATAAGCAACATGCGTGTACCTATCTGCAACCATTTTTACACTAAAAGAGCCAATAGGGTCAAAATAATGTTTTTTTAAAGGGGAGTACCTCTCTTTGACGCCCTCGTTTGAGGGGAACCCCTGCACCAGGGGCACATAATTTTGTCACGAAGAACTAGAGATCTTGAGGCAGCCCATGGTGAAGATTTTGTGATCTTAGCTTGCACCGTTTTGATACAGCTCACGAGTGTGACAGACAGACAGACAGATGCCTAGACAATGGCTAAGACGTGCGAAGCATTCTGCTATCGCGCATAAAAACAAAGATGGATTCCGATTTTAAGAATTTTGAAAATGATGATGTTATAGCTGTTATTTTAGCATTCACGTTACTGAACAGTCCAAAAGAAAAAGCAACTTTATCTGTCATTTTTGTTAAAAAAAGCGAGCAGTGCTATTGTCTGCTCAGACTGACCAATCACAGTTCAGCTTTCCAGCTGGTTTCCAGCATGAAACTGAACATTCTCTATCTGGCGCCGGTTTCTGGCACCAGAAAAGTATGACAGACTGACCAGTTTCTGGTACCAGCCAACTGGTACCAGAAACAGGCCCTGAAACTGGCTAGTGTCATCACTATTAGGCTGCAATGTCATGATTAACGATGGCTGAGTCCCACTAATCAACCCAATCACATCAGTACCAGTCACATGTTTCAATGTGGCATGCACATAAGTGACAAAAATAACGAGTGAAATGCCTAGCTAAGATTTAAACAGAATCTGCTTGGCAGATTTCCTGGTCCCAAGGCAGTGCACTTAGTCAAAAACAACACACATAGTTCTACAGCCTCACTAATGCTCACCCTCTATGACCCAAGAGTGAGAAAAAGACGCCACTTCAACCACTAAGGGCGAGTTGCACCAACGTCGTTCATGATCTTGGTTCAGCTGAACCTAGATCAAGAGTTGAACCGAGTTCACGCTGAATTATGTTGCACCAAGTTGAACTTAGATCAGCTGATCCCGTTCAGTTGAACGGCCGTGGTTATACCGTGGATGACGCTGATTGGTCAAGCCGCGCTCAGCCCGTAGGCCAACTACAGTGACGTCACAGTCACATACGCTAATGCTAATGCTTACGAAACAGTCAAGCACCGATTGGCAGTAATTTGTTCGAA
>Ga0056128_1005495_pt1 | contig 15943 bp, 9 predicted proteins | sample WorMetLIZISLAND2_FD_71113 | JGI IMG/M metagenome (GOLD analysis project Ga0056128, IMG submission 71113) | Marine gutless worms symbiont microbial communities from Max Planck institute for Marine Microbiology, Germany - Olavius geniculatus... ...
ATCAAACATTGTTGAATTTTGCAAGTTGATTTCATCTGACTAATCACCGGACCAAAACTACAATTTATGTGGGACGATGGCGGGCCACATTGAATCCCCTCGCGGGCCGCATGCGGCCCGGGGGCCGCGGGTTGGACAGCACTGATCTAGAGGATATAAGAACACCCTAAGCTCCCGAGCAGGCCCGGTATGCATTTTAACTGCCGGGCTTGTTTGGTGCATTTTTAAGACAAAAATGCACTTCTGGCATAAACATTTTTTCATTTTTTGGAAGCAAATTTTACAGCAAGATAAAATTTTTCTACAAACTGTTTTTCTCGGGGTGGGAGGATATTATTGTCCCTGTTGCCTGTGCCATGACCGCAGTTTAATATCAGTCAATATTTAATGACTTAGCTATAGACTACTATTGAATATGTTGTTTGCTGTACATGTATAGGGTCGGCGAGGTCGCGGCGGCAAGAAAGGTACCAAGGGTGAGAAGGGTGAACAGGTATGTATTAGCGTACACGTTTGCTCTCTATTTACATCTGTATTACGTTGCTAATGACGTCGTCGACGACGTCATCGCAAACACCCTGTCTTTACTGATGCACTTCTGGAATATTAAGTCTTGTACAAAGCCACAGAAATGAAATAAATTTAACTGGCAGTTTATTCGATTTCTAAATATTACAGTACGTGCAATGCAACTCACATGGCTATTTCGTTCCGTTCATTTCTGTCGCGTCGTACACTCCTTTGGACACCGAACTGATGAGTCATATTCGTATTAACTTTCGTTTATATCGTCTTCGTTTAGTGAAACTATTTAAGGTAGTTTGGAAAAAATAGTTTAGGCCCTAACTGAAAGTTTAACTACTTGTTTTAGTTAGAAAATAACAGTTAAGGTTTAACTAAATATAAGAAGTTTGTACTTCTCACTATTGATGATGTTGATTATTATATACAAAGATAGGACATCAATGCATGCTGCGTGCAGGGAGTGCCCGGACTGGATGCGCCGTGTCCAATGGGACCGGATGGACTTCCTCTGCCTGGCTGCGGCTGGAAAATTGCTCCACACGAGGTAACTACCGGTTCCTATATACACAACAGCGCCCGTTAAAAAATTAGGCCACTTAAATGAAGATGATAGTAATAAAATGATATAACACTTAGGTTACAAAATCGTAGAAATCTCTCCTATTCCTACACGTATTTAAACTGTTGGCTTTGGAGACACTTGGATCCATAATCTCTTCCGGCGTTTTATTTCTACTTAGGCCCTACGTAGTCAGGCTGAAGACTGACAAATACATTTGTCCCTGATAAAAAGAAGCCATTTTTTGTTTTTACGATAATTTTGTAATTCAATTTTTTAGGTTTTATTTTGCATTTAGTGATAAATTGCGGAAGAAATACATGCAAATAATTTCACCTTCCCTCGTAGACCTATCTGTTGACGCATTTTCCAAATCTACCGTTAAAAAATAGAAGTGACTTCTTTTTATTTGGGACACGCGGTAGTTTTTAATAGTTGCCAGCTATAGCTCTCATTCAGTACGCCACAGCATTTAGTAATTCTCTACTGTGACGGATAATAATTACGCAGAAATAAAGTTCAAACGAGAGAGTTTCAGCCATAAAGATAACGGAGATTAACAGCGATAAGTTATGCACATGCAGCCTGTCTTATAGATAGGCCTATGTTCATGACGCGTAATGAGTTTTTTGATTGGTTTCTTGCTTACCGCGCTCCAAACACTGGGTTTCAGCGCTGTACGTGACTGTCCCTGATACGCAATGAAGTCGTTGGATTACGCAGAAATCGATAAATGGCAACGGTATAAATATTTATAGCATGGAATTGTGCATGGACGTACTGCAGTGATAGGCCTACAGAGTAACCGACTGTCTGACTTTAATCATTTTTGCATTGCCGTGCAACTGTCGACACTCGACAACGTCTTAAGACGCATTTTAGGCTCAGTTTTTAAAAGTACTATTTTGGCTTTAGTCTGCGCGGTAGTAGGTTTTGCCGTATGGGCCTGCTTGCGCTCAAAAAGCCTGTGATGACGATAACTATGATTTCATGCTATAGTAGGCCTACTAAAACGGCGTCCATTACGTTATTTCTGACATCTGTTTATTATGATCACTCGTATCGTTAATGGTTCATGTAAAGCGACTTTGTTTATTGCCCCTAAGTTTTATAAGTTCATAACTTTATCGCATATTAACCAATTTTTGGAACATTTTTTATTAGCCAAATCAGTGGTAAACGTGAAAACAGTAATCTTTATGTTTATATAGATCTCATCGCATCTTAAACGAGTCGTTGAATGTAGTCTGCTTCAGAATAATTATACCAAATTCTGCCTATTTTACAAGGCAATGTAGCGACGTGTTTGGGATGCAAAGGATATTAAAATACGTTATGTGGAACGAAGTATCTGGCCCACTTCTGTTGCCGGTGTGTAGGCTACTTGATGTGTATTTGATGCATTTGTGACGAAACTTTAGGGGCTTACTCTTTCAGCGTACCACTCTGTATAACACGTAGTATAATCGTAGTACAGTTGTTCATGAATGGTCGTAATAATTATGTTGATGTATGTTAATCAGATTCCATGATGAAGCTAGCGATTGGTCAGTGGATTTGTGACATCATCGGCAGGGCGTGCCTTGTCATTCGAAATACGACAAGCCAAGTAGTAGAAGCTGAATCGTCTTATCTGTTGCTACTGTTGAAGGTCGAGAGATGAAAGTTTGAGCGAACGTTTTCGCTGAATTGATTCTGTGTCAGACGTCGATGAGGGATTTGTTAACTTATTTTGTTCTTCAGACATTATCGTGTTATCCATGACGGGTTGATATGAAATGACTTTAGGCCCTACGACTGACTTATTGATCGGTTGGTTGAATTGTTTTTACTAAAGTATATTGCTAACTGTATTTGGTTAATGATATCGTCGGTGACGTGTTTTCGTCGTTTTATACCGTGTCATTTTTGTAAAAGGAAACACTTTTCTGTGTTTTGAATTGCAATAATGCCCAAAGCAGCCTTATGTACAGTATTATTTATTTATTTTTTGTTTTGTTTGATCCTGTATGCGTTGAAAAATGTGGCTGTTGTTAATAGCATAGCATTGTTAATATTGATAGATTGATGCTAATGTTACTATACATTTACAATAACAATTTGGCTCGATCCAAGTCTACAGTGCCGCGTTTACTGACTTTGCCCCTTTTCCTCCCACCCTCAAAATAGGCTAGTTTTTTTGCTCGCCGTTTTTTCACACACGTTTTTCTTGGTTTTTTTATGTGGTAGTCGTTGTATAATGTCATCAAAGCTTGCCGATCACGTTATCACAACCCAACTGTCGTGACGTCACGTATTTTGCTGTATATGAATTTTTTTAGTTTACTTTGAAGATGTTTAAAGTCTAGTTTTTTGCACTGTCGAACTTTGGATGAAGGCGACAGTATTGTTTTCAGCATCGTCGCTAAGTCCGTTGTTTTTTTGTGTTAACATGATAAACCACGAACCGCTGCATACAGCTTGATGACATTTTGCTCGAACTGGAACCTCGGCAACCGCAGAACCCTATTTAATTTCAAAGTCATAGATCACGGGGACCGGATTCCCGATACTTTACCATTGCGAGATAGGACCACGTACTGTACGCTGTTAGTAGCTGCTGCTAGGCAGGACTTTCTAGGCCGATTGCTATTGGCGGACGTTGGCGTCATTGCGGCAGATATCGCAGCATGCCACGGCTGCTACCGCGGACAGATTTAGCCTTGCACAGGGTTTGGCAGTTTAATTTCATGTACAGATCCGATGACCTTATGTATAGCGAATGGCATTTTAGTTTGTGCTGACTGTGGTTCGTGCTGCTTTTTTCTGCATAAACAGTGTTGTAGAGCGGAAATTGAAAATTTTCGAACTCGGTTCGCTTCTATAGAGCTCTATGCGTTGTGTAGCTTTGTGGTATTGGTCATATGTTTAGTAATATCAACAATTTGTTACTAAAACACGAGATTATCAAACAATTTTAAACAACAGTATTTAGGTCGTTGTAGCCATTTTGTATGATTTTTATGATAAATGCTCTTAATTCTTTAACGCCAAGTGTCTATTTTGCTTTGGTATAGCTGTCTGTGTATATAGTGTGCTGTCAATGTCAGTAGAATGAAGATATTTTGTCCTTGGAGGCAGTGATGAAGCCGAGTCCTTTTAGTCTAAGTCCGAGTCACGAAAATTAGAACTCAAGTCCACTGGATTTTTTTGTAGCGAATCGGCTATAAGAACTCACATATACAAAATAAAAGTAGAAATATGACATCATTACTGTCTTATGTCGTCATCATTTCCATGTGTTGCATGAGCTGCGTGAGACAATTTTTCACCGGCGCTTCAACAGTAGTCCGACACTGCGTTTTTCAAACATAACCTTAAAACATTTTTTTGTTCCAGCGAGGATTTTCAAACCAAACCGATCTTAGCTTTTTTTATAGTCAGCTTTTTTCAGTTTCGATTACATTTTATGTTTAAGCATGTTAATCTCTGTTCACTTTGTTGGAGTGATTGCTTTTTGATCGATTGGTTGATCGGTTGGTCACTGCAAGCTGTTGAACACGGGCAAATAGTCAGTTATTCATCGATGTAACAGGTCTATTTAACGCGCGGCGTAGCCTGCGGATTGAAGGCTCATTAATGGCCATGCATGTTTGTTAATTAACCCGTCAAGATCCTTCAATTCTTCAACTCCTGCATGACGACTATAGCCCACTTTACACATCATGCAAATGCGAAGCTCACAGCGCCATACATGCAGACGTCATCCGTCTTCATCAAAACTGACGTCACGACTACTTTCTGCTAATGGGATTTGGCGACATTCACTACTTCAAATCCTCACACCCGTCCGTCTGCTTGTCTGTCTGTATGTCTGCCTTTCTGTGCGCTTGAATGTATGTCTATCACTTCCTCGCTCTGTGTGTGTGTATGTGTGGACGTCTCGTGTAAGCGGTTTATGTGAAGCCGGAAGGAAGTAACATTCGTCGAGACCCGGATGATGACGTCACAGTTGCTAACATCTCAGTGCTACTGTAACGTTTTTATGGACACGATATACAGTCACTCACGGCATTGAAAATGGATATAACGTAAAATAGAAACCGACTTAAACGAAACCAAAAACTGGAACCGCCGTCAGCACAACCCCTATCGATACCAGTGTTGTCATCTGGTCGCCGTCGAAATCTAATACTTTTTTTATCATTGACCCGTTAAATTTCATCGGGATTCGTCCAGAACTTGTCGAGATATACGTGTCAGTTCGCTTTTTGTTTGCCAATGGCAAGAAATCACAAAATTCACAGAAGATTTCAGATCGTCCTCTCATTGGACCATCCCTAACCCCTTCATAAAATTTCGTCAAAATCCGTTTATAGCTGTTTGAGCAATTTGACTGACGAACGAACGAATTAACAAAAAGGACAAACTCCGACCCATAATTTTTTTCTGTGGCGAATAAAAAAATGTCCTATAGTGACAGGTCAGAAGTCTGTGAAATCAGTTCCATGGAGTATCATTTCAGATAAGCCACGATAAAAATATTTAGAAAAAAACAGGTAAATTTCTGAAAACCGCCATGTTGGTTAACACTATACTTTTTGTGTGTTTGTTTAACTCAGCCTTTTACTCTCAACAGAAATGGATTAATAGTAGGCTATGTACAAACCGCAACGTAAACGTTTCGTGTTCGAGACTTTAACCCTTACACAGATCAGTTGTACTTACAGTAGGCTGTAGAGCGAGGTACACTGTATGTTCACTAAAATGTAGCATGGGCCAGGGTTTTCAATAGACCTGAATTTTCAGGACGTCATGACTTCCAAGCTAAAAAATTTGGACGTCAGTGTACAAAAACGTCCGCTATTGAAAACCCGGGCATGGGCGTGTCGTCTCTGTCGTCGATTAAAACGAATGCTCGTTTAGCCACTGCTTCATGTAACATAGGCGACAGTGACAGCAAACACGCACACACACATTGTAGCGTCTTCGTCACTAATATCGATAGATAAGAGTATTTCGAGACGAAATGTGGTACATAATACTAGGCGTGATAGATTACCATCTGCTTTATATTCCACGGCACGTATAAACAAGAAATCTCAGATACGACTAAAAAAATCCGTAGCAAAACGCACGTGTCTGTTTGGCTGTGATGTTGCGAAAAGTTGGAAACGGAATTTGATGACATTTTGCACAGGCGTTTTGGGCTCACACAGTTAATGGATGAGTTCGTTTAAGGTCGCATTTTACTTACAACGCAGCGACCGTTTCTCTGCAACGGTGTCGCAGAGATGTCGAACGTGTTTTAAGTTTCATGCTTTGCTTTATTTCTGTTTTAGTTCTATTGCACGTTCGGCGCTCCCTTAACATAGCGTATCTATCGGTTTACTAGAACAAAACATTTGACGAGTTGAGATGAAAGAATCTGTCTACAATTTAAAAAGGTCTCGAACGTATAGAGGCTGTTATTTGATAGCTTCCATGTTTATACTGCTGAGTGACTACATCTGAATGACCTTTAGTGACCTCGACTAACCTCTGCTGAGTGCTGACCGTGTATCTCGTATTTCTGCGCTATGAGGTTTCGTTTTTGCAGGCGTTGATCTGATGCAGCTGTCACCTCATAATAAAATTCTGTAGAGACACTGATTGTAATATTTATTCGGCCGACGTCACGACAATGCCAGGAATCTTCATCCTCGGGTTTCATGTCCGAACGACTGTCCGGTCTTGGCGTGGCACAGGCCCTACTTACTGCGTGCCCCAATAAAAGCAATTCCTCCGGGAAAATGTGTATCTCTAGAACTAACAAATTTTTCACCACATTTTGCAGTTTTGTTTTAGCTAGTCTATGTGAAATTAAATGCATTTTTATAGCAAACATAGAACAAAATTGCAATTTTGACACAAAAATAATCCCGCTGATATCTAAGTCTTACACACAGATTTTCTTACTGTTTGCATGTTTAATAATTTTCAAAAAATATAATTTAAAGCCACTACTAGTTGTTATGATATGACCATGATTTGGGGTAATTTAATTTTGGCTATCGTTTTTATGACGGTCTGTGAAAAAATGGTCAATGGAGACGAACTATACGTGTTCAAACACTTCGCGTACAAGGACTTGGGGTTTAGGTAATAATTGCTGACAAAAACCACAAACCTGGGCTTGGGTACGTTGCATAAACGTTTAAACTGTTGAACTGAACAAGTTTTGCAAAAACTCTGATTCGTTTTTGTGAACATACGAAGCATGACTTTATATTTACGTCAAAAAGTACAGTTTGAAGTTTAAACCGTGTTTTCTATTAAACCATAGGAGTTAGTGTTAATAAAATAATTAGTCAAATATATTGTGCCAGTATTCAAGTATAACATGCTAACTTTTGGCTTATTTTTGTTTTGGCGTAGCTGATATAAATTTTTTGCTAGGGAACTGGTTTTACTAATGCACAGTGTACATGAAACGATTCATGGATTGTACCATAAAACTTTTTTTACTCAAAGACGTTAAACTATTAGCATGTTTTCCCATTACCGTACATTTTGTCAATAAAATTAGCAAATTATATATGAACCAATCACAGTGCAGCTTTATTTGACATCGAATGTCAACCGCCTGTTTGATAACAATAATGAGAAGTAATGATAATTACATCAGATAATTATACATCGTCATGGTCAATAACGTTTGCGTTGTGCCGGTCAACAGGCTATAATACACGAATTGTCTTTCTATCTACAAGCTCGCAATAAGTTTGCACGTTTAGGCAACGTTGAATCAGCATGTATATGCTTTACTTACGATTAAAAACGCATTGACACTATAATACAACAGCACGCAAAATGTGTAGACCGGCTATTAGTCTACTAAGAACCAGTGCGCACGCGTCAGATCACTTCATCAACAGTCACGGTTGCGCATAGGCTGTACATATTTTCACAAATAATCAGTTCTGATGTGTGCATAACTCAGTAACACAGAATTTATATAGTGTACAAGTTGCTATCTACGTCACGTTGCACGACATAATATAATCTTTATTATCATTAATCGCACAACGATTGATCGCGACACACAACCATCAAAACGCGCGTTAGAAAAAAACTTATCGCTTCACAGCCGACTTGAGTCTGCGAAAATCTGTGCCGCTCGGAACCAATCGAAATAAGCAACCAAACAACGCAAACATAAATCTCACTACTTTGGGTTTGACCCTGCAAATGATTACGTCGAATTTCTTATTGCGATAGAGCAGCTAGTGGAGTAGACGATTTCGTTTGAGCTTTGTTTCGGTTTTATTTCCGGTTTAGCAATGAGTTATTTTTCTTTGGAAAATATTTTTTTCACAATGGTTTATAAGTTTTTGCGGCCTGCATAACCTAAAGCTGCCAGTAGCATTTCCTTTTCAACCAACTAAATTTCATGGCGCTGAGTTGACCTTGATGCAGTAGGCTGACCGGTTACTCACTTCAGATCCATGGTGGATGTACTATTGACCTTGTTAGCAGCAAGTTTCGGCACAGGAAAGACACACGTGTTGCCATGCACTACATCGGACGAGTAATATGTGGGTGGTCGACTGACTGTGATAAGTAAATAATGTGCCCGTCAGGTGCGACCGCTGTCACAGCAAACTGAATTACCGACCGAACCACCGACTAGGCCTACTAGCTGGGTCTGTGGCTGACTCGCCGGTAATTCAGTTAGCGACGTGTGAAAAATCCTTGCATCATCTCTCTACTGTATACTGCATGCTGAAATGGGTAAGCGAATACGCAGTACTTAAACCACGCTCAGATAGCACAGTGTATCGCCGTTTGCTTAATGACGCACGACTGCAGCCGAAAATTATTGCAAAAAAGTACCGGTGCGAGTTGAGTTTGGTTTAAGTAGGCTACTATATACTGCATGCTGCTACTGAGACTGGTTCTCAGACTCTCAGTGGCGTAAACAGAAATTTCAATTGGAAGAGGCCTCGTCTCTCTTCCCTTCCCTTTCCTCCTTTTCCCCTTTTGCCCCTCCCTTTCCTTTTCATCCCCTTTTTACTTCTCTTTTCCCTTATTTTGTCCTCCCATCTTTCGTTCCCCTCCCTTTTCTTAGAAGTAGGACCCCCTAAATGCAGCTAGAAGGCCTGGAGGAGCGCTGTGTATCAACTTTGGCGCATTTTAGCTTTTAAAAATGAGATTTGGTGGCAACAATTTTAATTATTTTTCCTAGAATAAACTAACTAAATTGGCAAATTTAGTGCAGTTTAAACGTATGCTTATGTTTTGTCTGGAGGATTCAAAGGGAAGGGGGGTTGGCCCCTTGCCCCCTTTCTTGTCTACGCTACTGCAGACTGTGCACTAAGATGCCACAGATGTCGCATCACTTCACCTGCCTATAGACCACGACGGAAAACGGTCATGTGAGCCGGCCGCCCTGATTACACGTAAAACAACACCGTCACACCTTGCTTAAGGCTAAGTACTGCCGGCAGGTAGTCGCAGCGTCACGCACGCAAAAAACGCTCAAAAACCTGCGCGACTTTGACCCTCGCCGCACGACCTTGATACTTAACGTATTTCTGGAGACTGTCAAAATACATGTTCGTGCAAAATGGCATCAAACTAAGTGCGGTGATATACGAGTTATCATATTAACGGGAAAAAAACTTAACGACGATGGCGAAAACAATACGGCCGTCGCTTCCGCAGCCAGTAACTATAAGCGATCAAAAATCTCAAACCTGCGCCGAGAACAGTGTTGGCAACTGGCCAACACAACGATATAATAATTCTTCGTTAGGCTCTCTTTCCATCTCGCGATACTTTCATCAAAATTCGAAGAAAAAACCTGCATCAGAATCCTAGTTTAGAAGCCACCGAGTGTTCATCAGTAAAATTTGATTAAAATCCGTTTATAAATTGCAGACAGACCAAAAAACTCATTTTTTCAGCGTCGATAATAAAGTATTTGCAGAAATGTTTACATTGCAACATGTTGCAAAAAACTGTTTCACTTTGCATGCAACCACGGCCATTAACTAAATAATATCGGATATCAGTTCATCGCCTTGCAATTTTTTTTCCTATGCAGCAAAATTAGCGTATTCTGATTTTCAAATGGCGCAATTTGACTTTTAACATTTGTCGCTTGGTCGCTTACATTTGCCTTATAGTCAATTTACACCTACGACGCCGACGCGACTCAATTGAACTGAACTCAACAGTTGAGTTGAGTTGACTTGCGTCGGCGTCGTATAGGTGTGAACTGGTCATAAGCCGTGGCATCCTTTTGCATTATTGGTCTGGTTAGAAGTAGTGACTTCTATAACGTCATTCGGCTTCAGCGTCGGCAAGAAATTACTCTACAGTCGACCGGTCGGTCACGCAATGTACGTGATCACTTGCTGTCTGGATTATAACTTTTCACCGAAAAAAAATCCTACAAGACGACGACAGGACTCTCTCTCGGTCTCAGAAACGCTAAGGAAAAAGTATCGGGCACTTGCGAGCATTAGAAAGGCGCGTACGACGGCTAATAGACCGCATCAGGAATAATTTAGTTTGACTTTTCACTAAGACTAAAGCACGCAGCGGGGGCAACGACCTTGTGTCGCTACCATGACAGCGGTGTGCGGACCCGTGATTAGTTCGATCCGCTGAGTACTGGTCGTCGCGTCCAATGAAAACTGCGGACTACGGTCAGCGTTCCAAATGCCGCGTCCGAAAGGACACAGTCGCTGTAATTTAAAGCATAGGCCTACTTCATGCATTGTTCGTGTATGTCTGTAGCTAGTTTTAAGTGGTTAAATATTATTTTTTTATAAGGACGCAGAAAAATCAAACCGAAGCCTAACAAACTGACACTAAAGGTGACAATAACGTCAACTTTCACTCAATTAAAAACATTCGCTCGAGACCACAATGTCTACACAATGTCTATAATGCAGAAGAGACTTTGGCATAACTGCGAAAGTTCTGCAAAAACGTAGCCTATTAGTGTATATTTCTGTGTTTTTATCTAAGCCGCATATGAAACAAATATTCTGCGGCATTAATTGGTGTTCAAAATCAGGTGACTGAATAATAAGTTAACTACAAATGGATCAAACCTCAACTTTTTATAATTTAGTGAAGACCATGTGGTCAATGTCCGAAAAATAGCCACATATTATTACACGTAACTCTAACAAATTTTTGTACATTTTTATTCATAACGTTTATCGAGAATCATCCTGATAATCTATTCTGCTATAACACAAAAATCGTCCACAATTTAATATCACTAACTACTGCTAACGGCAGTTTGATATCATCAAAAATGCCGTATTTACTTCATTAAGCCTTTGCGGTATAAAAAACAAGACAGTTGTGGAAAAGTGTAAGATAGATAAAAAAAATAATAAATTGGAGAAACCGAAGTGGATCCATTCTGATAAAAAATGTCAGATTTGGTTCCGTTGATTGGCATATGGGCAGTAGACTTCCGCTCTGTACGTGAACTGCATTGTGCAACAGCCGTTGCGTTAGTCAGCGGCGGGCTTTAAAGCCAACGGGCGACGATGCGTATTTTGTAGAAATAAATGTTTTTTGATTCCAAAAATGCATGTTTTGGTACCGCTACAAACAGCTGCGACCCAACGGGATATTTCTGCTGTCAGTGTCGTCCATTTTGGCGTGGTTAATCAGCAATGCAAAAGCGTTTTATTTTACAAAGTAAAGTGGCAGCATTAATTGCGTGAGACAGACAGTAAGTGCACTAGTAGTTTCACTTACACTGTCGACGGTGCTTACCAAAATTGCCGTAATATATTAAAATTTGTTAGGTGTTTATTCAGAATATTGCTGATTCTCAACGCCGAATTCCGTGAAATCGGCATTTTCGATGGCCCTATACGTCAGCAGTACGCTAACGTATGACAAAAGTTTTTTAATTGGTACAGCAAAAAGTGGACATAATTCAAAATATGAACGCACATTCAGATTTGTTCCGCACAGAATACTGCAGACTCTACGTCCACGCACAGTGTACAGTCCGCCGATCTTCAAACTGACCGCATGCGGATCTGGGTGCGGATGCGCACACCGCCTTCTAAACAGTTTCACGCTAGTGAAAGAACGGTTGATAAATGCGACGTCACGTGACGCCAGACAGCAGTCCCGCAGCGAATCTCAGTCTAATCATCAACAATTCATTATGATGCAGAGCACGAACGCACCGTTCATGCGCCGCCGTGGGAGGTCCACACAATGACGTCACCTGTCAACCAACGAACTACGGCAACCCCATAATGCACTGTTCTCCTTAAACAAGACGACAAATTTTCAAAATACGCAAATCACGCTATTTCATAAAAGTGACACAGAAATCCCAATAACTGCCTAAATGCAAGGAAGGAAATAACTGTTCTCGCCAATACACAACTTACGAAATCAGTCGCAGAAAAAACGATTATTTCGTTCGACATTTTGACAAAAGCCCAGAGTCCACTGATTCGATCATTCATAGACCTGTTTGACAAGTCGTACAGCAAGCCGGGCGACGTCCTACTTGACATGGCAAGTGTTTTATTTTACAAGGTAAAGTGGCAGCACTGAGTAGGTGAGATGGACTATAAGTGCAATAGGGTTGATCTAGTGGACTTGTTGTACAGTTTGTTGTACAACATCTTTACGACAAATTGAAACAAGTGGAGTTTGCACTACACATCATTGCACCAGCGGGTTTCCCATGACACAAGTCATTGCCTACGAAGAATCGAAATTGCCTATAATCTCCATTGTTAGTTATAGCCACCAACAGAAACAAAAAAACGATCGAAATTCAAGTCTGAACGCAGTAATAACTCGTCAAAAATCAGGGCCAGAAAACAAGTTCGAAAAATACGTTTTTATGTTTAAAAATCTAGAAAAAAAACTCAGAAATTCAACTGTTAGCTTTTTGTTTAGATATTTTATATGTTGCGGAATTTATAATACATATCAAATTTACATTCACATTTCAATCGCGATTTGAGAGTTCTGACGTAACGTCATTCACTCAACAAAAATGTGACATGGACAATGGTGTAGGCTTATACAAACTGCTTTTTCTGAGTCTTTCAATTTGTGTTTCGTCTTCTCTGTACATGAAAAGCGAAAAAACCTAAAATAAACCGTAAAAACCTGAAACGTAGAAACCTTGAAACTTCAAATTCAAAATCCAAGTTTTTCCAGCCCTGTTAAAAACGGAACGCTGTCAACGAGATATAACAGTAAAAGTTCGATGATATTAACATACACATACGACTGCAAAAGGCAAACGAAACCAGGACACAAGACTAAACAAAAATAAACGACTCAATATTCGCCAATAAACAGATGATATACACAACTACGCGCTTGTCGGAAATATTATAATCCGACAATACTCACGTGTAGTTGCTTGCTTTCTTACAGCTGTCATTCGACGAATCATTATAAAATTAACAAGGTGAAGTGGCAGCACTGACGTGACTCTATCAGTAATAGTGCAGTAATTACGTGTCTAGCAGCAAAACAAAAGTAACGAATTCTGCTAGATATGAATGAACAAGTTTATTATCATCTGTGCTTCCGAAACGGTGTTCCTAGCGTTTCTGTGCGTAATCACTCTTGCGAGCACAAAATATCTCCAAAGTAATAGACAAATTTCGATGCAATTTCTAACGTAGTGGAGCGGGAACAAATTTTAAAAACCTAAAAATTTATACGAGTTTTAAAAGCAATTTTCCAGTCTTGATCATACGACAACGTTTAATGGCAATGCATTTCTTGGTCGGTGCGGGCCGAAGATAATGTCATCGAAAGACGCTCGTTTGAACCGCTCTCCATATCCACCCCACATTTCGAGAAATTGTGCACATTGGAAATCGTATTTCAGTGGCAGCGTGCGTATTCAACATCGAACTTGTGACAAATCGATTGCGACGAGTGGTTCTAGACGACGACGCATTAGATTACTCGAGTGTGATGCCGGCAAAACGCTCGACAATACGCTGATTTGATCATTGGCGGGGGGGCGGTAACTGAGCAGTGGTCAGCGAGCAGCGACCGGACGTACAATAGAGTCTGTTGAACAAGGCGACGTGGACGCACGCTGCAGTGTTAACTCACTCACTGAATGGCTGGCGCGGGCTGACGACTGGTTTCATACATCACCCTTACAGTTGACGGCAACCCAGCAGCAACAGCAGCAACAGAGCGCAGTGCTAGTAGCAGCAGCGGCTATTGATCCATTTACGTCGGATGAGGCAAGCTGCACAGAAATCTAGAAATAACAGGCAAATCATTTCCTAATCATTTTTCTGCATTGCTTAAAAATCCTCCGTTTCCATCTTGCCATCGTCGGCTAAGTCCCAGTCTTCTCCAGATGTTGATCTAGTCGGATGAGGCTTGCTGTACAGTACAAGTACGGACGACATGAGTGAGTCCTCCTGGGAGGTGTCCGCACTTCTTTCATTTCCCGCCGTCCGTCCGTCCGTCCGTTCCGCGTTCTTTCTTACAGCTGGCGCGAGTCGACCTGATGTCGACTGGGGACGGGCGCTGTTGCTGCTGCTGCTGCTGCAGCAACGGTGGAAAATTCAACTGAACAGCGGCACAGTAGCCGTCGCATCCAATGAACTCGAACATTGTTACTGCGGCTACACAACAGGTTGCTTTCACGACCTGTTTACGCCATTACGTGTCGTCTCCGGTCCAAAGAGACACGCGGTATAAATGGAAATCACTCAGCCACATTCTCCGTCCGATCCACATAACATGTTCCACCTCACCGCCACGTAAAATTGTTGCCGACCCATTCTATTCTGGCACAAAACGTTCCAATCTATATCCAGGTTTTCCTATTATTTATTATTTATTTATCATACGGTTCATACACACTAAAGTCATTCACAATAGTGAAAAATGGCATTTATAATCCCGATCCCCAAAACACATGTACTCCACCAAAATGGACTTAAGAGTACACGATAAAACGTATTTAAACACAAATTAACTTTCGAACGCAAATTTAACCACCAGAGAATGCAATTTAACTCACGCCCAAAAGTGAAGGACAATGACAAACAATTTAGCAAGAATCGATTTTGTACGAAAATTATGCATGCTAGAGAACAGTGCTATCCCGTTCCCGTTAATTTTGCTGTAAACTCATTTCCACGTGATTTCCGCGTATTTTGACCGATGACCACGACCGTGACCAAAAAATTAAAGGTCATGACCCCATTATCTTTGACGTGCCATATCTCCATAACGGTGCAAAATAGACGCATGGTCACAAAGAGTAAATCGCTGGCGAAGAATCGAATGGTTCCATGACTGATCACTGACGATGTTTAGTTATAATAATAGCGAAAGATGACTACAACATTGCTGCTGTACTATTTGAAATTAAACTTTTTTAAATTTCACCACTGGTCTACACAGCTCACTGATTTCATTTATGCGGACTTATAGGCCTACTGTAAGCTATCGAGATGCATAGGCAGACTCCGTGTTCGTTTGAACTTTATCTACGAGGGCCATCCCAAAAGTTTCCGGCCTCGACGTATTAGACAGTAATATTTTCTACAATCTATACATCAGTGAAACGTACATCCTTTACAAACTATAATGAATCGGTTGCGGATATGACGTTGTTGTAATTCATGACGTCATATAGCTCTAAACCAAAACGATTTGGAGCGCTAACGCAAACAGCATAGAATCAGGCTCACTGTTGCATGACAATTTTTCAGTCTGTATCTAAGTGTACCAAAGTGGAGCCCCGTGCTATCTGATTTTGTGAAAGCCCTAACAAATACGTTTTTGAATTTCTCATTTGCATATGTGAATATGCAATAGCCTGCATTTGCGCTAGCCGCA
>Ga0056128_1005496_pt1 | contig 15943 bp, 7 predicted proteins | sample WorMetLIZISLAND2_FD_71113 | JGI IMG/M metagenome (GOLD analysis project Ga0056128, IMG submission 71113) | Marine gutless worms symbiont microbial communities from Max Planck institute for Marine Microbiology, Germany - Olavius geniculatus... ...
CCTCCCCTTTTCTCCTCCCTCCCTTCCCTTAAAAGTAGGACCCTCTAAAATCCAGCTAGGGGGCCTGGGGGAGCGCTGAGAGCTCCCCCAGTGTGGTCTGGGGCAGAGCCACAGCCGAAATCGAATTTGGTGCATTTTTGCTTTAAAAGATGAGCTCTGGTGGCAACAATTTTAATTATTTTCCCGAAAATAAACTGACCAAATTGGCAAATTTTGTGGAGTTTATATGTATGATTATGTTTTGTCTGGAGGATATGGGGAAAGGGCCCCCCTTTGGCTACGCCACTGTCAACGCACCTCTTTCAAGAATATTTTCTTTGCACAATCAAATGTGCCACTGTACAATGGAGACTGGCCAGGTGCTGGCTTTGGCATTGTTTGTAATCGAACCTAGCAATAACAAGTGAAACAGATGCAACACAAAATACAGTAACCATATTTAAATATATTATATATTCAACAGGTTACAACAAGCAAACAAAACACACATTGGAACATTGTCTGCATCAATCCACAGCCACAGCCACAAACTCTAGCTTAATGCTGTATGATCTCAACGTTTGATCAACTAACCCCCTTCAAGAATATTTTCTTTGCACAATTAATTATGATTATGATAATGATTAAACTGGTGCTGAAGTTGTGTAAATACAAAGTTCAAAAACAGTATTTTTGTAATTCGTTGCCTGTGGTATCAGCAGGTAGTATTAGTTGTTTCAAGAGACGTCTAGATATGTTCTGCTGTAACCTTAGTTTGTATTATGACTATAAGTTCAACATCTAGCACTGGAAGTCAGTGTAATAATAGAATTTGTTTAGTATTATGTTGATATTCGTGATAATAGTCATCTACTTTGGACGGAAATAGAGGCCTTCGGCCTGCTTCGGGCTATTCCTTGATGACGACAATGCACAAAATGTATTATACTCAAATGTACTGGATTTTGGCATAGCAGGTAAATGCAGCCAAACCCTAAACATCATTTTTGGACCAGTATGAAAAACTTTAAACCAAAAGGGCTTGATAAAATACGACAACTGAGATGTCCAGCTATAAAGTGACCTTAATCATTGATGTAGCTCATTAAAAATTTGACCCAAAAATCTATTTTATTATAATTTCAGCAAGTAACAATTTAAAATTAAAAAGAATTCACATTCTTACCCCATTTTTGCTTCCTAACTGCAACAGGAAAGGTTCCTATGTCTCCTAGTCAGGGCTCCCGTTAGTTGGCGTATCGGCGTATATAACGCCAAAAAGTCGACGAATACGCCAGAAATCTAGACCCCCGACATACGGATACGCCAAAATTTTGAAGCCTGGCGTCAGCGTACGTCAAAAAATAATGTCCTGGCATCATCGCTCAGCAGTGACTGCCCACAGATAACTCATAACGCAGTCTACGAGAGAACCGCGCTGTTGTGATGACTCATAAGAATCCTGACACCATTAACACATCATTAAGGCTCTGCCCTGCAGTGTGGACTCATAACATGACATCTCGACAATCGACATGCACCGTTGGTTAATCCAAGGCCGGAGTCCAGGACGTGTCATTAATTATCGCAGCCACCGATCTCATGTCATGGAGTCTCCTGTCTTGACGGACACCTGACTCTGGTCAGTGCTTGCCACAGTGTGGGATGTGATACGGCTGCTGCTGCCGAAATGCCTGTCTAGCTTCACTGTCAGGTCATGTCAGGTAGGCCTACCATCATCACCCCAGCATCGCTTGGCAATGGTTAACTATAATGCCCCACACTCGCCTCTGCTCCGCTTTCTTAGTCAACTGCCGCCATTCATTCATGTAGTCATTCAGAAGCATAGGGCATACGTATGTCGTACGGTCGTGTAGTCTAATGTATAGCCTAGTTCAAAATGGTAAAAAGTGAGCGTTGGAGCTTTCGCTATTGACATTATGGTATAGTAAAAAAAACAACAATTGACACGCCATACAATGACGACGTCGTGAATGAAGAGAGCACGCCAGAGATTGAAGCAACGTGTAGACTGAACGCCGTGCCTGCCGATGTTGACGATGTACCAGGATTGAGACAGTCTGCTTATGCCTATCCGGTTGTGCTTATTATATTATTGCATGAATTAAACTGTTCACGTGTTTTTATAAAGGTGCGTGTAAAATTGTTTCTCGTGATTTTTCGTGTTCTAGGGTCTATACATTTAGGCCTACATTTAAAGCACATTTAAGTAAACAGGTGTGGCTTGCATAGTGCATACGGCGGATTACGGCCAAAAATATGTGTTCCGCCGTAAACTGTTACGCCAAAATTTTTTGCCCCGGCGCAACCGTACGCCAAAATTTGACACGCCCTCGACGTACGTACGCCAGACTTTGGAACACTAACGGGAGCCCTGCTCCTAGTTTCTCAGCGGAGATTTTGCCGCAAGTTGACCTAGTCGCCTTCATTCGGTATTGGAAATATAAAATTTTAAATGTTGGTATTTGATTTCAGAATAGTTATGTATTGTCTTTGGGTGGGAAAAGCTTAGGTGAGCGTGGCAGTCGCCGATGTAAACAATGTAATTTGTAGACAAACCTTCATTGTATCCAGTGGATGACCACTCAACACAAGGCAAACACCACCAAAACCACCGGCTACGAAACCTTTCGCCGGACTTGTTTCTGCCATACTCACTTATTTAACCAGAAATATTAACTTTTCTGCATCACCTACACTACTTTCCGAAAAAAACACGGCACTGTGTCGACTGCCGTGTGTAGGGCCTATTCGTATTGATAAATGACACGGTGTAACTAGGGATGGGTCAATATCACAATTTTAATTTCGATACGATATCGATACAAAATATCGCGATACTAATACGATATGTATATCTGACAACAAGAAACATTAACTTTTGGTGGCTTAACCAACTAACGCAATGTAATGTTTGTACGGTTAGTCTACAGTTTTTAGTTTGCCATAGCACAAATACTGATACTTCGCTCTATATCTGAAGAAGATATCAAAATTATTGTGGGAACAAAATTAATGACGAAGCTGCTGTTATCTAAAAATGATCTGCTTAACACAATACACCTCTTCAGGTTAAACAAACCAGAAACTACATCTACTGCTATATACAGTGTGTGGCAGAGCAGTAAACCTTACTGTTCACCGTTTTGTGTCTGCCTGTAATTTTCACGCCTAATTTTATACATAGTCATAGAAAATGTATTTTAAGTCAACACTATATGGTCATTGTATAACACCACATATCAAATACAGAACTTTCAATTTAAATTACATACAGCATCATTCATAGAGTAATTCACAACAATATGATTTAAATAATTTTAACCATTCTTTACTGAACATGGCTCAAATTATTAATTAACGAGTACAGCCAGATGTGACAGAATATTACAATTTCAACATTAATATGCAAAAATCATAAAGAATGAACAACAGGCTAATAATTAATGACTAATTAATTAATTAATAATTAATGACTGTACTAATAACTACATACTTAATGCACAGAATAGCAGCAAATTAATTCCATTAAAATATTATGCACAATTTTCTAACTAATAAAACATTAACACTTAACACAATAATAATGATAACATAACATGAAAAGTAAAAGAGACCAAACCATAACCAAATGGTTTACAAGAAACAATATATGCAGAGAAAAAATTCATGTACGTATATGAATAATAAACAAAACAGTTAAAACAACCAAAAAAACATCTACACAGCTGGCTTTACAATAATGAAGCAAAACATAAATTGCCAAAGGTGGCAAAAATTAAACAAAAAACGACACGACATAGTTATTAATACCCAGAAATACTGCAACACAACATAACTCAATAACTAAGATGGAACATAAATACGAGATAATAAACTGAAAGTCAACAAATGAATAAATTACAAATCTAAATGATAGAACTTCATTGCACATACAAGATGCTAACGGCAACAAATTGCACAAAAATGTACACAGCAACTCAATGAAGAGACTGTGATTTATACAATGAAAACGATAACATTGGTTGTTTGGAATGATTTAATGACAGCTTCTGTCTATCGACACTGATAGCTCCACCATTTCATCCATTTAACAAGAAGCCCAGCTGAATTTCCTACCCCCTTCATTCAACCCCCAATTTGAAAATGTTCCCTTGCACTAGATGGCTGAAATTTTGCACGCCCGAGTTTCATACACATGGCTAATTATTTGTGCAACAAGTTTTCCCTTACAACCTAAAGCTTAGCCACAATACATCCGTTACAGACAGACAAACAGACAAAAAACAAAAATACCAATAGCTCGACCATTACTTAAGTATGGACAGTTAAAAAATGCAAATAAATCTTTAACAATTTTGTAGTAGCATCCGTTAACAAAGCTGACTTTGAAATATGCACAAAAACAGTTAAATGTTTGCAATTGTGCATGCTGCATTTCGATAAGTCACGTACAGTAAACATACCAGTTTTTCAGATGCAACAGTTTACCAACAAAAGCATGCAGCAATAAAACTTACATTGAGTTGTAAGACGTGCCAGGCTCATTACAGCACTAATAGCAGCAGACTTAGAACAAGTTCTAACAAGTAACAGAACATATTTAAGAAAAAGACAAAAAATAAAAAAGTGCAAAACTTCAACCCAGTGCACTGTAGCTAGCTAGTGAGGACAAAAAAAACTATAACTAGAAAGCCAGTCAAAGCTGCTACTGAACGAATTGGGTCATTAGACAAGCTTAGCCAGCACGAAAGAAAGATATCAACTAGGTTTACAACCCTAGGACATAATATCAACCACCATGGAATACAATTTACGATCAATTCACGGTCAGAGTGACAAAAATCAGTGACAGCAATGAACGTCAATGAAAGATAACATTGCCTCAGCAAGGACAAACAATATTCCAAGGACTCAATAAAATATGATATGCTGATACTGCTCTGGCCACTGTACTTGACATTAACCTATTATGAAAGAAACAACGTGTACACGAATGTGATGTAATCACCAGCACAAATGGCACAGCACAAACTGCAAACATGACTCTCACAATAAAACTTATGGATTATTAATTCCAGAAACCCGACAAAATGTTGAAGAAGTGAAATACAGGAATACTGAATTCCAACAGGCTTAAAACAAATAATTCAGGAATGCATGCAAATCAATAAACTAGCAAGAAAGACCAACTAATACCCACAGAAATAATCAAATAAGCTCACAATGCAAAATACTGTGCACTAAGATACAGGAATACTGAGTTATAGCAAAGACTACATGTACATGTCATGCAACACAAGAAGTCTCAACAATTAACAATGAAACATTTTACAACACAAATGACCAGATATTTGAATGGGGTGACTGAAAATGCAACACTGGAAAATGGAGCACAAAAAAGGTTACTGGTCGATATGCGTAGTTCTACACTGTCCAGAAAAAGTAACCCTAGACACCATACAATACAAATATCAATTTATGAAAAGTTAAGCGCAAGAAATTTTTTTTCAGATTAGTTCATATTTGTCATTTATATTGTTTGTTGTCTAGGGGCTTATTTTTTCTGGACACAGTGTATAAGCATTATGCAACAATGAGCCAAATTCCAACGATACTTGCCAGTTAGTAGGCCTTGTGGTCAGTTGCTAGCACCAACTGAAAACTGCCAACAGTAGGCCTAGTGAAGTCATGTCTAAAATCCGACCTAGACGTCTAGTGGCTCAATGTTCAAAGCCGTCCAGTATAAGACACTTACAGTAACTGTTTACTACTGTGTATGAAAATCATGGAATACAGTGCGATATCAAAAGGCATTTTGATAAAACAGTTTTACTTCACTTTTTTGCATTTAGTCATATCGTTAGAATCGTTCCAGATTATAGTAGTGATCCAATGCTACACTTGGAGATCAATATTTTAAAATTCTCAAGCTTACTCAAATTTTGCATTTCCACTCAATAGAGAGATGGTCAATTAGTAGTTATTCATATGGTATCAGTTTGTTACATAAACCAATAGCCAGCATTAAAATTCTTCATTTTGATGAATAGGCAATGAAAATCCAGCTGGTGAAATGTCAGTGAAATGGACCAGGACAAATATTAATGGGCCATGCTGGAAAATGACAAAATGGATCAGACTGGGTCAAGAATTAAATTGGGCGGGTCAGGTATAATAATTCAGGTGCAAACACAGGTCCACTCACTACTAATAGTAGACAAATGCATCAATACTGCTATTAGGTACCCGACACTGCGAAACTCTCTGCTGTCTAGAGACACAAAACGAAGAATTCAGGAATGTATGTTGAGCTGACAGGAAAGCACAAGCAACTACCTGAATATATATGATCCAACAGAACCTTAATGCAAGCCACCGTCGTCATTGAACGCACATGAATTAAAAATTACAGACAACAGATGACAAAATTGATGGCAAGCATCTAAGGCTTCCAAAGTCAGTCAAAAGACGTAAAAAGTCTAGAAAACATCCACTCAATGGAATGTACACTTGACAACAGACTCACAAATTTGTACAATTCTAATACAAAGACTATTAAACTGCATCATTGCAATAACTTCAGCACTATGATGCCAACATTACAACAGAATGCACTAAATAAGCTTATCAACAGCGCCAGTAAGCCAGTTTCTAATTGTTTCAGTTACCGACTTGCCCCATGTCTACCGTTATTAGTCCAAACCATTCACACACGTGTGCAGAAATAAAAATCAGTTTTGTGTTCCTTAAGTTAACTATAACCACTAATATACGTTTCATTCAGTAATTACTAGTGACGATAGCTGCTATTAGGCAATGCTGATCACGTGGCATGTCACTCAGCAGAGGCAGACGTCATGAATATTAATGAGCTAGGTTGACTGACTGGTTAAGAGCCAGAAGCTGTCCCTTAGGGCCAATATCTGGGTCTTTAACCAGTCTGTCAACCTAGCTCATTAATATTCATGAAATCTGTGCCCGCACTGTATGATTGGTCTGTTTAATGCACACAATCAGCACTGTCCAATGACAGCCATCGTTACTGAACAATGGATCAAAGTAAACTAATGATTGGTTAGAATTGAACTGGGACTTAAACAACGAATCACTCACTGACGACAACACATAACGACAACAAGAAACACAACAACAACAACAACAGCAGTGCTCTACATTGTGTGATGGCCTCTACTATTAGTGGTTGGAGTAGCAATAGTATTGGTAGTAGCAGTCACCCACCCTTGGCCATACTATGACAACAAGTATCGAATGTATGACGTATGTTAAATAAGCCGACCAAAAACATCGTGCAGATATGTTTAGCGAGTAAAACTTATAACTCCTCAACATTCTGCCAGGCACTGCACCTCTATAAAGAAACCAAGGGTTCTTCCTTGTCAATAGCCTCACCCATTATCTAATGCAGTAGAGATAATGAGCTGTGATTCACGCTTGACAAGATAGCTTTGAAATTGTCAACCTCTGCTCACGAACTGAACAAAAACGGCATTACTGTGATAAATAAGCCTATCAGAATTTTGTACAAAGTAATGGCTGCTGGGAGTTGGTGAGAAAGTAAATAAACTCACTGCTCAGTGATAATTTTGTCAAATAACATCCTTCAAATACATTTATTGTTAAACCTTGGCAACTACTGCTGCTTTCCTTAGAACAACTATTCACTGCTAAATGTTGGTGTGACGAAAATTTGTCATAAAAACTAAGTCTACATAAAACAGAATGGTAGTTTCTCTGTTACAGAGAAAGAGCGAGACAACAACAACAATGACGACGACGACAACAAAAGATTATCGACAGTTCGACACTCACTAGCTCAGTTTACAGAGATCGACGTTAACACAATGCAATGTATGTACCTGGGTTGTGTCAATTCATGCTCAACTTGGCAGGCCACGGCCTACAGCAGCATGCAGCGGGTGGTGTGTTAACCTGCGACGGAACTGACGAGTGAGACCACTTGGAGCTGCATGCACAGAGGTCGAAAACGGCAGCAGCGTAGTTCCGTCAAAGCCAAACACAAATATTGCTCCAATCAGAGAACAGACAAGAACAGCTGCAAATGCTGCGAGCACCGACTGCAGTCGGCTTGGCCTCTTCGGTTCCGCTGATGATGATGATGATAATGATGGTGATGATGCGTTCTGCATTCCTCCTTTACCATTCGGCAACTGACTGCTCTCTAATGGAGACAATGATTCAGCCGCTGGCACAATCAATCAAACCAGCAAATTTTAAAAAATCACTTGCATTTAACCGACTGCTTATACTGATTGATGGCTTGTTTATAAGTGTGTATCTGTACATTATAAGTACATGGCGATGATGGTGATAAATCGGTCAATCAATCATTTATTATGCCACAAAAACATACACACTACAGTAAAAACATAATACAATGTGCTGCACAAAAACTGAAAAACTGAATACACCATAATAGACTACAAAACTAAATAAATAACCAATATCTGAAATTTAAGATACTCAACAGCAAGAATACCCTTCCTCTTGACATTCACAACTGTTTATCCATTATGATGTTTTAGTCAACAAAAACATTTTTTGAAACATCTTTTAGTCCCTTTAAATATTCCACCCAATCCTCATACATCAAGTTTCTTTTCGATGCTGTGCACGATCCAACTTACTTATTTAGTTATAGATCTAAAACGAATATTATACAGTGTGCATTCATACGCTGTTCCATCGCTGTGGCTGCATCTCCGGCACCAGTAATCAGCTGTGTTGCCACTGGCAGCTGTTCATCCATCGGTGATGCTACAGGGGCATAGCTGGTGTCAGCAATCTCAACAGCTATTTCAGTCTCCTCTGGTATCGCTGGCTCACCCAGCGCCAGTACGTTAGGCCGAGTGTTGTTGACAGCATTGTCAGCACTGTGCGACCGTGGAACTCCATCTCCATCTCCATCTACAGTATGGCAACAATAGTATTAGTAATAGCCGCAACAATGTACTGTCATCTTAGCAGTAAGCTGCCACTTTGACAGTTCATCATCCAGTGAATTTGGTGAGGTAGCACAAATGCCAGCCCCCAGGTGGCTACCAATTTTTGGACCAGGCCAACTGACCTGAGTCTCAGATCCATCTAAACTGGCAGCTACAGTATTACTCATCATCGCTATTTATTATAAATGTACAAAACATCACTTTATACACTTGTTAACGGCAACATTGAAGAACTCGCACATCAAAAACAGCAAAAATCACAAAAAGTGATAATATTCAGCAGCACAATGACACACAGTCAGTGTGATGCGGACAATATCACCTTTTGTGACTTTTGCTGTTTTCGCTGTGCGAGTTCTTCAATGCTGCCGTTAACAAGTGTATAAACTGATGTTCTGTACATTAATATTTGCTGTTTTATGACTAAAATACTTTGCAAATTGGGCTGAGCTGATACGGCCTCAGCACTGGACAAATGCAATCTGTCCGCCCCGAAGGCAAGGTAAGGTAAGGTACTAAAATACAGTTTTCCTATACCAGTGATCAGTGACAAAGATATTGCACCTCAGATATTTTTTACAGTAGCCAAGCCACTTATAGCTGTTACTTACTACCTAACAGCGTGACTAAACAAAGCAGATGACAACCGTCAGGCATGACGTCACCGCTGGCCTGCATTGCTGACAATATTGAACAAAATTCCTTTTATATCCACAAAATGGCCATACAAATAAATGAACTAATATTGCACGCATCACCCGCTTAATATAAGCCCGAAAAACACGTCAATAATGCTAATTTAACTAATCGTATTATTGCAGTTATGGGACCGTTGCGTAAAATGGTTGGCCACAAACGTCTATAAAGTAGAGTCACACTAAAGTCTGAGCCAATCTTGTAGTTAACCAACTGCTAGCCAATTTTTGGCAAAAATTCTACAAATTTCATTGCCATGGCAACGAGAGTCCACCATCGTAGACTTGCTAAAATTATTTATTTGCTCCACCCTCAAAACCCCTTGTTAGATGCAAAAATCTTGGAGATATCTCGTACATATGTCGAGTTATAGCCCATTTTGTCTCAAATTTCATTCCCACTGCAACGAGGGTCAGTCGGGGCAAAATCTGATTGGCAACATTCGCTGGCCCATCCCCAAAACCCCCATATAGACACAAAAATCTCGCAGATATCTCTTACACAAGCTGAGTTATAGCCAAGTTTGTCCCAAATTTCGTTGCCATGGCAACCAAAGAAGGTCCAGGGTAAAATTAGATAACACCATTAGATTGGCCATACCCGAAAACCATACCCTAGAACCAAAAATTACGACTCTATCTTATACACAGCCAAAGAAATGACCGTTTAAAGAATTGTTTAATTTTCCCCATAGGCGCCATTGTGATTTTTTTGATTTTTGCGAATAAATACGTTAAATATTAAATTTTAATTTTCTAATCCCAAAAAGGCACTTCCTTGTGCAGAACCGTGTTGTTTGACGTATAAAGCATAAAAATCCCTTAAGGGGTCTGACCTGTGGGTGCATTTAAGAAAAAAGAGCATATATAAGAAAAATTTTTTGCATATATTTCACCCATTTGACAAGAAGGCGCCCTTGGAGAAATTTGCATAAAATTTTGCATGACAGGCCTCTCCCGGACGTAATCAACCGTGCCAAATTTTATCTCAATCGGGTCAAGGGTTTTGATTCTGTGGGGGGTCGAATTTTTGGATTTCCTATAAGAAAGAGAAGTCGCTGTTAACACAGGGCTTGAACTAGCGTTCAGCCTGTGACTACACAGCCCAAAAACTGATACTCATTTTACCATTCTGTGAACAGCAGAAGGCTGAGTCAATCAAGCCAGCTGGCTTCATACCGAGATGGTTTACCGACCTGTAGACACTGACCGAGGCACATAATTTTCTTTAAAAACCTCTATGGCCCAGTAAATACTGGAATAGGTGACTAGTGACTACCCATCGAAGTATTTACTAAGCCTTTTCTAGAGTAACTTCGTTGATTCGACTCAACGTGTTACCGTTACGCCACGCCACCAACCAACCTAGTTATCATCACAGTGACTGATAGCTGGCCCACAAAGCCAATGGGGATTCGATGGGTTCTATCAACCCTCCCCCCCCATCAGCCAGAACCAGGAAATGCTGCATATAACTAAAAATTTCATCACCAGGTCAAATATTTGAGCTCACAATGCACAAAAATGCAATGGCAGTTGCGTGGAGCTTCGGATTGGACCCCACTGGGAAGCTTATAGTACTCACTCCAGCTAGATTATCGGAGGGCTGCAAAGTGGCCCAGGAACATAGAGTAAAACTCCCTCACCCTTTCTAAAGTCTGGCTACAGGCCCGAATAAGAGATTCAACACCATTATCATCATCGAGAATGATTCCTATTATGCTATAACAATCTGACAGACTGTAATTATCATTAAGTCTAAAATTGAGAATAATAGCCTATTACGATTATATGACGTCCATTATCATAAACTTACCAATGGTATCATAGTCTGACAGACGCGTGTCTCGCGGCAGTGAACCACTGTGCAAGTTGCTTATAGTGCGCACCATGCGTGGACCAATCTGTGGATTTGATGCAGATCTGTACACATTACACCACAGAACTATCTGCTTTGCTGGTTATCGCATTCATTATTATTACTATTATTATTATCATACCACAAAACAATTTCAACATTTCTCTCTCTCTCTTGCTTCAGTGTTTCATATATACTTCTAATCCTTATTCAGAAAGAGACTAGCTAGTTCACTGTCATGTAACATAAATTTCCTAATGTAAATACTATACACTTCCCTCTTAAACAGAAAAAAACACACTTAAGACTATGTCATACAACAGATGACAATGGCCAATTTTTGTGATTGTGGTTTTCCTAACCAATAAAATTGGCCAAAGAATCATGTTACACAGCCAATGGATCAGCTGATAAAAAATTGACCAATTCTGTATGTCACATGCAGTCAGTCAATTGTAGTGATCATATGGCATTGGCTTTAAATTTGGCACACAGACATATATGTATGTACAATGTAGCCTGATTATTAGTACAACGATAATTACCTGTGTACAGATGGGGGCTTGCGCTGCAACTTCTCACTCTCACTACAAGCTTCTGCTTCACATTTACCACTGCAACCAGAAACAACAGCCATAGATAGATGCATTATAACACACAGATCAGCGCTGGGACAGCACAAACGTCTGCCAAGAAAAGTGATGACACCTGTGCTGTGTCTCTCTCTCATTCCCAGTCAGGGCGGCGGGTCACCGCCCCGATCTGCTCCAAGAAGTCCCAGAGGCGTCGAGGATCTGTGTTAAACTTTACTCCTGGCCAGATGTCCTGCCGGGCCTCGTCGTGAGCTGGTCAGTGGACACTGTAGCACCAGGTATACTGTGCTGTCTCGTCAGCGCCACTGCAGTGTGGACTGGTGGCAGAGTCCCAGCGTCTGATATGATGCAACGGAGAATGACCAGTGCATAGTTGGGCCACTGTGACGCACTGGTCTCTGACCCAATCTCGTTGCCAGTGCTGGAACTAGATGACACTGCCAGTGAGCACCTTATGGATTCTGGCATGTGGGTTGCTGCGATACCTGTTGTCGGCAACACTCTGTTGATGACGTTTGATGGCCGTGCAAGCAGAAATGAAATCCACAGGTGCCGAGGACTGTGGGAATGAAGTACCTCTCTTTGCTTCAAGGTCGGCTTCAGTGTTGCCTTCCAGACCCACATGTCCCAGAATCCACTGGACATTGTCTAGGTTCAACGAACTAATGATTGCAAGAACCATCCAAATGGAGCTACATATGGTGTCTGTCTGACGAGCAGGACCTTGAACAAGGCGTTGGAGTAATGGCTTGGAGTCAGTAAGGACTCTAACACCCTACTGTAGTACTACAACAGTCTCGTCACCATAATTATTAAGCAAATTAACGATAAACTTCTAGAAAAGCAGTAATGCATAGGGCAAACACTGAGACATGATTGGACCCATTCCTTCCTATCCCAATATTTCAAATGATCACTATTCAGTGACAAAAACTAATAAATGCCGTCATTATACAGCATGTGAGACAACTAGTTCACCTGAAGCGAAATGATGACCGACGCTTCAGAATGCCTGGACGTGACTTCACCAGAGGAGCTTTAGTTGACGATGCCAGACTGCAGCAAAACAACACATAAAAAGCTCAATGCTTCGATTAGACGCATCAGCCATAATGCAGCACATCTGCCCAGCACAAGTGCTTCAGTACGATAGGAAAAAACAAAGAACACTCATCTGTATATTATGTGCCTCAGTCAGTGTTAACTGACATTAGTTTCAAATAGTTTAAGTGGCTACTAAAAATATTTTTGTCTGAACGTTGAGATCGTGGCACATTGTGACTAACTGTTAATCTGCACCTTCAAGGCTATCTTACTTACTTACTTACTAAGTTAATTATATGCACTGCTGCACTAGTGTTATCATCATTTGATTGCTATCTATTCAGGCTTGTCCGCACTACTTTTGCACAGTTACGTTCGAGTCACTGTCAGCTTCTGAATTCCTACAAGGCCCACACCACTGCAGGCATGACAGATGTTTGTCCAGACTGTGGAGTGGCACCACACTCCGTTGAACATCTGTTCCAGTGCCCTGTCCGCCCAACACAACTGACAACTACCTACGGGATGACCCAGACGTGGTGGCTGATTTTCTCAAGCTCAACGACAACTGATGAAGGAGAGAAGATACGGGTTACAACAACAACAACAACAACAACAACAACTAGTGTTGTAGTAATGACTTGTTACATACCCAGGCAGCTTAGCACCATAACAGTGTCAGACTTATGAACAATCATCAATCAAGTGGTCGTGGCTTTGAGCTAAGTCATTATTAAATAATTTATTTAGATGGGTGACAGCCAATAAACAAATAAACCACACAACAAAGGTCAACCTAGCCTTCCATCGATCCGGGATAGATAAACCAAGTACTGGCCTGCCTGGCTTGTGTTAAGGCAGGGTGTGTCCATGTGTATTGGGTGGCAGGTAACCCACATTTCACAGACATCTGCATAACAACCTATAAATGTACATATCTAAAAGAAAATAATTTCAGAAAAAAATGCTTGTAGCAAGCCGCAAGTGGTAATAATAATCAACAAAAAAGCACCCAGCTACTGACATGAAAATATTATTGTTCAGAACACTCAACATAATTTTAAGGATGGGAAACCTACGTTTTTTTTTCAAAAACCAATTTGCCTTCCCTGGTTATTCTAGTTAACATAATCATTAATTAACATGTACAGTCAGCAGATACTGACGTGTAGAAATATTGCTGTTCCACAGCGCACTTCCACAAATGCTTGGCCGCCGCCGCTGACGGACATTTGAATGAACTCTGATTAGGTTTCGTCTTCTTCTGCTTTTTCTATGCAAAAAAAATACAGCACATGTACATCAACCTTAACTTTACAATTAAATTCTAAACAGCGAGTCAAGGGCAGAATAGCAAAGCATCATATCTGCATACAGTTTTCTAGCAAAATGACTTTACTATAAAATTATTCGAAACTCTGCTAAAATATTCATCTTATTACAAAAGTAAAATATAGCATGCAAATGTGTACACTATCTATTAAAAAACTGTAAAGCAATATCAAGTACACAAAACGCACTGCGTAGAGAATTTTTGTGCTTGAAGTGCAAAAAAGTTGGCAAAAAAACTACACAGAACTGCCCAAAACTAGTGATTCCAGACAGTCGAGTGTTCTGAAACTACACTGTAAATAATGCACAAGCTGTAAGGAAAGCAAATAACAACAAGGACCAACAATTTGTACTGCAAGACTCACTGCTTTTGGCTCTGAAGTCTCCGCTTCTACCTGATCCACTGGCTACAAACAGATAAAACAACAAACTTTTCAACAAAAAACTGACACTACACAACTACAAACTCTATACTTACACTTTCGCGTTAATGTGCTTTTGAGTAACTGTTGTGTTATTGACGTCTGCCTTAAGCAAACCAATGACTATGTATTGTAATGTGTCTGTTAAATCTGGCCACAGCCAGCTCTGGGGATATCTGAATGGGGCCAAATTCTCAAAAATAAAATCCAGTACCAACTGTATCACATTAAGTAGAAAAAACTATTAACTCGTTACAATCTGGTGGCAACATGCTCCCTATATGCAATGCTGGCAGGCAGCAATCAATACTGCTAGTCGATACAGGGACAGCAGACAGACTGACAGACAGCAGACAAATGGACGGACAGATGCAGACAACCACAGACATGCTTCGTGAATATAAGGGCTCTATAGATCACAGCTAACAAGCCAACAAACAAAGCCAACTTAGCACAAATCTACAAAGAAATGCAGTTTTTTTCAACAGATTTTTTCTTACATATTTCAACTGCACATAAAATGTTGCAGACACAAAATATTAAACCGGGTTAACATCGATCCACTTTCATTCCATCACGGAAAGACTGTACATTAAATACTGAGCAGCAGTGTAGTGCAGTGTGCATGGCTGTACCTCAGTAATAGTCGAGACAATAAACTGCTTTCCTTCAAATCCAAGTCGAACGATGCTTGGCCTAAGGAAACACCAAACAAATAATGCTCAAACTAATAATGGAATGGTATTAATGCACAACCATACACCATACCGCCATGACATCGAAGCAAACTAGAAAAATGTGTTAGACAAATGTCAAGTGCCACACCAGTTACTACTGCCGTGAGAAATTTTCACACCAGTTTTATGTTTTCTATGCCTTTTAGTTTTTGACATAGGGCCGGTTTCTGGATCTTTTAGTTAACTGATCAGTTAGCAAACTGTCTGTTAACTGTAACTCGCTAGTTAAGTTTGTGCGCATTTCTGAACAAAATCTGACTGGCTGTCAGCTAACT
>Ga0056128_1005497_pt1 | contig 15942 bp, 10 predicted proteins | sample WorMetLIZISLAND2_FD_71113 | JGI IMG/M metagenome (GOLD analysis project Ga0056128, IMG submission 71113) | Marine gutless worms symbiont microbial communities from Max Planck institute for Marine Microbiology, Germany - Olavius geniculatus... ...
AAAAAAGGTGCATCGGAGCTCAAAGATCCCAAAAAAATGCTCCCTTACTAACTGCCTGCCTCGAAATTCTTTCTTTTAAAAGACGGAGTCAAAAAAATTAAATATTCTTTGCTAAAATTAAATACTGTATGGTAGACGTTCAATGGGTACAACGAACAGAAACAAAATGGCGCCCATGACCGGAAGTAAACAGCTTGGTCGTACGACCTGTCAAATAAAGAAGTAACACCGGCCTTGCCAAGTACTAACCAGTCAAGTCCAAGACTTCTTGATTGTAAATCGAGCATCTTAACAGTTACACCACCAGTTCGGATTCAGCTACCACAGAGTTGATATTGACTACGTATATTCTATGTTTTGTGCACCATCCTTTCTGTACAACGATGTTTGTTTAATGTCAGTGGAACGTTGGTGTCATACCTGCTGTTGAGAGAACTACGTCGTAATGAGGGACCAATGAACATTAACTGGATAAAGGTTGTCATTCACAGATACTGGCGGTATGTATGCTATTGTTTCTTCTACTAGTAACTAGTCTTAACAAGAAATTTGAGCTAATGCTCACGAGACGCGCGAAAGCCTATAGCAGTTCCGGTTCAGTAGTTTAGCTGAAAATTAGGGTGTTTACTTCAAGTTAATATGCAAATACCAAATTCTTTATCTAGATCGCATACCGGTAACCATAGTACCGTGGCGCCATTTTGTGAATGATACAGATTTGTGTTGCAGCCCAAAATCGCTAAAAAAATCCATAAAACCCCCTATTTTGGCGTTTGAGGTCATTTAAGGTCATTGAATTCGGCGCCAATCGAGAGCCAGTATACGACTTCCTATTAGTGATTAATAGTAACCTAGGCTCTATCTCGCACCATTACTGAGATACAGTGACTTATTGGCCAAAAATCGCAAATTTTGCCCACCCCCTTCTCATTTAGCGCCCTCGTTCGGGATGACCCCCTTCGAGTTTATAGAAAAGCTTTATGGTTCCTGAAACTAGAGTCTTCCAGGCAGCTGACGGTGAAGATTTGGTAATTCTAGCTTGCAACGTTTTTGACTGATCCACCCCTGTAACAGACAGACAGATTGACGGACGGACAGAATTGCGATGGCTAAGATGCGCTGAAAGCGGTAGCTGCTTTCATGCGTAAAAATAGATGATACAATAGTGGCTGTTACTTTGTTTGGTCTAAGTGGTTTAAACAGCAGCTGTTTGCGTTATTTTGGTGTCGAGAACACAACGCATTGTGATTAACTGTTACATCACACCTTTTAAGTTTACTGCTCATTTATTTATTTGTGTGTGTTAAATCATTATCTGTACTTTAGATACTAAGATAAGTGAGTATTGAATGAACTTACACGCTTTTGAGAGTCATTCAACCGACACTTATTCATGCTCACTCACAAACTTTTGTGTCGGCTACGCTGTCGTTCGGTTGGTCACACATTATTTAACTATAGACAGTATGGTAGACATCAGTAGGGCCCACAGTTTTCCGCGGCAAATTTTGCAAAATTCCACGGGCCAGTTCGAAAAATTCTGCAGCTCGCCGTGGCAAAATTGTTCAAATTTTTGTGGCCTACCATGGCTGTCCATTTGTGATTATGAGTTCTATTCTGTTCATTTGGTTGCTGAAGGCTGGCATTGTGCTCATTTATGCTAGCAACATTTAAAGAAAATTATCCATCTTTTTTCTTTTCAAAAGTGCAATCTGTCGACTTGAATTGTGTTTATTCATGATTCTGTGCCGTATTGCGATGGCTATTAGTGGTCCTGTCAGTTTTAGGCAGGTTAGTTTGATTTTTTCCGTAAAGAAGTTAGTCTGTTTCATTACGTTGTGAAGCCGACGATCGGTCATTTCTCAATTTCTGCAAAATTCCATGAAATTCTGCGGAAATATCAAAATTCCGTGGAAAAGGCAAATTCTGTGGCTCGGCTCGAAATTTTGCGACCCGCAGAAAACTGTGGGCCCTAGACATCAGCAGTGCGAGTGAGATCGTAAAATAGATTTTAATTGGTTAAAAATTAAAGACATTGATTAAAAAAGTTAGTGATTAAGTAATTAATTAATGTGCTTATTTATTACTGTTGCAGCCTGACGCCAGTGTATATGATTGTAATCGGGTTTCTTGCCACATTGTTTGTATACATGGGCGATGGTCCACTCTGGCCGTATGTTGACCCGGATCGTATGTTATATGATGCTTGCAAGGACAATTGGTGGACTAATCTTCTCTATGTCAACAACCTTGTCCGCAATGATCACCAGGTCGGATAGTATTTTTATAAACATACAATTTCTTTGAGTGTAAGAGGAAGTCATGGCTGGAAAATTGTTTTGAAAACAAGATAATGTTCATATGAACACGGAGTCTGTCCAATGCATTTCGACAGTTTACAGTATGTGTCCGTATAAATATAATCAGTCAGCTGTTTAGACTGGTAGAAAAAATCAAACAGTTTAATTTCAAATTGTACAGCAGCAATGATCCTTTCATCCTTCTGTATTATTTTAACTAAACAACAGACATTGTCAGTCACGACACCATTCGGTTCGTCACCAGCGCTTTACTATAAAAGGTCCATCATCACCATGCATCTATCTTGCACCGTTATGAAGATATGGCGCCTCAAAGATAATGGGGTCACGAGTTTGACCTTTTCGGATCACGTGACGTCATCAGTCACGTGACCATTCGACTCGCGGGGGTCGATTTCCTACGGGTGGTCCATGGCGACCATGCATCCATCTGGCACCGTTACGGAGATATGGCGCCTCGAATGTTGGATGCACTGATGTGGAAACAGAAAGAAAGAAGGAAGAAGAGAAAGAGAAAAAGGAAGGGGGAGGGGAAGGAAAGGGAAAGGGAAAGTGGAAGGGGAAAAGGAAGGGAAAGAGGAAGGTGAGGGGGAAGGGAAGGTAATGGAATGAGATGGGAAAGGGAAAGGGGAACATGAAGGAAAAAGGGGAAGAGGAAAGGAAAGTGGAAGGGGAAGAAAAATAGGAAGGAAAAGGGAAAGGGAAAGTGGAAGGGCAAGTGGAAGGGTAAAGAAAGGGAAAGGTGGAAGCAAGAGAGCTTAAGAAAAGTTGGACGCATGGACGGACGCACGCACGCATGCACGCACGGACACTCAGGTGATTTTATACTCTGTCATGCATTGCATTGGACAGACAAAAACTAGGTTTTAAAAAAATCTTTAAAAAAAACCTTAAAAGTCGAAGTTTTGGGTTTTTTCAGATGTGCTATTTATAGTGAATTAATTTTAATGTTTTGTGATGATTTTTGAGTTATGACGTCACTTTATTCACTCAACAAGAAGTGAACAGTAATTGGCCAGTGTGTGTGTTTACAGTGTCTGGGCTGGGGATGGTATCTGGCCAATGATATGCAGTTATATCTCTTCTCACTTGGATTTATCGTTCTACTGTACATGTAAGTGTTGCTATATTCCAGATTTTATTTTCGTTTGTACTTATGCTAAGGAGCTAAGGATTAGGCCATGTTATCTTAATCATTAAATGTGAGACTGAAACTACTTATTTTGCCATTCTTGATTTTCTAGCATCTAATTTTTGTTGTTGTGTCTGTTTGAATATTGTGCATGAACATTATCGGTGCATAAGTTGAGGCTCGGTATGTAAAGCACCGAATGTGTGATGGAGAGGTTATGAGTTGACTGGCCAGCTCACAGCCTGTTAGTATCAAGTAACACCTCTTGGCAGGTTGTTTACACACGTGCCTCTGTTCACCAAGCAGTCTAATTTGGTACCGGTCAATTGGCAGTGATGCTCTGCAGCTGGGAACGTAACCGTAGGTCTGGCGTCGCACTGGCCCTACGTCACGGACTTAGTGGCCCCAGCCGGGAGATGAGCATTGAGCACCCCGCCTATGATGCGAATGGGGCACGACCAGTTTTACCTTTTGCTCACGTGAAAATTTAGAAGTAATGTAACTGCCTGCGTTGGTGATGAATTAGCCTTGTGGTTACGGTACATCTTTGGTTACAGCAAAAAAGTTGTTTGGCATTGAGGTGGGTTAGTACTGAGGTGGGTGGCCATTACGAATATGCCATCTGTATATTCAACCAAGGCACCCTGGTCAACTCAGCCTGGCCATCCTTTTGTGGTTGGGCAGTACTGGCAATAGCTACTGTTATTGCTAGGGAAGAAACGGCAACTTCTGCTTAACAGTAAGCCGTGTTACCACTACCAGGACTGACCCAGCCAGTTAAGGTCCAAATCGCACGAAAAAACGATATTGGCTAAATATGTGTAGAATGTAATGCTAATTAATAATACTCTGATCACTTGAAACAAAAGCATCGCTTTACATTTATCTCAATAAAAATAATGTTGTGTGAATGAAGTGATGACGTCACCTACTGTGCTTTGTTTATAACGTGTATTGCAGTGTGCGAGAAAGTTTTATGCCATGAGCTGGCCATAGCGTTGATGCAGCACGTGCTCAGAGAGGGGAATTTGCTTGCATTTCGGAAGCAAAAGTTTTAATCTGTCGGCAATTGGTGCAACGGAAAGGGCATACAGTCGGCCCACTTCCGGTATGACAGCGACATCTCGAAATGCAAGCAAAGTCTTTTCGCTCGGTACCGCACTCCATCGACGCTGCTAGCATTAAATTTTTGTGAACGCTGTGTTGACGGTAATAGTAGTAAATGACGTCACAGTTTCGTCGCATTTGTCTACTTTCAACTTTACTTCTCCAGTATAAAGATAACACTGGCAACAGGAAGATTAATAAATATTGACAAATCAACATTTGATTAATCCAGTTAGCGCTTTATAACAGCTACGTAAACTGATGCGACTTGGCCTTTAATGGCACTGGATGTTAATAGAGCCAGCCATCTGGCTGGTTGACTGGCTGTATGCTAGCTTAATTAGGTTCAACTCTTGCCGGCTCAAAGTGTCGAAAAAGGGGATGACCTCCCATGCAGTAGATGTAGCTGTTTATGCAAAAAAAATTTTAATTTTTTTTGTGTTGCAGCCATGCAGTCATTGGAGTGGTCTGTGCAACATTGCCAATCGTAGTCAACTGTGTCACGGTGGGCATTATCACATCTATCAATAATTACCCGGCTGCTATCCCTGACTCGGTAACAGTCAACACCACTGTCAAGTGAGTATTTTCACGTTTCTGTTGTAAGTGCACATTAAACCGTGAACTGGGTCAGTGTAAGTGCATGTTGAACACATTTTTTTACTCCAAACAGTGGTTCAACATGAAGTTTAATTGCTGTTAATTTCCTAATGTGTTGATGTGTTTGATAATGCAGTGATTAGTAATTAGTGCATTTGCTAACATGTTAATTTGACCCCCCCCCCCAGTGGCTTCGTTGCAGGGGGAACAGGGTGAGGTAAGGGCATCTTTTTCCGCCAAATTTTGAGCTGTCAGAAAATTGACTGAAACATTTTTGTTCAAAAATTTTTGTCCCCAAGCATCCAAAATTTGGGGCTGAAAGCCTGTTTTGTGAAAACTTAAAAACAACATTGAAATCCTGAGCATCCATAATCTCTCCTGTCTGATATTTTTAGCTCTTTGTTTGAAAATCACAACTTTCTGTCCTATTTATTTTTCAACCCATGGTGCTGTAGCTTCAGAGGTGCTTTAGGTAGAGATGAAAACTTAATTTCTAAGAATTATTCTATAATGCTCAGAATGTTTTGTTCTGTAGCACAGCACATTGGATGAGTGATATCTATTATCCGCCGTGGTGTCGGGCTGGTCCATACTTTGTTGGAGTGCTGCTTGGTTTCGCATTGTACCTCGTCAACGGAAGACTAAAAATTCATCCGGTCTGCACATCACTTTTTACAACAACATTAAAATCAGTCAGGAGTTTATTGCATATTCGTTGTGATAGAAACACTAAAATCAGCTAAGTGTTTTTGTCGATCAGAAATTTGTAGCATATCCTTTGTACTAGGAGTTCCCGTTGCACATTTGGCTACACCTTGTTTGACTGTTGTATTGGCCTGATATGTTTGCATTTATTACTAGAAAGCAGTCATAGCCCGCAGGTACCTCCGCCAAGGCAAAGCTATTCGCCAGGTGGCGTCACCATCTTCGGTTTTGCAGCGGTTTCCTTATGTTTCCTTTAACGCAATGGTAACGATAATTTCAAAGTGATTTAGAATCCAGGATTCCTGCCGGATCACACCCAAAATGGAACCACTTGTAGATTATGCCATGCCCGACATACCCTCAAAATTTTAGAAAGATCCATCCACAACTTTTCGAGTTATCTTGCAGACTCACAGACAAACAAACAAACAAACAAAAACCGGCAAAAACATTACCTCCTTGGCGGAGGTAAATATAGTTAACTAATGTTTTAACAATGCTTGATGAATTGGCTGTTAATAACAAAAAGAGCACATGGGGTCTCTGCTGTTACGAATCCGGTTCTTTACTTCTGGCTTTTGTAAGATTTGCCAGATTGTTGAGCTATTATATGTTAACCCATTACTGCAGGACTTATTTTATGTTGTAGCGTCGAAGTAGGTGTTTTTTTATTTGGAATGTTATGGAGTAGTGGGGTAGGTATGGCTATCCATTACTGCCTTGCTTTCGTGCCATTGATGTAGACTGCATTATTGAATATGCATGTAGGCCCCCTACTTTATAATTTTAATTTTTTTGTGTTATTCTGTTCTATATGTATGCTTGTACAATTTCATCTCAAGCGAAATAAATAAGGGTTGATGCAATGAGTTCTAGTAAAAGCTGGGGCATAAACAGGCACAACATGCGATGCACTGGCCTTGTATCCATGGTCTTGCAGTGTAAAAACTGGTGTCTGGCTGACAGCTAAGAAAACAGAGATCACCACTGCCCTGTGCACCTTATGGCTAAATCGACTCAGCCTTCTACCCTTCGTGGGACGGTAAAATGAGCAGTAACTCATTTATATGGGTTACGGAAGGTGGTGACCTTAGTACAGCTGACTGGAGCTGCCTAGCCGGCCACTGCGTTAGCCTGTGTCTGCAGGCTGCACGTGGTGGCCGTGTGGCTGGCAGCTCGGGTTAATGACGAAAAGCGCATTAGAGGCATTGTACACGAGATGCGCTATACAAATTGACACCTTTCCATTTTATGGCTGAGGAAGAATTTTATATTTACATTTTGTAAAGGTTAAAAGACTTGTCTATGCATTACAGAACTGCAGAGCGTTCATCATCTGCCATATGGGATTATCTAGTGTCACCTGCCTCTTGATGCAGGTGATTGCAACCTGCCTTGACCCCAGTCGGTCAAAAGGAAGGGAAAGAGGAAGGTGAGGGGAAAAGGGAAGGGGAAGGGAAGGTAATGGGAAGGAGATGGGAAAGGGAAAGGGGAACATGAAGTAAAGGAAGTTTACCTACTCTGGAGGGACAGAAGGCTGAGTTCACCTTGGAGTTGGTTATATCTTGAGATGGTATACCTGTTCGCAGACGATCACCTGTTTGAGTCTTTACCACTTAATCGTGACCTGACCAGGAGTCAACCCCATGACCACTCTATTGTGAGTCCTGTGTCTCAACTGTTATGTTGCATTTGTTTATACAGGCGCTGGTCACATTGTTCTGGTTGCTGGCGGCTCTGTGCAACCTGAGTGTGGTCTACGGCCTGTATGATGATGTCAACGGCTATGTCCATCTCTCTGATGTGGTTAGAAGTCTCTATGCCTCGTTACATCGCACGGCTTGGGCACTCGGCGTTGCATGGGTTATCTTTGCCTGCGTCACCGGCAATGCGGGTACACTTCGGTTTTTATCGCGATACTGTTCTCAGTAGCATGGTTGGTCTCTCTGTCGTCTGTCACTTTCGAGCATCCTGCTTAAAGCATTTGATGGATTTAGATGTTGTCTTACATTTACACTTGTGTGGTCCAATGACGCATTGTTAGACAGACTCCTGATGCTCAGTCTGCAGCAGCAAAGCATCTGTCTCCATCTGTCGACAGGTTTATGAGTTGGAAGGACACAGCTGATGATGATCTTCGTCGGAGACCAGCTGACAGTTGGCGGCCAGGTAAGTTGGAGACAGTAACAAGTAGACTAGGGTGGCCATCTTGAAATCCACCCAACGCAGAACCGGAAACCAGTACAGCTCCTCTAGTGCTGGTGTTATGTGGTTATAGCGTCAAACACACAGCTGCATTTTGAACAGACACACCAGCTGGTTTCCGACAAAGATCATCATCAGCTGTGTCCTTCCAACTCATAGACCTGTCGCCAGACGAACCTACAGCAGCTAGAGTTTATCTAACACAGCTGCCTGACAATCTTTAAAAAATAATACTGCTCTGCCATGCTAATGCAGATGTTTATTTGTTGCTTTGTGTGCACAGGCTTCATCAACTCTTTGCTATCTTGGTCGGCGTTTGTACCACTGAGTCGTCTCACCTACACGGCTTATCTTTTGCATCCGTTGGTTATGTCTTTCTGCTACTTAAATCGCGACACACTGCTCTACATTACTGGCATCACTATGGTAATGCTATCTGTATGTACTAGTCTTGTGGTAATTGTCTAGAGAAAATGTCAGCGGAGTGCTGTTATATTTTATGGCCATCCATCTGTCGCAATAGTCATTGCTGATATGTTCTGCAATGCCGTCGAGAAATTGACTGATTTGACAGAAACATCGTTAAACGCTTAAGGCCCATCATAAGCCAACTACATTGTTCAGATGCAACATATTAACCACTGTACCACGCTGCCATGCCAGCGAACAGCAACATCATGGGTTTAAAAAGGTTGGGACTGGCATTTGCAGTTCTCTAATAGGCAGCTGAAAATTTCCGACAGAGTGCTCACAATTTCAAATTTGTCCCCAAATTTTTCCGAAATGGCAGATTATCACTCCTTCCCAAATTTTGTATCTGTGGAAGAAAAATTTTGGACAAGAAGAATATTTCGTGACAGGCTAAATTTTTTTCGGGTTTGAGGGGCAGTTGTCTTCCCTCTCCCCTTTTGCCACGAGGTCAGTGCCAGCCTGTGTGTTGCATATCGTTGGTGATTTGAATTATGTAAGGTAGAAATGGTTTGATGTTCACAAACAGTATATATTGTTGATTTATCCACTCCGGAGGGATGGAAGGCTGAGTTGATTTGGGTGAATACTGAGATAGTTTACTTGTCTGCAGACAGTCATTTATCCAGATATTGTAAGAAAGAAATGCTTTGTTGGTTGATAGGCATGGCAGTTCTGTGGTCATCTGGTTGTGACATACGCTCTTGCGTTTGTCTTTTCTCTGGCATTTGAAGCACCAATGATCGCTCTTATGAAGCTCGCACTGAAAGAACAAAGATAGCCGACTGCTTTGGTAATTGTTACGGTTTATAGTGGACAGCTGTAAGGGAATTAACCTTATAAGTGAAACAGCAAGCTGCTTATAAATAACTAATAGAACGTGTCTTAATGTTATGATCTGCAGGACTGGTACAGGCACAGGGCTTGGTAGAATTTGCTACTGTTACTACTGTGTTAACCGATCTCTGTGTGTGACGTTATGTATGTATATGAATTTTATTACGACTATGTTATACACCGTGTCCCAAAATTAGCGGCCTCCGGCTTCAAACATGACTAATTTAGTTTGTAGTTCATGGACTTCTGCATTGTACACTGCACTATCTTAAGTTGTTACAATTTGTCACTGCATTTTTATTAACAATATGATATGTAATATTAGTATACTGCATTGTTATGGACAGTTTTGTATAGTACAATTTACGTAGCCTAGAATTATTCGCAGTGTATACTAGTTGCTGGTTTTTGATATCCGTAATGCTGATATTTTTTGCACTTAATGCTATGACACTGTTGGATGGGCGCCATGATATAAGCTGTAAGTTGATGAACTCACAATATGTTGTAAATATTGTTGTAGGAGCTAATATAATGTATTTCTATCAATTTTTTGTATATTTTTTGTAACACCCATTCTTCCCTTCCCTCTTTCTCATTTCTTTTGTTCTTTTTTCTATTTTTTTGCTTTTTTGCTTTCACTTTTTTACTTCCTTTTTTCTGTACTTGTTTCCACTTTTGCCATGAGATGTCTTTTAGTTTTACCTAAATAGGCTAGAGGCCAGCGGAGCACTTTGGCTTTCCATCTTACTTGTAGTTTGTTCAAGATCACATTGGATGGCCTTTTAGCAATAACGATTGCTAATTATTTACTTAAAACCTAGTAAAAATCCAGTGAGTATCCAGTAACAAAGGTTATAATTAGAGCTGTCAAATTAGTGCATTAATTAACGTATTACTGCGTTAATAAATTTACTCTCGTTAAAAAAATTAGCGCGTGTTAAGGTAATTAACGCACATATGTAAATTTATGTTAATTTACTAAATTCCGTGAAGCAAATGTTCCAATATTTCTTTAAACTGCGGTTATTTGACAATCGAATGAATTCAAATAACTAAACTGTAGTTGCCGTTCTATCACTACTGTAAATAAATAGTTATTTTGACGACAGGCTAATAGATTTCTGTGCTAACTATGACGGCAGTAATTGTTGATTATACGTTTAAAATGTGTTTTTAACTTTCTATATTCTACAGGCGGGGCCCCCAAACGTTGCGGGGCCCGGGGTAACACCCTTGTGACACGCCTGGGTGCGTTAATAACGATAACGCATTAATTAATGCATTAAAAAATTAACGCAGTGCATTAATGCTTTAAAAAATTAATGCTTCGACAGCTCTAGTTAAAATGTGTATTATGTATTTATTGTGATAATGTTGAGCGATTTTGTTTATTTGTTTTCATTTATCTGTGATGCAGTTTATTTGTTTTCATTTATCTGTGATGCACTTTAGTCAGGTTGTTCAAGTTGTTTTTTTTTATTCCGAGCATTTTCTGTTACTTTTTATGATTTTTCCACATTTGACAGCTTGATAATTGTTTAAGCAAGTGATTGAGCTGTTTACTTTCTATTGCATGAACTTGCAGTATCAGCCTGTATGACATGCTGTATATAACTAATTTGCTATATTTTAATATAGATGTTGCATATATATAATTGAGAGAAAATTGAACACAGTACAGAGATCTGCCAAAAATCATGAAATTCACTTGCACATAAAAAGTATAGTATAGCAAGTGTAGCAAGCTAGGATCACAAAATCTTCACTGTGGGTTGCCGCAAGGACTCTAGTTTATCGTGAAAAATTTTGTTCGCCTGAGTGAGGGGGTTCCCCTCGAACGGGGGCGTGAAAGAAAGGTACCCCCCTCCCCCCCAAAAAATATGCTTATTTTACCGTTATTAGCTCGTATAGCGTGTAAACGGTTACAGATAGGCACAGACATGCTGCTTATTATAACAAGCACTGGTGACGAGCTTCATAAGAATGTCAACATCGATTTTGAACGCCCAAAATAAGCTGTTTTGTTTTTTCGCGATTTCGGGCTGTGACACACATTCTAAGAGTGAATTGCGCCGAAACGGATAGAAATAGACCAAGACAATCTGCACACGAAGTTTTTAGCATTAAGCGTAGATTTTATTGTTGCAAGTTGCGACCCCCTAGGTTCAAGGAGGACAGTGAACATGGGCGTCAAAAAAGGGTACCCCCAAAAAGTGGTTACTTTACCGCTATTGGCTTGTACAGATTTACATGAAATTTTGCATGAAGGGTCATCTAGCCGACGTAATCAACCGTGCCAAATTTTATCTCAATCAGATCAGGGGTTTTAATTCTGTGGGGGTCGAACACTGAACAGTATTCGTGAAAACTAAAGTAAAGTTTACGCATTATGTAGCATAACAGACTAGATGCAAACAGATTCTTTTTCAGCAAAATTTTGACACGATATTAAAAATGCACCAATACTCGTTGATCTGAAAGGTCCAATAAAAATTATAGGGAGCACAGTTTTAGGGACGGATGACCAATGGAAGCACAGGAATTTTTTCACGCTTTACGTGACGCCAGCATGCAGCGGTTTGACAAACAATCTTGGCACATGATGGTAGAACACAAAATGACGATAACTATAACGTCAGTGTCAAAAATACTGTAGCGTTACTACGCACAAATCACATTAGTCAACAGTACACTGTGTCTCAAAAAAGTATCCGACATTTTCAACTGTAACTTGAAAATCAATTAGGCCTATCAGATTTCAATAATTTTTGGTACAAATATTCCTCACACAACTTGCCATAAAATAGCGGTTCAGTTTCTAACCTCACCCAATGTATGCTTCTGCACAACCTAGGGAAAGCAGATCAAGCGAAATATGTGTAAAAATAAAAGAAAACCTGGAGAAAAAAACATCCTCAACATTATCAATCATGCCTTGAATAGAGATTAGCAGATTTTAGTAATATTTGGCATAAATATTTCCGATACAACTGGCTATGAAATAAATGTTTTAGTTTCCACGTCGCCTGACGTCTGCTTTTGCACTACCTGGCGAAAGCAGAGCAAGCATAATACGTGTTAAAATAAATGAAAAAAACGTCAATAAATTCCATCTATCCTAATTTGTCGGCCCCAACAGCAGGTCTTGCAGCAGTGTGTCTACCAGACGAAGTTTAGGAATGTTTGCAAAGTCAAGAAGCGACTGCATGGTACAGGCTGGATTGGTCTGGAGCAGAAAGTTATGGATACTGTGTCATTATGGATTACTGGTGTAAAAACTGTTCCCATACGACCTAACGCTTAACATCTGTAACAGATGACGAACAAGTAGATGAATTATTACGCGCGAAAGCAGCTACTGTTTTTAGGCTTTTAGTGCGTCTTAACCATCGCAATTTTGTCCGTCCGTCTGCATGTCTGTCTGTCACACAGGTGGATCAGTCAAAAGCGGTGCAAGATAGAATCACCGTCGGCTGCCTGGAAGACTCTAGTTTCAGGAACCGTAAAGCTTTTCCATAAATTTGAAGGAGGACAGAACGAGAGCGCTAAATGAGAGGGGTAGATAAAATTTGCGATTTTTGGCCAATAAGTCGCTATGTATCTCAGTAACGGTGCGAGATAGAGCTTAGATTACTGATCACTAATAGGAAGTCGTACATTGGCTCCTGATTTGGCGCCGAATTCGATGACCTTAAATGTTTGTGTGCATTCCCCCTGCAAAGGCGTCCCCAGCGGTTCGGTTGCAATTGGTTGGGATTTGACCCTAGAATCTTTCTTTCCTCTAAAGGTCAGAAACCCTTTCTAACACAGCGTGTTACATTACACGTCATATCATACTGAACTAGTTAAATGATATCGCGATATTTATTTAGCATCGTATTCGGTATCATATCGATATTGAAATTCTCCTGTTGGCCCATCCCTACAAAAAAGTTTTTAATTATAGTCGACGATTACCTGCGCTGTGATTTTCCGGAAATAATAAGTCGTAAACGTTAGTTACGGAAGAAAATGGTCGCGAATGTGATAACTAAAGCATCTGTGATATTTTTGTCTTTCGTTGCATTTTCCAGCGCTCGCAAGTTTCCGGATTTTGCCGATGCTTTGGCGCAGCTGCGGTTTCTGAAAAACAACCGGAGCAGCTTGGAGAGGGCGTGGTCAGCATCATACGACCGCCAGTGGTTACCCTCTGTCGTCAGTAACATCACTGTTTTGAGCCAGGTCTCGGCCGGTGCTTCTGTCGTGGAGCCGCAGTGTCTGCTGGACTTGTATACTTGGGCTGTCAGTCTCAAGAGAAAGGAGAGCTGGGCCATTCAAAGTCAGTGCCTGCGCAACTGCTAATGTGAAAATGAATAAATAGAAACAAGAAATATTATTAGATTGCGACCAATCTAATGTTCTCCTCGCGCGCATTATTTTCTTTTGTATTCTTTTAAGTGTTTTTCGTTTCTTTCAACTTGTATTATAAACCTGCTGTATGACATCCCGTACAAATCGACTCAAGTGCTTGTAGACTGGATCACTGTAACGGCTGAGGAACAGAGGAAGTCAAGAAGCTGATTGGCTTAGCTCCGGCTAAGGCTTGCAGCTTAGATCCAGCCTCTACATGGCTAGTTAAGGATTTTTGTGGGCTGCTGTCGCCATTTGTCGCTGTGCTGTGTAATGCATCACTTTTCACCGGCTGTTTTCCTTCCGATTTCAAACAGGCCGTTATTCGCCCGCTGTTGAAGAAAAGTGGGTTGGACACCGGTGACATGAAGAATTTTCGCCCAGTGTCGAACTTATCGTTCCTTTCCAAGTTATTGGAGAGGGTCGTTCTGTGTCGGCTCCAGGCATTTCTGGACAGCAACGACATGATGCCACCAATGCAGTCTGTGTATCGCCGATTCCAGAGTACTGAGACAGCAGTTACAACAGTCTACAGCAATCTGCTGCTGGTGGCATATGTAGGTCAAGTGTCGGCTCTTTGCCTGCTTGACCTTACCACTGCTTTTGACACCGTAGACCACTCTTGCACCATCTCGAGTGTCAATTTGGTTTGCGTAGCATTGTTTTGGCCTGGTTCATTTTGTATTTGATCAATAAACCCTTCTGGGTTTTACTTGATGGTGGTTATAAATTATGTCAGCCGAGGTCTCCATCTCGTGTTCAGTCCCACAAGGTTCAGTTCTTGGACCGTGACTTTTTGTCCTCTATATGGCAGACCTTACTGATGTGGTTGATCAACACAATGTGAAGTTCCGTGGCTACACTGACGACTCTCAGATGTCCATACACTGTCAGCATTACAACTCAGTGTCTGCCATCTCTCATCTAGATCATTGCATTGCCAACATTGGCCACTGGATGGCAGCAAATCATCTGCAGATGAATCCCACCAAGACCAAGTTGCTGTGGGCCGGCTCTAAACACAACATCACGATGTTGGGTACTCGTGTCCCTGCCATGCAGCTCGTCTGAGATACTGTGATGGCCAGCGATCATGTATGAGTACTCAAGGTAACCTTTTCGTCAGATCTGACCCTTGAGAAGCATGTTTCGAAAACATGTGCAGATGGTTTCTACTGTCTGCGCCAACTTTGTCGCATCCAGTGGTCGCTTGACGAAGAATTGGCAGCATCTCTTGTGCAAGCTTTTGTGATGGCACGGATTGATTATTGCAATGCTATCTATGCAGGAGCTCCAAAGACGATCACAGATAAGCTGCAGCGAGTGTTCACTGCCGCCGCCCGAGTAGTCAGCAACACAAAGAAGTTTGATCATGGTCTGTCGACAAACTGCACTGGCTGGATGTGCCTGAGATGGTCACCTTCAAGCTCAACTTTATGACGTATCGTTGTTTGCACGGACAAGCACCTCGGTACCTCGCCGATCACATTAAGCCAGCCATCGAAGTTGCATTGCGACATCGACTACGTTCTGCCAACCGACACCGGTGTAACAGCCAATTTTTACCCCCCTGACTGAAGTTACCTCCTGGGTAAGAACTGGCTAGCCCAGACTTACTCCCAGGGTATATATCGGCTAGCTAAAAGTTACTCTGCCCAGCCAGTTATTACCCTCCTCAGCTGTTGAAATAGTTGTAGGCCCAGTCTTATTGTGAGCTGCAATCAGCTGCACATACGTATCTGTGGTCACCATCTATTTTTAGAATGAACTTTGATCTGGAACCAGGTGCAATGTGTAATAAAGAAATTGTTGTAGCAGGAGAAATAGCGCAGAAGAGGAGTCAGTTCCCAAGCGCCAGAAAACACCAGGTGCGAGGTTCAATCCTGTCGGTCGACCAGAGAGAGAGAACCTCCCCACAGCTCTAGGACTAAAAGTTGAGAAATCTGTTTACTTCACGTTGTCTCAAGAACTCACTCAGCCACGGTGCATTAACAAAATTAAGGGAGTCGGCAACTGTTACTTCAGAGCGATCAGCTTTATTCTCACAGGTGTTGTAAACAATCACCTGGTTGTAAGAGACAGAGTTGTTCAGCATATGCAAAGTGCCGCAATTGGACCGAAACTCGAGGACTACCTCGACAAAACCGTCACTGATTACCTAAACAGTTCCTCGAT
>Ga0056128_1005500_pt1 | contig 15938 bp, 11 predicted proteins | sample WorMetLIZISLAND2_FD_71113 | JGI IMG/M metagenome (GOLD analysis project Ga0056128, IMG submission 71113) | Marine gutless worms symbiont microbial communities from Max Planck institute for Marine Microbiology, Germany - Olavius geniculatus... ...
TTTACACGCGCTAGAGAATGACCAAGTCTTACTAGCGCACCCCCCACCGGGAACGGGGGCCCCCCTTACAACTTTTTTTCAAAGGGGGGTCAAAAATTGGCTTAAAATGTAATAAATTAGTGCTTATAACTTCGGAGTCAGGGGGTGTAGCCCGACGAAATTTTGGTACTTGACATGTCTCTACATTGGGGTGTTAACGCAAGCACAAATTTTGTGAGCACTGCCCCCCTTAAAATTTGGGAGGGCAAAAAACGTTCAAAAATCGGTGCGATTTATGACAACTTTCAAGTTTGAGCGCAAATATCTCTGGAACCGATGAAGATAACGACATAATCTAAACGGCGTTGACGAGAGCGATCCTTTCTGCATTGAACAAAAAAACTTTTGTGAAATTCCGTCCACTATGAACCAAGTTATAAGCGCTAATGTCGACCTACTCTAAGTCGACGAAGCGCGTTCGGCGTATGTCAATGCATTTGAGTTCGAGCCACGTGACTTTGATGCCGGGGAAATTCTCCCCCCTCTTTACCCCCACCTCTAATTTCCCCCAATCGGACTTAGGGCGCCGGGCGGACTCACGTTGAGCTTTGCCCCAAATTTCTAGTTAAATTATGTTTAGTTTTCAATACACGGTCAGCGTTTGTTTTGTAAGCAAAAACAGATGATGTTATTGTGAATAATGGCTTTTAATGTGGTGTCAGAATACCTGCATTGTAACATGCCATTCAGCAGCAAAGACAAGGCAGTGATTAAAAATTTATACCAGTTCAAAGAAAACAGTTTGCACAGGATACTGGCGGAATTTTCGAAGGCAAACTGCAAAAGGGAAAGACTGGGCACTTTACTAAAAAGATATTTGGGAAACACGAAGCACCGACCAAAGGCATGAGGCTGCAGACTGAAACTCGTGCGTAATTGAAGAGAATGGGACCACTGTGGATGAACTGCTAGACCCAGTAAGCCAGGAAGACTAGAAACAAACTTGTCTTTCAACACACCAGGTACCCAAGGAGATGGTTCTAACACAGTGTAGCATCATACAGATCATTCACTGTGATTTTAGTTTGAAGTGTCTTGTTCGTTTACCAATGTGATTGTTGCCTATTGCCAGTTTTTCTTACATTTATATTTTACAAGGTAACGTGGCAACACAGTTAAGGTGTGGTGGGACATTCAATAATCACTTTGTTGCCAGTTGTCCAGAGAGTGTGCAAGTGAAAGAGTTTTGAAAATCGGTTAATATTTTGTAAAGATATAGAAATAACAAAGTGTGATGCTTTTTTAGGACACAGTGTAGTAGTATATCAGTAGCTACTTAGTAGTAGTAGTTGTTGTAGTTGTTTTATGTGTTGGTTGTTCGCTTTCTAGCTTTTTGACACCTACACTTCAGGATTTGTTATTTGCATTGAGTTAGTAGTAGTAGTATAAAAAACGTCTCATGTAATTATTTTTAACGACTAAAAATTTTGCATGATTAATTCTTAGCTTGGTTATCTGTAATTGATGTTGAAAACTGTGTTTATGTCAGATGAATTTGAAGACGTTCTACGGCACACAGAGCTATTTGCACATTTACCATTTGACTTTCAGTCAAACTTTATCCGTATGCAGTTTGGCAAGGACAAATTACGCCCCGTCAACTACACCGAGTTCACACAACTACTGCACGTGAGTATAGTAGTAGTGTAGTGGTTGTTGTTGTAGTGGTAGGAGTGATTGTTGTTGTTGTTGTTGTAGTATTAGTACACGTAGTAGTAGTTTGGCGGAGACAACTTATGTCCTGTGAACTGCACAGAGTTCATGCAACTACTGCACGTGAGTAATAGTCGTGGTTGTTCTTGTTGTAGTAATGGTAATAGTAGTAGTACATGTAGTAGTAGTAGTAGTAGTCATAGTACTTGTAGTGCACGTAGTAATACTTTGACAAGGACAAATGTAATACTGGGTGAGCCGAAAAAACTGACCGCCTGTTTGAGCATTGATAGATTTGCTTCCCCAGATTACTATTTTTACAGTTACTTTTGTTGCAGTAACTTGCGGCAAAATAAGTTTATGGCTCTGGAAAAACCTGGAAAACTCGGGGAAATTTTTTATCCTACTCTGTGGCCACCCTGTTCTGTTTGCACATAGTGGTGTTTATTGCAGGATTTTCACGACGTTCACGCGTTTCAAGCGTTTAATCGCTACGACGTCAGTAAAGCTGGTCACATTACAGCCCTGCAGTTTCACGACATCATGATTTCCCTCAAGGGCCATCTCCTGACCAACTTTGTTCGCGAAAATCTCGTCTCGGTAATATGCCAAAATATGTAGACTTCTCTGTATCTTTTCTCAAAATTTTGCTTTTGGGGACACCTCATTTTTCTCTCTTAAAGCAAGAATGTGTAATCTTTGACTATACTTGGAATTTAGTTGTTTAGCACCTGCTAGGGAAAAGTTGTGAAATTGACCTAATATTATGGAATCTTCAGGAAAAATTTTATTGGCAAAAAGTTTAGAAAGTTTCTGAACCAGTGAGCGTTTTTAGTCATATTTTATAGTTCTCTTTATTTCCTGTTTCATGCTGTCAGCTTTTACGGTTTTATGTAAGTTTTAAGCTTGTAAGCCACTGGCTACTTTGTGTATGTGGTTCTTATGTTTTTTGATTATTGATCGATCAGTCGATAGATTGATCGTGTGAAAGTACTTTAAGGTGGCGGGATTGGCTCAGTTGGTAACATTGTTGGTTGCATCAACAAAGTTAATCAATGCCGGGCCTGGTTAGTACTTGGATGGTGACCGCCGGCAGTCGGGTAAACCATCTAGGTATGTAACTAGCCACCCAAGTCAACTCAGCCTGGCCAACCCTTCATGGGTAGGTGCAATGAGTACCAGCATAAGCAGGCACATCATGCGATGCACTAGCCCCATATCCTGTTGGCTTGCAGTGTAAACTGGGGTCTGGCTGAGGTCTAAGGAAATGGGAATCAGTGCCACCCTATGGGTCTTTTGGCTCGGGAAGGATTTTTGGTTACGTATGTTTATTTTTTATTACTTTATTGTTGTCAGGTGGCAGGCTGTCATAAAGGTAAAACGGTTTCATACCCATACTTAATGGCTTTCACGCTGGCTGTGAGTTGAACCCAAGAAATTTTGATCACAAATCTGATGTCTGACTACCATTATATCTCCTGTACTTTATCATTGTCGTATATCAGGTGGCAGGCGGTGGCAAGGGTAAGATGGTGTCATACCCGTACTTCATGGCTTTCATATCTCTGCTCAACAACATGGAGCTACTCAAGCAAATATACAAGATGGCGACAAAAAGAAGCTCTGTCACTGAGCTCACAAAAGGTTACTGATGTGATGCTGCTATTTTTTAGCCACCCGGCACTCATATGTTGTAACCTGAGGCCTAGCGTTTTCACTTTTTTACTTCTTTTTTCTTATTTAAAAAATATTTTTTTCAGTTTTTTTAAAACCAGATAACAGAACAAGACCAAAATGGGGGAGTGGGAGGCCAGATTTCACTGAGATCCATTGAGATGTTTTGACGATTTGACAAATCAGCAGTTGTGGACCTGGACTCCTGTAATTGGACTTAGGTGCCGGGTGGCCTCACACTGTGCCCTGCCCTGAATTTCTAGTTATAACTTGTTTGTTTTTGTGGTTGAGTTTGTACAGAATTTTTGACTTGACTTTATTGTTTTATCTCTCACTACAGTATTTGCAGGGTTAATCGTATGTATGTAGTTGTAATAGTTTTTATAGTAGTAGTCGTAGTTGTTGTTGGTTTTGTTCAGCTGCACTTTCAGATAACGCTGATGGAGATTGACATTCTCTTTAAGCTGTAGTAGTAGTAGTTATTGTTGTTGTAGTTGTGTTTTGTTGTAGAGGAAATGCTACATGAAGTTCAGATGTATTCCCAGATAACACCGATGGAGATTGACATTCTCTTTAAGCTGGCTGAATGCCGACATCCTGATGGGTAGATGTTTCATCTAGTCTTCTTACATGCTGTCACAAATTTATCATTTCAAGTGGCTTGGTAGGCTAATAGTAGTGTGTCGAATTAGTGATCACGAGGTCACTGGTTTAATTTCTGGCAGGCTTGCTGCCAGGTACAGCCCTGGGCAAGTTGTTCAAACAAGCGCCTCTGTCACCAAACATAATTTGGTGCCTGCTTAATAACTGGGAAGGTAATGGCAGTATATGGGAGGCCTGTTCTGGCCCTTTGCCCATGCAACTGAGCTGCATTTGCACTCATTGCCTGCTTGGGGCCATGGAAATGGAAATGAGCACCGCTCACATCGGTTATGGTGCTGTGAGAGAACATTGTTGACTATCGGCATTTTATTTTGCCATACCAAGTTGGTGGTGGTTTGGATCAGTTGGTAGCATCGTTGATTGCATCATCGAAGTTAATCAACACCAGGCCCGGTTAGTACTTGGATGGGTGACCATTCTGCTATGCAACCAGCCACCCAGGTCAACTCAGCCTGGCCATCCCTCTGTGGGTAGTTGCTATGAGTACAAGCGAAAGCTGGAACGTAAAAAGGCACACCACACGATGCACTGGCTTCGTATCCGTGGTCTCACAGTGTAAAAACTGGTGTCTGGCTGCAGAGGGCCTTAGGAAACGAAGGTCAACGCTGCCGGATGGGTTCTAAGGCTAGGGAAGGATTTGACTTTTTTATACCAAGTTGGGGTGTAAACAGGCACTCAAGCAGTGCATTAGCCCTGCATTTGTGGTCTTCAATTGTAAGCTGGTGTCTGACTGAGGAAAAGGAGATCAGCGCCACTCTGATGACCTCATAGCTCGGAAAGGACCTGACATTTTTGTTAATGTTTGAAATTGAATACCGCTTAGTTGACTTTCCAAGGTCTGGCGATTGGTTGAGAGATAATTTCAGATACAAACTTAACAACAGTAGTTGTCTGAGAACCTTGTTTTTGTTTGCCACATTGTGAGCAATCAATTACATGATTATCTGTGTATTTTTGTCAATAATTTTGTCTTTTTGTTGTATAGGCGTGTGACGTCCGATGATTTTCATGCAATGGCGGCAATAGATGTCTCAAAACTGCCTTACGGTCTGCAAGAACGTTTCTTACAGGTACTCTCAACCACTCCATCAGTTTGATTAGTACTTGGATGGCGATCGTCATTTTACCTTAAACTTTAGTTTAACCGGCATCCTGGTGGGTGCATTGCACATTGATGCCATTCTGCTATGTCTTTTACCAGTTTTTCCGGCTTTTTTTCCAGCTAGTGTCGATGTCTTTTGGATCTCATCTGATGATGTCCATCTAGAACTTTTCAGTTTTCCTTGGCCATCCTGGCTTTCTCTTGTAGCCCTTTTTGTGGACTTTCTCTTGTGAGCGTCAGCATATGGGTGAAATATCTTGGTACGTTAGAGGCCACCAGTTTGACTAAGCCTTTTGCCCTTTGTCTGTTGGTATAATGAGTATCGGCTTTTGGACGGGGTAGTAACAAATGACGATAGTGAAGGTAGTATTACATCTGCCTTAGGTAGATCTGTGGCTCAAGCTGATTGGCTTAGTCCAAGGATGGTGAATTCCTGCAATTGTTGTTTTCTGATGACTCCACCATAAATATTGTCACGGCTATTTCTGTTACAGCACCATTTTCTAAAGAAGAACAAAACCTTGCATATATATGCCAAAGTCTAATTGATTTTCTAAAGTTTTGCACTGATATACTCTGCAGACGATTTGTCACAAAGCTATCATTAAATTTCCTGCCGTCACACCTCTAAGATGTTGCTGCACTACCTTGTAAAATATTATCGGTCGCTCACAGTTTGGCAAAGATGTGAAAAAATGCAAAGCTGTATATTTGGAACACCGTTAACTATTTTTGTTATTGCGTGTTGTTAGGAATCTCTAAGGAAACAGGAAGCGGATGCGCACGGTCGCAGTATACTGGTGCAGATACTGGAGAGCATGTACCGCTTTGGACTCGGCTCTGTGGCCGGAGGTCTGTACTTCTACTGCTACACTACTACAGGGTGGGCCAAAAAACGTGCCACTTTACTTTTGTCCATGTCTTCGCCAATTATTGATCGATTTTCAAAATTGTTTTACTGGCACACTCTGCAGACAATTTGCGATAATGGGATTATTATAGATCCCACCACACCTTAAATGAATCTCTACACTACCTTGTGAAATATCAATGAAATATGCATACATAATGATAATAACAAACAAACATTTTGGTAAAATTGAACAAAAAACACTTCAGACCAACATTGCAGTGAATGGTCTGTATGACACTAGACTGTGTGGGTATAACACAGTCTAGTGTCATACGAATCATTCTTTGCAATGTTGGTCACTTTGAAGCGCTTATTTTCATTTACCTAAATTTTTGTTCTTAGCGTTAGTTTTTGCTTTTATTTATATTTCACAAGGTAGTGTAGAAACACATTTACCGTGTGGTGGGATATATAATAATCACATTATCGCAAATTGTCTGGAGAGTGTGCCAGTGAAAGAATTTTGAAAATTGGTCAATAATTGGCGAAGATATGGACAAAAATAAGGTGGCACGTTTTTTATGGCCCACATTGTACTACTACTGTCTGGCTGGGATTAATGCGGGTCATATTCACCTGTGTCAGGTGGTGTGTAAAACTGTGCGTTCTTTGCAACGGGTTTCTCATAAAGAGCTATTCACAACCCTTAACTCTCATTGTGCTATGTATGTTGTTATAAATCATTTTTTACCTCGGGCCAAGTCTTAATACAATTCAACCGTCAACTGTAGACATGTTTACGAGATATTGGTGACAAATCATACTAAGGCATAAAAATGATTACTGTTCATCTCTGATAAAAGATCACCATTTCTAAAATTTTTACCAGACCATTCAAAATATTGTAATCTTTTGTTTGCTTTCAGAGTTTTAATGAAAAAAAAGTTTGCATATAGTCTGTTATGATGTATTATTTTTACTTTTAATAGTTTTCACGGCTACTATTTAGTATGTCACTGTTTTAATAGATTTTTGTCTAATATTGTATGGCAATTTGATGGCAAAGGTCGTGAAATAAAAAGTTAAAACAAATTATTTCCCATTCCCCATTTCTACTTTTTACCAGACTTCAACTGGAAGCACAAGAATTTTTTAGTTCTAAGTACACTGGAGTTTCTTTCAGCATGCAGTATATAAATTTGCACTTTACTCACTTACTTACTACTAATAATAATCGACTGGTCACATGTCTGTGATGTGCAGCCATCGGAGCCACCGCAGTGTATCCTATCGACCTGGTGAAAACGAGAATGCAGAATCAGCGTCTGACGGCGTCCATCTTTGAAGTGATGTATCGCAACAGCTTCGACTGTTTCCGCAAAGTCATCAAGCACGAGGGATTCTTTGGTCTCTACCGTGGACTTATCCCACAGGTGGTGGGAGTGGCCCCAGAGAAGGCCATCAAACTCACGGCAAGTTGCTAGCTTACTTCGTACTTGCTTACTCGTAAAACTATTATTTCTCATTAGTAATACGTTCTGCGGAATGAGGTATCTGTCCCATTGCTGCTTTATACCTACTGTGCATTAACGCTCATTGGTTAAAATTTGTTGCAGCCACTGTGATAACTACTTGGATGGGTGACTGTCTATGGACAGATAAACCATCTCAGTATATAACCAGCACAAAGGTCAACTCGTCTTTTCATCAGTCCAGAGTCTGTGTGGCAGGGCAAGTTCGCTTGTGTTGGGTGGCAGGTAACACTGTAGTGTGATCTCATATGGCAGGTGATGCTCTGCAGCTCAGCGGTGGGTTGTCTGTAAAGAGCTATGCACCACTTTTAATGTGGGTTGTGGCTTTTTTACAGTTCAGTTCAACTGCTTGTATTGCACTTTAGTAGGTGAATGACTTATGTCTGTCTAAGTGTTTGTGTCTATAGGTGTATGATTGTCAGACAGCATTCAGAGATTGATGACTGTCTGGAGGATAACAGGGAAGATTATTAGAACTGCCATTATGTTAATTGCATATGCATGCATATAATGGAGTTCTTACAATTTTGGGTTAAGCTCATTTTTGTGTTTTGTGTTTCTGTAAAGGTTAAACTTTCTGTTTATTGTGAAGTTTAAACTTATCGTTCTATTATTATGTGTTTGTGTGCATTCTGCCTGGACAGGCCGTCCCCGAAATGACCTATACTGTGTCGGGTGGCATGTCAAACCTTACTCACTCACCCCCCTATGATTGTTCTCCAATAGATAGCATTCTGAGATTGATGACTGTCTGGAGGATAACAGGGAAGGTTATTAGAACTGCCATTACTCTTATGTATGCACAATTATAATCAGCAGTTCTTACAATTTTAGGTTTAGGTGCAGGTCATTTATTGTGTTTTGTGTTTTGTAAGGGTTGAACTTTTTGTAAAGCTTTAACTCACTGTATCATTGTTATGTGTATGTGCAATTTTGCCTGCAAAGGTCGTCCTCAAAATGACCTATACTGTGTCAGGCGGGATGTTAAACCCTACTCACTCACTGGATGATTTCATACGTGACAAGCTGTCTGTCCTTCTGTCAGTCAGTCTCTGTGTTGTGTTATGCCTGTGTTTGTGTGTTTAGGTGAATGACTTCATTCGTGACAAGTTGTCATCAACGGACGGTAAAGTTCCACACTGGGGTGAAATCATCGCAGGCGGCTGCGTAAGTCACGTCTATCTGCCTGACTATTTGTCTATCTGTTTTATGTGGTTCCTACGGTCATGGAAAGTTGGGGAATTTAAAAGTAACATGGCGTAAAAGTTGACAAAGATGCAGAAAAAAATTCTGAACTGCTGTACGCAGACTGTATACAACAGTTAAAAAGGTTTTTCCTGTTTGCTTCACTTGCAGATTATTTATACCTTCACTTTTAAATTTGTTCCATTGCCCTTCTTTCTAGTGTGATTGCAAGCGATTGAAAATCGACATTGGTATTTCACATGAACAAAATAGTCAGGGACAACGATCTATTTTGTCCTGGAAAGTCGCGGGAAATGAATTCTGCAGAACAGTAGGAACCATGGTTTTATGTTTGTTGAGTATGTAAACAATGTGACAAGCTGCCAGTTTAACCATGCCACGTGAGTTTACATTATTATTACGCGGAATCACTCTTGCAATGCAAGTAATTCCACCTATTCCTACACGTTTATTCGTAGCACGGTCTGTCTGTCTGTCGTCTGTGTGTTACATTTGTGCACGTTACTTAAACTGTTAGATGAATTCAGATGCCATTTGGCAGTTACACTTGTGGGGTTCAATGACAAGTGCTGTTGGATGGGGGTTCCTCCTGACCCTCCATTTAAACAGTGTGTCTTGGATGTTAGTGTAATGGTAACGGGCCAGTCTGGTGACCGACTCGGGCCAGGAGCGCTGCCAGGTAACAACTTTGGGCAAGTTGTTCACACACATGTGCCTCTGTTGACCAAGCAGTATAATTTGGTACCGGTGATCAAAGGGCGGTGCTGCTTTGCGGCTGAGAAATTAACCGTAGATCTGGCGTCACACTGGCCATGCATCAGGGACTCAGTGGTTTATCTACCTACGGGCTCAGTGGCCACAGAAGGGCAGATGAGCAGCCTGCCTATGCTCCGGAGGGGCATGGCACGCTTCACTTTTTTACCTCCAGGGGAAATCCGAGATTTCAGTCAAAAAATGCATTACAAATTGAGCCAAACCACCAGTTTTATGCTCTCACAGAGTGATGATGTGAAACAATGTCTGTAGGCCGGTGCTAGTCAAGTGTTGTTCACAAACCCACTGGAGATAGTCAAGATTCGGCTCCAAGTCTCCGGAGAAATTGCTGCCACGCGACGTCTGAGTGCTATCACCGTCATACGTGACCTCGGCGTCTTCGGACTTTACAAGGTAGGAGCCTTAAATTGTTTTCTGTTTTCTATCATATTTGTTAGCTGTCTTTACTTACTTTGGCACACTGTTCGAAAAAGTGAATATTTGGGAATTGTTGTTCCAACTTTTGTGCATTACTTTAGATAGATCGATAGTTGAAACAGAGCAGACTAGCCTCAAGTTTTTATCAGCCAGATTACATTTTCGATCTATTTTCATTGTGGTAACAGGGAGGAAATGGCTGAACATTTATTCCTTTTCAGTCAAAAATGGTCAGCAGAACGTCAAAGGTACCTTGATAACTCTACTGACATCTCAGATGTGTTCCAGTAGAGTGAGAATGTGGTGGATTTCTTACCAGTTTAACGGTGATGGGCCAGATTGGTGACCGAAAGATCCCCGGATCAACTTGGGCCCAGAGCACTGCCTAGAATTCTTCATTTCTTTGGCATTTGCTTCACTTCCTTTTCAGTTGTGCAAGCACCGGCCTGGTGAGATGGTCATGGCAACAACAAAAACAAGATTGGTAGAAGCACTGCGTGATGATTGTGCATCATGTTATTATGTTTGTTTGTAGGGATCTCGGGCGTGTTTCTTGCGTGATATCCCGTTCTCTGCAATCTATTTTCCGGTCTACGCCAACATGAAGAAGTTCACTGCTGATCAGGATGGATACAACAACATGTCCACACTGCTATTCTCTGCTACCATTGCCGGTACATTAACACACAGCTGATGATGTTCATTCGTTTGCAATTCGGCTACCTGTACAATAGTAACTAGAGGCCTTATGTTTTTGCTTTATTTTACTTTTTACTTTTAATTTTTTAAATTTTAATTTTTTAGTTTTTTTCTGAATCTGGACAGCAGAACAAGACCAGAAGTGGGAGGCAGGATGATCTTACGTGGAAGGAATTGAGGTCAGATTTATGGAGATGTTTTGACGGGAGGTGCATTATGTCACAATTATATCAAAATTAACAGCAGTCACAGAGCTGTGAGACAGTGCTATTGATTATTGGCAATTTAACCTTTGTGTTTTCGGACGTGATAAAGACGTACTGTTTATTCACAATATATAGTGTGTTTTAGGTGCTCACTGCCCCCGTTGCATCGCTGACCACTCCAGCGGCTGTGATAAAGACGTACTGTTTAGCCACAATGTATAACGCATCGTAGGTGCTCTGGCTTGGCTGCGTCACTGACCACCACTCCAGCTGACATCAAAAAGACATACTGTTTAGCCACAGTATATATGTGTGTGATGTAAAAACAAACTGTTATTTATGATATCTGTGTGTTCATAATCCCCCGGCTGCATCTTTTTCCTACTCCAGTGCACGTGATAAAGATGTAGTGTTTAGCCACAATATGTATGAAGTAGAACATGTCAGATGTGTTTTAGGTGACTCTGCTGCATCACCGATAAAGACATATTGTTTAACCACAATATATATGTGTTGTAGGTGCCCCGGCTGCATCTCTGACCACCCCAGCGGACGTGATAAAGACACGCCTGCAGGTGGTGGCTCGCAAGGGTCAGACAACGTACACCGGGCTGATGGATTGTGCCAGGAAGATTTACCATGAGGAGGGTTTCCAGGCCTTCTGGAAGGGTGCACCAGGTCTGGTCTATGCTTTTTACGTGCAACAGCAGCTACTGCTGTAGCGCATCTTGGCCATCGCAATTCTGTCCGTCCGTCTGTTCATCACACGGGTGGATCAGTCAAAAATGGTGCAAGCTAGGATCACCAAATCTTCACCGTCAGCTGCCTGGAAGACGCTAGTTTCAGGATCAGTAAAGCTTTTCCATAAATTTGAAATTAGTCACTCTGAACGAAGGCGCTAAATGAGAGGGGGTGGGAAAAATTGTGATTTTTAGCCAATACGGCGTTGGCTGAGCGAGACATGTCGCACCCTCTGGCGTGTACAAGTAAAACACTATAGATAATTAGCTGCCGGTCGTGTGTCGCCCTCTGGCGACTGCAAAAGAAACGTCGTTGCTAGGATGGGTGAAGTTAGATTTTGTTTTACTGGGCTTTCAAACGTGCACCGCTGTTGCGCGTTTCCCTTCGCATTAGCAGGGCTTTTCTTGTCTTAGTTGTCACTCTCTTTTCTCATTTTCTATTCATTATTGCTGCTGTTTGTTCTGCGATCATTCTAATAGGCTGCATAATCATTTATCCCATATGGGCTTTTAACTTGGAAATGGAAAGGCGCAGAAAACGTAAGTTGGTGGGCAGCAATAACCAATGTTTGTTTTATTTGAAGGTTCAAAGAATCTAAGGTCTGGGCAAGTTATGGTTACCTAGGATTATTGTTGTAGCAGTGATGACGTTTATTATTGGTGCGATTGATCACTAAAAGTGGTTGATTAAAATCTAAAAAAATTTTAATCGATTAGAAACTGATCAAAATTTCAGAGTTCCTTGAGAACTTAAAATGGCTGATTATCAACATTTGTAATTTTTTTTTCAAATTTTGTTTCACACTGCACTTATCGTCAAGATTTTTACTTGTATAGTGTTAGTTTAACAGTCTGCAGTTTGTGAGCTTTGACCACACAGTTTGTGTAGGCTACTGCATGACCATCACTTTTTCGATTTTGTTTTAATATTCTTGTTTATAAAAATTAATCAAAATCAATCTTTTTTGATTAATTTTTGGAAATATATCTATTACAAATTAATTTCATTCGGTAGCATCTTTACTTATCTACTTATTATACACAGTGTTTCATAATAAAGGATCCCTTTTTGTTTGTTTAATAATTCACTAAAGTAATGAGCAATTTACCAGTTGTAGCTGAAGAAATACTAATTCAAAATATTGCGACAAAATGTAGCAGTTGATTAAATATTCTTTGCTAGTTGTGATGTAATGCTGACGTCTATAATGTGTCATGGGTACAAACTTGATAGTCTCAACTGGTGCTGTCAGTTGCTACCCAGCTTCGATAGTGAACTTAATCTGGTTTGTTGGTGACAAATTTTTTTGAAGTTTTACAGTCGCAGCCACAAAAAAACGTGCGAAGCAATTTCATTTACGTGTCTGTGAAGATAGTTGGAATTTCACATGTTGGAGCAAGACAGTGCACTATAGGACACCGAGGTTGCAAAATGGTTGCGTTTTTGGATCACGAGACGCCTGATTTCATGTCCCCATCTTGCTCAATGCTGACACGATAAACATTTTTCATTAGCGAACCAGATTAAGTTCCCCATCGAAGCTGGGTAGCAACTGACAGCACCAATTGAGACAAGCAAGCTTGTACTCACGGCACATTATGATGTTAGCATTACGTCACGCCTAGCAAAGAATATTTAGTCAACTGCCATATTTTGTTAAAATATTTTGAATGAGTATTTCTTTGGCTACAACTGGTAAAAATTTTATTTAAATTGATCATCATTTAAGTTAATTATGAAAAAACAAAAAGGGGTCTTTTTTATGAAACGCCATGTATAATGTTTCATTCTTGTAGTTAGGAGGTCTGTCAACACTGCACAATCAGAAAACTAGCTACACTTGGCTAATCATTTAATTTAATTTGTCTGCATTTTCGTAGCACGAGTGTTTCGTTCATCACCTCAGTTTGGAGTGACGCTGCTCATGTACGAATTGTTTCAACGTGCTTTCTACGTCGACTTTGGCGGCAGGTCTGTATATGTATATTAGTTGTAGTAATATTGGTAGTTGTAGCAGTATTAGTAGCAGTTGTAGTAGTAATAGTAGTAACAGCAGGAACAGTAGTAGTAGTTATTGTAGTAATATGAATTGTTAGGTCAACTTCTTCGCTGATTCGAGTGAAATTTGGTACGTAGATGTAAAGTAGTATACAATGATATGCCGTATTACCCAATTCAAGGTTATAAGTTAAGGTCACACGATTTTGAAAGTTAGAAATTTGTCCATTTTTAAAGTCTCTATTCCATCATTTACAATATAAGCTGTCAAATGACTAGCGATTCTTGATAGGATCACCGCAGGTCTTTCGAAAGTTCAAAAATTGTCTTTTTTAGGCTTTGAAAAGTTTTTGAAACCCAAATTGAGTTTTGAAAGTTCTGGACTTTGATGTCACTTGGTCTTGAAAGATCCTGAATTTTAGTTTTTTTTAAAATCTTGATAGACTGCAATGTGAAATTTTTTTCATATGATGTTAGAAATGTCTAAGCCCATTAATCCTGATTACTAGTAGTAGTAGTAATAGTAGTAGTAGTAGCAGTAGCAGTAGCAATAGTAGTAGTTGTTGTTGTTTGTTGTTGTAGTTGTTGCTGTAGTAGTATTCTGTGTTTGTAGGCACCCTGGGAGTCTGTATCTCGTCTGATTACAGCTGACTTGCAGCCTGTGAACCCGGATCACTAGTAGTAGTAGTAGTTATTGTTGTGGTTTTAGTATTCTCTGTGTATTGTTGTTGTTGTAGTTGTTTTAGGTATTTGTAGTTTAGCAGTTGTTTATTCTGTGTTTTTAGGCGTCCTGAGGGTTCAGTATCTCGCCTGACCACGGCTGATCTTCAACCCGTCAACCCTGATCACGTCGGTGGCTATCGACTGGCTCTTGCCACATTCCAAGGCATCGAGTCACAGTTTGGTATCAGCCTGCCAAAATTTAACCGATCTGCCATCACGGCAGCTCAGTCCAGCTAACTACTGCTACGCCGTAACTACTACAGCACCGGACTACTACAACTATCGGGACTACCACTACAACTACAGCATTGAGTCGTAGTTCTTCGTCAACCTGCCAAAGTTTTATTGATCAGCTCTTAGTACTGCGGTCTGGCTAACTACTACCGCACTTGGACTACTATTATGACTGCAATACTGCTGTGTTGTTACTGTTACTACTGCTACTATTACTACTACAAAAACATCGACTACTAGTACTGCTACCATAACGTTCGGTCACAGTTTTATATCTTGGTTTTATATCAGTCTTTGGAAGAAAGTAGTTCAACCACACCAGCTTACTACCTACCACCACTACTGCCGCTATTACTACTCTTACTACTACTACGCTGGGCACCATCTGTTCACAATAGAAGACCGCACAAGGCGAATCTCACTCCATATGCTGTGCTGTTTAAATCTACAGTCCAGCTCCCATTATACACGGTGGGCCATAAAACATGGCACTTTACTGATTGTCCATCTCTTCCCCAATTATTGATCGATTTTCACCATTCTTTCACCGGCACACTCTGCAGACAGTTTGCTATAACGTGATTATTACATATCCTATCACACCCTAAATGTGTCTCTACACTACCTTGTGAAATATCAGTAAAATATGCATACATATCAATAACGGAAAACGAACATTTTGTTAAAATTTAAAAAAACACCTCAGGCCAACATTACAGTGAATGGTCTGCATGACACTAAACTGTGTGGGTCTAACACAGTCTAGTGTCATACGGATCATTCATCGCAATGTTGGTCTGAAGTGTTTTTTTCATTTACCTAGTTTTTTATTATTGTTAGTTTTTGCTTACATTTATATTTGACAAGGTAGTGTAGAAACGCATTTACTGTATGGTGGGATATACAGGGTGGCCCAAAAAAAACGGGGCCACTCTGTTATATAGCTTCTAACTTCAGAAATACTGCTTAGATCTACACGATTTTTTTTCAGAAATCCAGGTCGTTTCATTCTCAACACGAAATCATAAGTTATTGAAATTAATTATGTGCAACAGTGGCACCACCTGGTGAATACGAGTCATATCAATGAAATCAATGCTTAGCTCAGCCAGGCGTTTCTCGACAGGAGCATCGGCGAATGGCGTCGTCGTCTTGCCGTCGAGGTGCAGCAGAATGGTGGACATATTGAGCACAAATTCTAAACATTGATTTCATGACTAAATCAGACTAAGTGTTATAATGTGGTTGTAATTTTATGTGCATTTTGTTCTGTTATTAAGCGTCATGAACTATTACCGATCGCAATTTGAAGCAATATGACTCGTATTCGCCAGGTGGCGCCACTGTTGCACATAATTAATTTCAATAACTTATGTTTTCGTGTTGAGAATGAAACGACCTTGATTTCTGCAAAAAAATCGTGT
>Ga0056128_1005501_pt1 | contig 15936 bp, 9 predicted proteins | sample WorMetLIZISLAND2_FD_71113 | JGI IMG/M metagenome (GOLD analysis project Ga0056128, IMG submission 71113) | Marine gutless worms symbiont microbial communities from Max Planck institute for Marine Microbiology, Germany - Olavius geniculatus... ...
GCTCGGTAGTCTAACGGTAACGTGTCGGACTTGTAATCCTGAGGTAACTCAGAGGCGCAGGTTCGACTCCGCACCAGGACACTGCCGGGTAACGACCTTAGGCAAGTTGTTCACACACATTTGCCTCTGTCACCAAGCAGTATATTTTGGTACCAGCTTTACCGCTGGGACGTAAACAGGCACACCGCGCGATGCACTGGCCCCGTATCCGTGGTCTCGCAGTGTAAAAACTGGTGTCTGGTTGAGGGCCTTAGGAAACAGAGATCAGCACCGTCCTATGGGCCGCAAGGCTCGGGAAGGACTTTACGTTTACGTTTTTTACGTCTCCCTTTCTCTCTTCTCCCTCTCCCAATTTGTCCCTTCCCTCTTTTTCCCTTCCTCTATTACCCCTCCCTTTCTTTCCCTGTCCTCCTCTCTTCCCCTCCCCTCCCTTCCCTTAGAAGTAAAACCCTCTAAAATCCAGCTATGGGTCTGGTTTATTTTAGCTTTAAAAATGAGATCTGGTGCATGGCAACGATTTTAGTTATTTTAAACTACCAAATTGGCCAATTTCGTGCAGTTTTAAGCTATGCTTATGTTTTGTCTGGTGGATTGGGGGGCTGGGCCCCCTCCCCTTTGGCTACGCCACTGGTCTTACCAGAAAATTGTCTGGACAGATAAATAGGATTGGCCGACGGCTACCTGTGGCAGCAGATCAAACAATCTACAACACCCCATTTCTTCACACGGGCTGCGATTTATTCACAATTAATACGATATAACGGCTAGCCAGATGACGAAACGTGGCGTCTGTTATACTGGCTTTAAATTGTAGCGTTCGAGAGCAACATTATCGTAGCGACGGCGTAGCGTCTATGGAATTGCAGTCACCTCAGGGTAATCGCTCTCTTCGCGACCGGAAGTCGGACGCTGTCCTTACGACGTAAGCGGTGCGTTCGGCAGTAATGCATTACAGTAGGCGTCGTCCAGCGGCTTCGGTGACCTGAGTGACTACGCCCACATACGTGTAAACCAATGATCAATAGGCCTAGGCTCGCCCTGCACGACCATTGGTCAGTTTGTCGAAAAACTAAAACGTGTCAGTTCAGTTCAGTTACGTTGCTGTGTGCACGTCTTTAGATATACGTCGGCGGTGATGACCGAGGGCAGATGGTGCTGCAGGACAGTTTTCAGTCATCTCTCGGTGACAGTGAGAACGGCAACTGGTTGATGTACCCTGGAGCTATCATACAGCCTGCAGCCTGTGGACTCACTAACTCAGCCTTGCACTTCAGTGGTACGACAGTACTACAGTTGTGACGATAACGGTGGTAGTATAAAATAGTGCAAACAAAGACCAGAGTAATTTCGAAAAACGCGGAATCGCTGTGGCCAGTCTACCCAGTTTCTTGTTTGCATTCGCCAGGTGGCGGCATGGGCTTTTCTTTGGGGTTAGGGATCCCATCTAACACAACCGTCATCGGATTTCGTTTACTTGCCAAATGGCATCGAAATAAATTATGTCAAACGATTTAAGCAGCTTGCACGAATGTGACAGTGTAGGAATAGTCAAAATCGCTTGCACTTCAAGAAGCGATTTCGCTTGATAATAGTAATATAAATAATGATAATAATATTGTTTTAATGAATTTATAAATCAATCAATCAGAGTTGTCTTACTAGCAGAGCTGTCTACGCCAAGGCTAATAGTAAGCTGAACAATTAGCCTATAGGCCTAGGCACATTGGATGATGATGTCGGGCTATGATTTTCCGCAGAGTTAGATTTTGAGATTTTGACAGAAAGTTAAAAGTTTGGTTTGTGATACTTTCAGGTTTTGGTTCATTGAATTAGAAATATTTATAGCTACATGTACATACGTGGTTTAGGTTGAGGAAAACACAACAAGGACACCAACTGGTGTATGCTGATGATGTTCTAGTAATTGCCAATAATCCACTTTTGGGGAACTGATTTATCTTCGAGTAAGTCTTTGAAATTTGCCAGATTTTTTACGTGCAAGCTTCTGTTTTTGGCTCTCAACCAACAAAGCAGCGAAGGAGAATACACGCGTTCCAAAAACCTGAACTCTGCGAATTGATAGCATGCAGGGATGCACATGTGACCTTTCGAGCCGAGACCGAGACGAGATGTCATTACATCTCGAGACGGTCGCAAGACTCAGAAATCGAGATTGAGTATGCGTGATTCATAGCATACAACTTTTCTATTTTTATTTTTATATTTTATTGTGAATAAACGGTACTGCCAAACGTTTCACAGTATTATTTTGTTATATTTAATTTTGTTTGCTGCTATGCTGCTATTTTAGGCACTGGGGGCGTGAGGTATGCAGTGACACGAGATCTGCTGGTCACTGAGTTCATGTATCTACAGTTCTACATTGCGATGGGCTGCTTCTACACTGCAGGCAGATGCTACGGTTTGTTGCTAGAACAATTTGGCAAAAGGCGAAATCGCTGTGGCAAGTTCACCCATATTCCAGTCCCGCATTTTTAAGTCCGGCACTAAACCAAAATACCTTTAAAGACCTTTAAAATCCTTTAAAAACTAAAAAACCTAAAGCCCAAAAAATTTCTGTTAGAAAACCTAAGGGCATAATCGATTTAGCAAAACTGAAACCAGTTTTGGGTTTAGGTTTCGGTATGTAAATGGATTGCACGAAACTGGTTTCTATGCAAACACACAATGGAGCGTGTCACCATGTGATATAGTAGTGTTCTGTATACTGTGATAGTAGGCTTATAACGATAATATTGCAGCTTCTGTTCAATGAAAACCAAGAAAATGTGCTATGAAACGACGTTTGCAATTCTACAATGCATGACTGTTTTATTACGCAAAATTTTCAAACTTTTTTCAGTCAGTCTGTTGTCAATATAATTATTAGCCGGCGATGGATACGGTACGACGACCAGGCATACATACACGTAGAACAATGATCTTGTCAAAAAAATCCACATTTACCACACACGCATACGAATATATCTGCCATATGACGCTATTACATTAATATATAATGCTAAAAATGAATTTATCTCGATTTTGGTCTTATTTACGTCCTAATCTTGCACAAGCTAGTAAACAAGCGAAAAGCCGGTTTCAACCAGCGAAACCTGGTCCAGACTCAGGGGTGTCATTTAGGGAGGGGACTGGGGGGTCTACGGACTTCCCAAGGATTTATGATTTCGGTTTTTTCTCTGTAAATTGTAGCTTTGATTAAACGTCAAACAGCTAAAAAGTCAAATTTGTGTTCTTTGTGCTGTGTTACAGTAGTTTTCTGATGAGACATAGGACATGTGTGCTTGCAATAGACTTTGGTTGATTAATAGATTTTAAATGGCAACACGTAAACTAAGCATAATATACTGTACTTATGTATGCGTACGCTAGTAAAGAAACATTTATTATCCTATAGCAGTTGGACTCATCAGTTGAGTATAATTTTGTCAGTTCAAGTGTGATATAGAACATGCAAGGTTGCTAGAGTGTAGAAGTGTTAGATTTATTCGTCTATTAATGACTGTTATATACACATTTACTGTGTAAACTGCATGAAATTTGGTCAACTGATTCTCAGAAAAGTGATTCAAATTGTTGCCACGAGATGTCACATTTTAAGGCTGAAAATGAACCAAATTCGATATCGGCTGGGGCTCTGCCCCAGACCCCGCCGGGGGAGCATAGAGCACTCCCCAGGCCCCCTAGCTGGATTTAAGGGGCCTACTTCTAAGAGGAGGGGAGGGCAGAAAAAGGGAAAGGAGGGGAAAGAGGGGGGGAAGAGAAGGAGGAAGAAAGGAGAGGGATAGGAAGGGGGAGAGAGTGGACCCCCCCAAGGATTTAGTGAAATGACGCCACTGTCCAGACTCCAGAGACGGTTTCGCCAGTTAACCCCAGTTTCACGAAACCGGTTTCGGTTTTTATCGCTCGAAAGCAGCTACTGCTTTCAGCGCATCTTAGCCATCGCAATTCTGTCTGTCTGTCCGTCTGTCTGTCCGTCTGTCCGTCACACGGGTGGATCAGTCAAAAACGATGGAAGTTAGGTTCTCCAAGTCTTCACCGTCGACTGCCCAGAAGACTCTAGTTTCAGGAGCTGTAAAGCTTTTCCATAAATTCGAGACAGAGACTTCTGGTTTTCACCGTATAGCTTAGAGTCTCTAGTATTTTGTGACAAAATTTCATGCCATTGGGTGAAGGGGGTCCCCACGAACGAGGGGGAGAAAGAGGGACACCCCCTTAAAAAGGTGTTATAACGTGAAAGTGGTTGCAGATAGGCACAGACATGCTGTTTATCATAACAAGCACTGGCGACGAGCTTCTTAGAAATGTCAACATCGATGATCTTGAATGACCTTGAACTCCCAAAATAGGGGGTTTTAGTAAATTTTGTCGCGATTTCGGGCTGCAACACGCATTTCAAGAGTGAATTGCGCCGATTTCAGCGATTTCAGCCGATTTGTAGATTTCAGCAATTTAAGTCTGGACCCTCTAGGTTCAAGGAGGCCTGCGCACGTGGGTGTCAAAGATGGGTTTTCCTCTTAAAAGTGATTATTTATCCGCTGCTGGCTTGCCTAACGTGAAAATGGCTGCAGATAAGCAGAGACATGCTGCTTAACATAACAAGCACTAGCTACGAGCTTCTTAGGATTGTCAATATTGATGACTTTGATTGACCTTGAACCCTAGAAATAGGGGTTTTTAGTGATTTTTTGGCGATTTTTGGCTGCAAAAGAGTGATTTGCGATCAAATAAATGGAGATAGTCCCAAGATTACCTGCGCACATGAACTGCTATAGGCTCTCGCGCGTCTCATGAGCATTAGCTCAGATTTCTTGTATAATATGTCTCGAGCTATTGTTTAGGAATAAATGTACAAAACATCGGTTTATAGACTTGTTAACGGCAACACTAAAGAACTCGCACATCGAAAACAGCAAAAATGACTTCCCTTAAAATAACGTTCCCAGACATTATTATAATTAAGTGTAGTTTACACTCCCCTTGTATAATATTAACTCATTCTGTGATATCACGGTGACTAATAAATTTTTTACGCGCGAACGCAGCTACTAGGCCTACTTTCAGCGCATCTTAGCCATCGCAATTCTATCTGTCTGTCTGTCCGTCTGTCTGTCACATGGGTGGATCAGTCAAAAACGGATCATCAAATTTTCAACGTCGCTGCCTGGAAGATTTTAGTTTCAGGAACCGTAAAGCTTTTTTTATAAATTTGAAGAAGGTCATTCGGAACGATGGCACTAAATGAGAGAAGGGTGGGAAAAATTTGCGACTTTTTGCCAATACTGTAAGTCGCTGTATCTCAATAACAGTGCGAGATATGGCTTAGTTTACTATTAATCACTAATAGGAAGTCGTACACAGGCCGTCGATTCCACCAAATTCAATGACCTTGGACGATTTTGAGCGCTAAAATAGGGGTTTTATGGATTTTTGGCGATTTCGGGCTGCAAGACACATTTCAAGAGTGAATTGCGCCGAAATCGATTGAGATAAACACGGATAGGGACCTAAGCTGTGTATTTATTTTTCGGCATTGAACGTGGATTTCGACGGTCTAAGTCTCAATTTTCTAGGTTTAAGGAAACCTGCGCACGAAGGCATCAAAGAGCGTTACCCCCGTAACAGTCGTTATTGTACCGTTGTTATCCAGTCTTTCGTGAAAACGGTTGCAAATGGGCATGACCATGCTGTCTATCACAACAAGCACTAGTGACGAGCTTTTCAGTCGTATTAACGTCGATGATTTTGAAAGACCTCGAACTTTCAACTTTTTGCGATTTTCGGCTGCAGCGCACACTCCAAGAATAAACTGCGACGAAATGGCTGGAGATAGACTGACAGTTTGCGAACAGGAACTGCTATAGGCTTTCACGCGTCACGTGAGCATTAGCTCAAATTTTTTGTTTTACAAAATTGTCGTTGCCGTTTACTCAGTATATGTTTATAGCAGAATTGCTATAAATAATGACTGGGAGTGTAAATTAAACGTATAATAACGGCTAGGGATTCATTATTATATATGGGAATCATTATTATACATTACAGCGCTAGGCGCTATTGTGGCTAAACGGTGAGAGATAGGGCCTAGGTTGCTATTGATTTCTAATAGGAAGTGGCATAGGCTATTGGTTTTCAAATGACACAAAAATTGTCGACTCTGAATGACCTTGAAGGTCAGCACTGCAACATGAACTGTATCTGAGCGCGTCTTCCCTAGCGACAGCTGGGCTTTCTTGTTTTTAGTTTAGTTTGTCGTGTCGACTGTATGTTAGTCTGTGTTTTTGTCTGTCTGACTGTTTGTCTCTGTCTGTCTCTTTGTTTGTCTGGTATTGTCTTGATTGACGAATAAACGTACGTAATGTATCGTACGTGCATTTGTATACATATAGGAGTAGAGGTTCAGTATTCGCTGGACGCTGGTCAAAACTGGTCGCCGATACAGCCGGAGTGTGGAAAGGCTGATGACAGCGTCGGCGGCATTGATGCTTCGTGCGAAGAGTCTGCTGGTGGCAGTCTGTTGACCTCTGATGTCTACTACGACTGGACGCGTGTCAACATCAAGCTGCCCTACTACACCAGGTGACTCGTGTAAACAGGTCCGTCGAGATCTACAAAGGGGCTCGAAGAAACATTCTGGCGTGGCCTCTCCGGGGAAAAATACTGATTTTTTTAAATGGCGCACTTTGGTGTACTTTTATGTTTTTGAGCGACGGCGGGGCCACTCAAACCTCGCGGGGTCCGGGGTAACTTACCCCTTTTCTACCCTTCTGTCGACGGGCCTGTACATGTGAAAGTTAGACCCGCAACTGGGAGTTCTACTGAGGGAGTTGAAACAGAGTGAAAGGCTCCATTTCGAGAGTGCGCGAGCCTGTAACGGGGTAGGAAGGCAGATCTAGCTTAAGCGGGATTCAGGGGCAGAACCCCTATGCATGTCAAAGGGTTGGGGGACCCCTGAAACTGAAAGCTTTTAGCACTTTGTGATCCCATATGGCAGGTGACGCCTCGTCCAGCTTTGAGATGAGTTTTCCATGAAAAGCTATACCGTCTAAACCATGGACACCCAAGAGGTCAAAATTTTGCAAATAATTCAGTGAACAAGAGAAGTTTAGTAGAGTGAAAAACTGCACTATTATCAATTAAGCCACTTAGTAGCAAGCATTAATTTTTTAAAAAAAAAGTTTGTCAAAAAAGATGCAGTATTTACTATTATTTTATTATTTAATCAAAATAACATACAAAACGTGCTTGTCCACATTTCTGTCTCTTTGACTGACATCTGATTTGATTGTCCGTTTTTACGCGCGAAAGCAGATACTGCTTTCAGCGCGTCTTAGCCATCGCAATTTTGTCTGTCCGTCTGTCTGTCCGTCACACGGGTGGATCAGTCAAAAACGGTGGAAGATAAAATCACGAAATCTTCACCGTCGGCTGCGAGGAAGACTGGTTTCAATAACCGTAAAGCTTTTCCATAAATTTGAAGGGGGTCACCCTGAACGAGGGCGCTAAATGAGAGGGGGTGGGCAAAATTTGCGATTTTTAGCCAATAAGTCGCTGTATCTCAGTAACGGTGAGAGATAGGGCCTATAGGTTACTATTAATCAGTAATGGGAAGTCGTACACTGGCTTTCGATTGGCGCCAAATTCAATGATCTTGAATGACCTTGAACGCCAAAATAGGTGGTTTTATGGATTTTTGGCGATTTCGGGCTGCGATACAAGTCTATATCATTTACAAGGTGGCGCCACGACGGAACTATCGTTATGCGATCCGTTGATCCAGATAGAGAAATTGGTATTTGTATATTAACTTAGCGTGAACACCCAACAGTAATTCATCTCCTAAGGCAATGAAAATTGATTACTTTGTTTGATCGACCCATCGTCCGTTGCAGGCTGCAGCGATCACAGCCATATCGCGAAGCCCCTTTAGGGCGCGGGGCTTTTGGCAGTTTTTTTGGCACGTGTTAACGTGCCACCCCGCTAAAGACGGGCTTGAACACAAGCGCGGAAACGCACTTTGCATTCGCTGACAGCTGTGTTCGTAATTCTGCTCCAGATCAAGCAAGTGTTTGAGACCACAGATCCAGATAGATGAAATTTATTGACTTTTTGCGCGTGACAGCAAAATGTTTCGCGCGTCTTAGCTATGACCTGGGCGTCTGTCCATCCGTCTGTCTGTCTGTCTGACACACTGCTGTGTTGTATCAAAAAAGTGCAAGATAGAATCATGAAATCTTCACTTTGGGGTGCCGAAAGGACTTTAGTTTTTTTATGTGACGAAATTTGGTGACACTGGGTGAAGGGGTTCCCCTCAAACGAGAGCGTCAAAGAGGGATACCCTCTAAAAAGATGTTATTTTGCCCTTATTAGCTCGTCTATTGTGAAAACGGTTGCAGATAGGTACAGACACGTTGCTTATCATAACAAGCACTCATCACGGGCTTTTTGAGTTTATCAACATATTGATGACCTTGAACGACCTAGAATCCACAAAAGAGGGGTTATGGCGAATTTTTCACAATTTTTGGCTGCAGCGCACGTTTTCTCACATTTCATGAGTGAATTGCGCCGAAATGGCTAGTGATAGACCAAGAGAACCTACGTATGAAATTTGTAGCATCAAACGTAGATTTTAGAAGTCCACCACAACAAGCCAACAGGAATCCGCTCCCAGCCATGAAGCACCATCCGAGCCAGTTGCGGCCGCAGCAGCGGAGGAAGCGAGGAAATTGCCACGGCGGACAGGCACAAGGAGAAGGCTGTGCCGGCAGAACCGAGGACTTGAGTTCACTAACCACAAAGTTGTGTTTGCTCATTTTGACCTACCCAACATCGACAGTTCGCGCTTTTTCGGACAACTTTAGATTTTGATCGCACATATCTCTAGAAAAGATATAGATATCGATAAAAGGAAAACGGCGTTTACAACTACAATCAATTCCACGTCAAAAGCAGAAAAAATTTGTGAACTTGTGTCACAGACAACAAAGTTTGAAGCCTTATGTTTTACTGCTGTTTATTATTTATTTATTATTTATGTGTAATTTCTGCTGAAAAACAAGTGCTGGAAATCAGAATGTTAAGACTGGTTCAGTTTGCATGCAATTACTGATCGACAACACAAAATCTGAAATGCTGTTGTATTTCTAACTGTTCAGAAAATCTGACCATTTACTTTTGCACAGTCAGCTGCTTATTTTAATTATCGCATTCATGTTCAGAAATGTGTTCGTTCATCCACGGTCTGATGCATAAAGTCGACGCAAAATAGGCTTAGACTAGTATAGGCCTATAGGTTACGCGACTTGCAAAAACTAGGCATACTCTACTTATCATCATTACTGTCAGTGTCTAAGTCAAACTTACCAGTATCCACACCGATATCATCGTCATCCTCCATTCCTCCCCAGTTTCTTCTTTCAAGCGTTGAAAAAGACTGCTATATTTTACGGCTAACTTGATATACAACAGAGCCGCCAATTTGTCTGGTTTTCGAAGACTCTGATGTTCTGGATTTTGGATTTTTCGCTTAAGCTCACATCCAAAAAATCCCGCAGAATTCCCACAGACCCATGGGAATTCATCACAGTTCCCATACCCATCCCATACACATACCCATGGGAATTCTCATACCCACGGCAGCCCTGAACTCTACCTTGTTTTGTCTCGTAGCCGAATTGACACGGTTTAGTTTTTGACGATCTGACCAATGGGCAAGTAATAATGCATTACAGTGGGCACCGGTGGCCTATGTACGCATAAGCCAGTGACCATTAAAGCTCGCCCCGCTGGCCCATTGGTCAGCTCGTCAAAAATTGAGCCGTGTCAGTTCAGTTCAGTTAGGTCGCTCGTACGCACCTTGAGAATCATTTGTGGGACGAGTGCAGAGATGATTGCTGGGACTGGTCGCGTGTTGTGTCAGGTCCAAGTCGACGCGGTTTCGCTGGATACAGAGGGGTGATGATGATGGAGCGACGTTTAGCTCCGACAACAGCTGGTCTCTGACGTATGTGTACATCGGAGACGAGTGTGACTGTTCGTGCGCTGGACATGGACGATGCAGCCACGGCAATTGCTTGTCTGTACACTTTCGTCTCATAATGCTTAATGACAACACACACGCAGTTATTTATAGTCGTCCTAATTACTTACGTGCTTAATTACAACACACTCAATTATAAGCTAATTGACGTGCTCCGCTCTGCGTCCCACTGGAGGAATTCACAGCGCTCCTCCAGACTCTCCCGAGACTCCCTAGCTAGATTTTAAGGGTCTTACTTCTAAGGCAACGGAAGGAAAAGCGGGAGAAGAGGGAAAAGGGGGAAGAAGCGTGCTGGTAAAGGAGGGAAGAAAGAAGAAGTGAAAAGGAAAAAAAAGGAAAAATGGAAGAAACGGGAGGGAAGGGGAGGGAAAAGAAGAAAAGAAAAAAGGAAGGGAGCGTCGGGGAAGAAAAGGAAAAAAAGAAAGAAAGCAAAGGAGAAAGGAAGGGACGAGGAAGGGAATGGAGCTTCCCTCAATTCACATTTTGTGCACACGAATGACAATGAGTGGCATGCAACAGTCAGGGCTGGAAAAACCTAGGTTTTTAAAGATGTTCAGATTTTACAGTTTTCAAAGTTTTTGAACGTTTTAAAAAGTTTTGTATTAGTTTATAACGATTTTTTGGTGTAATTTACAATGAACACCATGCACATTATCACGAGTCAGAAAAACATTTTATACACCCGGTCTGTCACATAAGATATAGTAATCAAAAATCACGATTAAAGATGTTAAATAATTTATGATATATAATAACATTATAACAGACGAAAACCTTAAAAACTGTAAGAAAATGGACTTTTAAGGATTTTTTTTAGAAAGCCTAAAAACCTAGGTTTTTCGGACCAGTTTTCCAGCCCTGATAGCAGTGAATACACTGCTGGCATTGTTGGTCTGTATAGATGTGACAAAGGTTGGTCCGGAGTTACTTGCGCATATCCATCACGACCACTTCCTGTCCGACTGATGGAGTCTTTTTCCAGTCTTCCAGATGACGTCAGCTGGACCAGCATCAGTGGAGGCATGATCACCACGCGGTGTGGTATTATAGCTGCCGGCACCGCCATTCATATGGCTGGCGTATGTAATAGTAGTAGTAGTAGTAGTAGTAACAGTATTTGTTGCAGTAGGCCATAGTAGTTGTAGTCGTAGTCTTGATAGTAGTAGTCTCTTGACTTGCTATAGCATTACTGGCTGGTTTTGCCAAGCACGTAAAGGGTGTGAGCCATAACTTATATTAAAATCACCAGATTACAGCATTTATTTGTTTTCTGACACCATCAGTGGACAGTGGCGTTTATCCCCTAAATCTAGAATTGAAATCGGGCGTGTCTTCCCCCTCAGTTTTAGTCTCAAGTACCCCTTATTCTTTTGGTTTCTTTTCCAGCCTAGGGGGGTTATGTTAATGATATAGCTTAAAAATAAGAGAAATGGAAAATAGGGAAAAAGTTTGGTTAAGGGTGTAGATTGCCAGTGAAAAAGGAGGAAAGTTTTGATCTACACCCTTAACAAAACGTTTTTCCCTATTTTTCACTGGGCGCTAGCTGCGGCTATCACGTACGGGGATAGAAGCCACTGTTTGTTGCCTTCTTTGGGATGATTTTCGTTGCCACCGTGAACATTTTAAGCCGACCGTACTTAAGTAACAGTCTGGCTATTGGCATGATTGCCGTCCGTCCATTCCTCCTTCTGTCCGTACGTCCGTCTGTCGCGGATGTATTGTAGTTAAAGAGTGCCAGATAGGGCCTAGGTTGCTATTGACCAGTAACAGGAGGTCGCATGTTAGCTTTCAAAAACATGGAAATCGATGACTTTGGTATATGTGCGGTATTGTGGCTAAACGGTAAGTCATAGAGGGTCGGCGATGGTACCATCGGATAGGACGCTAGCGACTTCCTATAGGCTGTCAATAGTAACCATGTCTTCATCTGCAGCGGTTTGGCCGCAATTTTCAAACGTAGGTTTTAAGCTATGAGTGGCCGTATCTCGGAAATGGTCAGAGATAAGGCCAATATTACTATTAATCACTTGCTCTGTTGTATAGGACTGCACGCGGCAGTTGGTTACAACGGATCTGGACCTGCGCAGTGCGAAATTTGTTCAATTTTACTTCCGGTTTGGCTGCAAGTCATCGTTACCCTGGAGACCCCCAACACCGAGAGCTGCAGGTCAAGATGAGGATGTAGTCTTTGTGGACTTCTCTCTGACTGCAGGAACTCAGTGGACAGGACTCATTGAACTCTACTCTGATCAGTACACAAACGCCAGGTGATTATACCGACTAAAGGCACGTACACAGCGACGTAACTGAACTGAACTGTATACTGGCAGGCTTTAGTTTTTGACGAACTGACCAGTGACCAATGGGCGAGCAGAGCGAGGCGAGAGTAGTCACGTAGGTCATAGGTCATTGACGCTGTTAGACGGTGCCTATACTGCAATGCATTGCTGCTTGCCCATTGTACAGTTCATCAAAAAAAACCATGCCTGATCTGTTCAGTTCAGTTTATTTACATCGGTCTGTGCGGGCTTTAAAGTCATTTGAAAATGTAGCAGGTTTTCGGTTATTTGAGATAGTGTATCTGTATGGAACTTAACTTTAGAAACGTCTATATGTGCTAATGCAGCGGAGCGTCACTTGCCATATGGGATCACACAGTGCTACCTGCAACCCGACACATGTAAACGTTCCTCGCCTTAACTTTGGCCGGATAGGCTGGTAGTTTGCTTCATTTTCCTACCCTGGAAGAAAAAAGTATTTTTACGCTTGTGTTTTATACTAGGCGACTGTGCTCCTATAGAGGTGTTAGCAAAGTCTGGCCTTATCGGTCATTAGTGAAAATTGTTTTTCGATGTTAGGAAATGTCACCCGAGATCGAAGACGGATCGAGACTAACATCCCCCAACTTTGTAAAACAATTTTCACTATTTGTTTTGTTGTTATTTTTAGCTACATTAATAGCAAATTGCCGAAGACGGCTCGGCAGAATGGCGTTCGTCTTCGCTGGTGGCAGCCGCCTCGACATTCCGTCCACCAATCACGTGCCGACTGGATCGTCGACGAGATCGTGATTGGCGGAAAAGAGGTCAACCCGAACGAGGTCAACGACGACTTCGGGGCGGGACGTCGGACGGTTGACTGGCTACAAATGGTGAATATTCGCTACGACAACTACTGCGGCGCCGCCCACGCCGCCGTCAGCCAATCAGCGCCCGGCGGCGAGAGCGTCATCATGACGACCAGTGACGTCAGCGTTGCCGATGGTGACGTCGTTGAGTTCTCCATAGCGATTGGCTGCGGAGCGGATGACGGGGCGGAGCCTGCGGTATGTCCGTTGGCATTACACTATTCACTGGACTATGGAGTAACGTGGCAACTGGTTTTGGATGAATGTTTACCGTTCGAGCCTGGGTGCAATGGTAAAGCTCAGATGGCAAGCATCTATTACCCGACTGGCCAATGGAGGCGTGTTACCATTCCTCTTGGCAGTGCCACCACTTCGGCGTAAGACGTAAAATATTTTCTGTGCTTCTAATTGCTCTACGTCCCCAAAATATTTTTGTTCCCACATTTTTATTTGATTCTCAAAAGTATTGGTGCAGTTTTTTGCTATGTTTTTAAAGTTTTACTGAAACAAATTTGTTTGCGTCTGATCTGTTCTGCTACAGTAAAAAATCCTTTTGAAAACCCATATAAGAACCTTTTGTATTTTGTGTGTGCTTTCACTTCAATTATTCTTACGGGTATAGTTCAGTGGGTCTCTTTGTTCTTATGAGCTGGTGTGTACTTTAATATTACATGGAATGTCATGAAATAAGATTTTTAAAAACCTTTTTACGTCCCTGTTTCTTCACTGGAATGCAATTGGAAAAAGAGAATATTTTTTGGCTTAAGTAATTTCATGTTCATTTAAGAACGGTTGAAACTTTCGCTGTTATGTGAACTTCCGTTATGCGTACTTCGCAGTTTGATGACATGCGCAATTCTAACCATAACTTCAAGTATAATCTTTAACTTTTTAAAGCAAATAAGTAAGTAAATTTATGTAGTGCATAACGTTGGCGGGAAAACGCGCTGAATCTGAGGCAGTGAGGGTTTGGTGAGGACTCAGGTGGCGAAACCGTACGTCGTAGGCGGTCGGCGATGGTACCTTTAGATCGGGCGATGACGAGTTTCTATATAAGCCATCAATTGTCTGCATTGGTTTGGCCGCAGTTTGAAACGCAGATTTCTGGTTGCAGCCATCATTCACGTGCACCGAATTATCGTATCGTATCCTAGCGTTGATTGTAGCGTTCGCCTCAGATTCAGTGAGTTTCTTGCTGACATTGTGCGCTTTATAAATTAAATTTACTTACTTACTAATTAAATAAATAGCAGCCTTACCTTAGCGCGTGTCTGACTGTAGTCACTCTGGGGAACTGCTTTCTTTCCGTTACTGGAGGTCATACGCTGCACGGACTTCGAATATAAGCTATACGGTCGGCCTACCCTAGCGACAGCTAGGCTTTTTGTTTAGTCGGTGCATGGTTGTGATGTACTGTTTTCAGTGCAACGCGTTTTCGCTGGTCGCAGCAGCTGGCAAGGTGTGATAAGAACGACTCCAGCAGAACGAAGGCGTCACTGGTCTCAAGATGGGCAATTGATGACGTTTACATCGGTCAGGCGTGTGCGCAGCATTGCCATGGACACGGCCGCTGTAACTTTCCACACTGTGTCTGTGACGAAGGATATAGCGGCAGCACCTGTGATTTTCCCACCTATCCACCGCAGGTTAATAATATAGCCTATTATTATACATTTAGCTCGTGATTCCCAAACATCTTAAGATAATCTTAAGACATCTTTTCAGTTTACATTTACGGTCATCTCACGACGACGATGTAATCACATCGCGGAACACTTGAGACATATCTCCAGACACGTCTTGAGAAAAAGTTGATTTGCAATTGTGTGACTCTTGTGATCATCTGTGACAAATTCTGTGAACTCGCTTACAACATGTCGTAGAATAAGATGATCTAACTTTGGTCTTATGTTGGTTTTAAGGCAAGTCTTAAACAAATCTTACGATATTGTCTGTAAATCGGGTTCTTGATTATTAATTGCTTCTTATCTTGGAGGGAAGCTAATTTAACGAATAATTAATCGGTTGCTGTTATTGTAGGAAAAGTACTCTCAAAGATATAAACATTGGATTTTCCATAGCTGTTTGAGCTTTGCTAAGATGAAGGTCATGGCTAAACTTAGTTCCTGGAAGTTTGGGGAAGAACTTGAATATTAAGTAGCACTAGGCTAAGGCTACGAACGGTAGGCATATCGTCGTAGCTCCTTAAAAGGCTTTCTCTGAGTCTCTTGTTGGCCTGGAGGTGGAGCCTAAGAGCGTGTTTACATTTTTGGGGCTACAGCCTGTATCCAGGAAATCGCTATGACCTATGTTCAGTTGAGCCCGAGAAATCCACGCCTCTTGACGTCACTCTAGGCTACTGAGTTTTCTGACAGTTGATTGACGGACTTCGCTTTCTGAGTTCTGTTCGGATAATATCGCTGTAATAAAATCGAGGAAAATTCTACAGAAACCGCCTTATAATTGTCTACAGAAGCCGTCTAACAATTTGTGTTGGGTTGGTGGCGTGACTTAGCGATAACGCATTTCATCCGATCAACGATGTTGGTCTACAAAGGGCTGGTATAGTGCTTGGATGGGTGACTGGCTGCGGGCAGGTAAAACCGTTTCGGTATGTAGCCTAACTAGCCACCTAGGTCAACTCAGCCTTCCATCCCTCCGGAATATGTAAATCGCACACCGGTCTATCTGGCTATAGGGTTGAGGCGGGGCGCGTTCACCTGTGTCGGGTGTGATCCCATATGGC
>Ga0056128_1005502_pt1 | contig 15935 bp, 5 predicted proteins | sample WorMetLIZISLAND2_FD_71113 | JGI IMG/M metagenome (GOLD analysis project Ga0056128, IMG submission 71113) | Marine gutless worms symbiont microbial communities from Max Planck institute for Marine Microbiology, Germany - Olavius geniculatus... ...
CAACAAGAGACTATGTCTATACTGATTAATTAAATTTCTGGCTTCAGCTCTAAATGTTCCGACGATTTGATTCGATTCGATTCTTTTGTGAGCGCATTATAAACGTTTGGAATTCATTTCCGAATAGTGTTAATTTCAGAAGTCTCAATACTTTTAAACAGTCTATAGGTTTTGTTGATTTTACGGTATTTTTGAAGTGTTTTTGAATTGCTCGTTTATTTTTGCTTGTGTTCTCTATTATTTAGGTTTACGGGCGGCTGTCATTGTTGTTTTAGCCTTGCCGTTGCTGTTCATTACTTGAGTCCTTCAAAATGTCATGTTCTCTGTCTATGAACGAAATAAATGATGATGATAATGATGATGATTTGTCCACCAGCAGCAAACAACACTGAAATTTTCTCTTTTCAACTATTTCATTGCCGTTTAACACCTCCTTCTCAAGGAAAACTTTGCAAATATCTGCGAAAAACACTACACCGTATCTAGTATAAAGAATGATATGCCAACCAGATGATGCACTTGAAGTAAACAGGGATGCCGACGTCCTCTGGATAGACTGTCTTCAGGTATATGATGGCCGGCGCAATGTGACTGTCTGCCAGGGCTGCTTGCAAACAGCGATCACGATACGGCTTCATCTTAGGTGCCATGCTAGACGAGCTAACTTTCTTTATCACTCTGCAACACAAATTTAACCTAGGCCTATGGACTGCTAAGATTTCGCCCAACAAGCGTTGCCGTGGTTAGCGTTGCTATAGCGCCGATAATAACGTCATCATGCTGCAGTATCACGACAAGATTAATTCGCAATACTATTATACTACATCATGGCCTCTTTACACAGCTTTGACATCTAAACCTGTAAACAACATGCTATCCCGAAAAGTGTTTTTACGTTTTTACGTGCATTTCGCGCGTGTTACTTTTTAATAGCTACCGTCGTCGTAAGCCGCGGCTAGCCGGCTTAAGCCATTTAGTCAGCCGTAAGAAGTTTAACTTCTTAGAATTACGTCTCAGTGCCACGACAGGGCAAGCCGTGATATTAGCGATCTCGAGGTCGTTGGTTTGAATTCCAGCCGCGGGTCGCTATCAGGTTGTTACCACTTGGATGAGGGACTAACTGCATGCGCACAGCTAAACTATCTCGGTATAATAGTCAACTCAGTCTTCCATTCCTCTGGGGTAGGTAAATGGAACCGGTTTGCCTGTCTGGAGTTGCGGCAGGGCGCGTTCACCCGTGTCGCGTGAGAGGTACAACACTGTGTGATCTCGTACGGCAGATGATGCTTTGCAGCTCTACGATGGGTTCCCGTGAAGAGCTATACACACTTCTAACTTTTTTAACCCTTTACATTAGGGGCCTACACGTATATCTTACGCTGTAATGCTGTGATTGCAGTGATCGCGTGACACTGGCTGTACTCGAGTTGATTGAAAGCGGCCGGCTGCAGAGTCTCAAGACCACATGGTGGTTCCAGAAGGGTGAATGTACAGGCAAGGATGGACCACCAAAGAAGGTTGGTACAATACAGAATATAGTTTCATTATGCATCAGGATACATAGACACTGCATGTCTATTCCACTGACTTAGCGGCTTCCTGTTCCAGGCCTACTGGACTTGGTAATTTTATATTCTGTCCAAAGCTGTGAATTGCATCATAGACATTCAGTTATTCTATTCGCACGGCCCATTTAATTACTTCAAGCACCGTAAAAAGGTCGGCGACGGCTGCCGATAATATTTGGCTGAGGCGTCTGCTGAGAAGTCTAGCAAATTGTACAACAAATCCTTAAAAATCTAAGGCCCCCAACAAATCCACGACATATTATCGATTAGGCCTACGACTTGTTATCCAACAAGTGCACAATGAATTGGAGTGGTGGAGTTTGGCTGTGCGCTGCGTCGATACATGTGGCTTGGTGGCTCAGTGGTTGTGGTGTTGGATTCGTGACCGAGAGGTTGCTGGTTCGACTCCCAGCCGGTCCGCTACCAAGTATCAACTCTGGGCAACTTGTTTGCATTTACGTACCTGTGTAGTTGCACGTTTTCTAATGGTTGGTTTCAACAATTGGCTTTCAGATTACGGTTCAATTCTCACCGCAGGTCATTTGCAAACAATCTTGAGCAAGTTGCTAACCTACTGTGTGCTCAGGCCAACTCAGCCTTTTACCCTCAGCGGAACCAGAAATGACCATGTAGCTTACGGGCTATGGGTTGAAGGCCAGTGAGACTGATTTGAGCGGTGGTATGTCTGCTAGCTTCAAACCGCAGGTCCGCTGATGCGGGCAGTGGATGGCCGCATAGTGCGCTGCGGTATATCATTTAGCCAGTCAGCTGCCACTTCGAAGATTGTGAAGCCCTTGCGCTTTCCGATCACAAGTTTTAGTCATGTAAGAAGCGCTGTAGCAAGTAACGGACCTTTACCTTTACTATTATGTGTTATTGGGTGATGTTATCGGCGTGTGTGTAGCAAGAGGCGACAAGTTCGCTGAAGCTGCCGAACGTGGCGGGTATCTTCTACATTCTCATCAGCGGTCTCTGCATGTCGCTGCTGATAGCCGGCATTGAGTTCTTACACAAGTCACGCACTGAAGCGCGCCGCAGAAAGGTATGAGCCTATAAGGCCGCGCAACACAACTTGCACCGTAGCAGTAGCTACGACGCAATTACTCCACCCATCTCCGCCGCTGAAATTTTTCAGAAATTGTCGGAAAATTGTCGTAATTTTTTTTGTAGGAAAATTTTTGTGCAAAAAAAATGCACAGTTTGGGGCTGACAACCTTTATTTAATGGAAATTTAGGCATACAATTGAAATTCTGAGCATTCGTAATTTCCACCGTCGGAAATTTGTTCTTATCTGTTGGAATTCTGTGAGAAATTTGCAGCGTCAGTTTTGGGGGTCTGTGGATTTTTTTCGGCTAGGTGGTTCAAAATTATGAACAAATTTTGATTAAATTCTGCGGAGGGGAAAATGATTCAATGTTGGTGGCAATCCTGGATTTTTTACCATTGTGATATAGCAGCAGTGTTAAGTCTCTAGTGTTTGCCTGATGGCAGCATCATTCCCGGTGGGTGTTTAAGATCTCTGATCGCTTCTAGTTTTCACTTTTTACGCTATAGGCCTACAGTGTCGGGAGATAAACGAGCTGTAGAGTTGTCAACCATGAGCTAGAAAGCCTGGGTTTTAATTTCCGTGAAAGCAAAATTTCGTGATGAAATTTGTACATATTTATTATGTTCCATTTTACTGTACTTTTTAATTACCTCCGCCAAGGAGGTTATGTTTTGCCAGACTTTGTTTGTTTGTCTGTCTGTCTGTCTGTGTGTCAGCAAGATAACTGAAAAAGTTATGGACGGATCTCTCTGAAATTTTGAGGGTATGTCAGGAATGGCACAAACTACCAGTGATTCAATTTTGGGGGTGATTCAAAAGGAATCCAGAATTCTGGATCACTTTAAAATTTTCGTTGCCATTGCTTTGAATGGGGCATAAGGGAAACCGCTGCAAAACCGAAGATGGTGCTGCCACCTAGCGAACAACATTGCCTTGGCGGAGGTGTGCAGGCTGTGACTGCTTTCTAGTTTATAATACTGTGTGTTTGTGTTAGTCATCTTGCAACATTGGCGCTACATGGCAGTCCAATCGCCCGGTTTGGCGTGTCTTAGGTTTTGGCTGGCTGTGTTGTGAACGAATTTTGATTATTTTTTTGAAAAGAGAGTGTTTAGATTTCGTTGGCAATCCGGATTTTTTTGTATTGTAGACGTGCGTTGTGGCAGTTTGTTGATAGTTGCACTAAAACACTTTATTAGTTGGTTATTGTTCTGTTATTATGTGTTGTGTACAAATTTTGATTATTTTTTGAAAGAAGAGTGTTTAGATTTCGTTGGCAATCCGGAGTCTTTTTGTATTGTAGACGTGCATTGTGGCAGTTTGTCGATAGTTGCACTAAAACACTTTATTAGTTGGTTATTGTTCTGTTGTGCAATGTTTTACTCCAGACGTCATTCAGTAACGCCGCACGCAAGGAGGCCCGAATGTCGATAACGGGCGTGCGAGATGTGGATGACTTGCCAACTGAAGGTGCGCCAGGAAGCGAGCTGCCGCCAAATATGTCCATGTCTACGGTAACACGCTTTTCGTCATTATTTCTCTAGCACATCCAGTAAACCTATAAATATAATAGAGTAACTGTTTTTTGGTACTTTGAGATCTTCTGTTCAAACTAGTGCAAATAGTTTAGGATAAAATTTGTACATTGTACCTTGGCTAAGCTGGTCGTAGGAGCATTTTTAATTTTAAGCAGTCTGCTTATCGAACAGTGTTAAAGAGTGTTTGGTATGTTTTTTGAAGTTTTTTATGCATTCGAACAGTTAGAATGGTGAATTTCACATTTCCGTTTCACAACATTTTCAGTTTTTATATGTCTGTCCTACATATGCCCCACTGAAAATATCTTTAAATTACAACATTGTCAGCGTTATAATTGCTCAAAAATGTGGAAGATTTAGAGTGCTTTTCGTATTACGATGTCTGTTGCGGTCTTAGTCATAATTGTATCATTTTAACTACGGATGATCGTATAATTTCAGTATATGTCTTAAGCCTAGTTTCCATAGAACGCAACGTAACGTACGCACCAAACAAAAAGTACGCAAGAGTCTTGCATCGAATGGAAACTGTGCTGAATGCTCATCGTTCTCGTCGTATGTTTGCACTATGTAGTATTCGTACGCTCCGGCGGCGCAGTTGGTCGGCATTGACGGCTACGGTGACGCCAACCTTCAGACTCAAGTCTGAAGTCGTCGTTTTCATTCTACCACGACGTTACGTGACGTGTGACGTCACTGCCTATCTGCATCTGTCCCGCGCGTAGCTAGCAGCAGCCTGCGTGGGCACCTGCGGAAATTTTTTTTCCAAGAGGGGCGTAAAGAGATCGAGGCGTTGCAAGCGTCGAGTGACGTGTGAAATGCTGAGGGAGTCGTTAATAATTTGGCACATTTTCATTCCGGTGCATGAAACTATAATGTAGCAAACAAACAAAAAGAATTTGTTTTTTCGGTCTTTTTCCCGATTGGGACATTCACCTTAGTTTTGTTGAATAGCCTACATCACTGATAAATGATACATGAGTGGACGCTGTACGCTAGAACCAGATTCAGCCAGTGCATCCAGCAAGAATTTTTTGCGCTTTTTGTGTTTTTCGTGCGATATTAATTGCCGCATAAACCTATCCCCGTTGACTGTGCATTTTTTATTCGACTGGAACTCTACTTAGCTAAAGGAGCAAACTAAAAGGAGCCGTGATCACTGTAGTTATAAGGAGAGTCCAATATGCAAGACGATTTGTTTGGATAAAGCATGACAGGCTTGCTACTTTTTGCTTTTTCCAGGAGGAAAGCATGGCAGCCTGCTGGCTCTTGAACGTTTCTCTAGTTAGACTTTTCTGCTGAGTGACTTGTTCATGCAGTTGAATCAATACTGCATGTTGTATTTGTCATTCTGTTTGAATGATTATATAGAAATGATGACAACAAATATCATTTTGTGTCTTACCAGTCAATAGATACCGATTATATAATAAATTCATAATACGTCGTTGTAACAATAAGAAGGAGACATGCCGTCTTGACAGTCGAGTTAACACTTTATGCGGTGCGGCCGTGCCTGCAAGTGCAACAGAATTATTTTCTTTGGGATTTCTCGACTTTATTGTTTGACCGTGTGACCGCTAATATTTGTCAGTGTATTATATTTTACGACTACGAGACATGTTCACGACGTTCGAACCTCATATCTAATAACTGTATAGCTCGTTAAATTGTGACCTTCACTTCTGGTTTTTCACTACGCTACAATTCTCAACATGTGATAATTTTGGTTGCAATATTTCTCCTGGGTCTGAACACAATATGACTGCGTTCTTCAGTTATTTTGCATTTTGTGCTTTGGTTAAATATTTATGCACCAATTTGAACCTGTTATGTCTGAAATTTTGTCATGTTATTTTGTTCTTGATTAGAGTAAAAGTTCTACTTAAGAAAATGAATTATTTATTGTCTGCATGTTTGCATCAAAGTCTTGTGACGCTAAAGTTTTAGGTGGTTTAGTCTAATTGTTATTAATTACTAACTAGTTGTCAACTTTCGTCAGTAGAAAATTGGCGACAATTTGTTTTGATAACTAGTTAGCTTAATGTGGATTTTCGGTGTGATTGTTTCATATTGTGTACCGTTTTCACACTCCTTCTACTATACACGGTGCAGGGTGTTGATGTCCGATTGCTGCGTGCACTGTTGGGCATATCATCTTAGTATATCGTTACTGGCCTAAACATACCATGGCAGAATTAGTCGAATGAAAGCTAAGGATCTCGCCATATTGTGACAGACCGTGTAGTAAAGCAGTGTTATTGTAGGCTTGGTCTTGATGCGTTTTGCTTCAGCTTGTTGTGCATTAATTTGCACTGCATTCAGTACACGCTGCGATCTCAGATTGTTGTTACATAGAAACTCACAACTCATTTTTTGTTAGCTGTATGCCGTGTGTGAAGACAGGTACAGAACGGCGTAACTGAACTTAACTGACGCGGTTTAGTTTTTTGACGAGCTGACCAATTAGCAAGCAGGGCGATCCTATTGCTTATCGATTGACGCGTACGTGAGCGTAGTCACGTAGTCCAACAACGCCGTTAGAAGGTGCCTACTGTAATGCATTACTGCTTGCCTATTGGTCAGTTCGTCAAAACTATAAACCATGTCAGTTCAGTTCATTTACGTCGTTCTGTACGCGTCTTAGAGAGTAATATTCTGACGTGTGTGCTTTCAGTTTTAGAGGACGTCGTTTTATGCAGGACTGTACAGGGTGGTCCAAAAAAACGGATACCCAGTTTTATTTTGGGGATAACTTCGGTAATTTAGCACCGATTTTAACCATTCTTCCACTGTTACAAGCAGAAATTTATGGCGCGTAAACGTGAAATTCTTTCGCCCACCGCACCTTTATTGTGTGACCACATTACCTAGCAAAACAAACACTGTCAAAGCTACAGTGGTCTCGGAGAACAGACAACACATAAAGATATCAATTTCATAGCATAAAATAGTTAAGCTTACTTACTTATTCGCAGTAGTGTTTTGTGACGTCATTGTTACGTCATATTGTTTATTTGCTTTGTTTATCTGTAATAATTTTTAGAATAAATCGTTTGATATGGGCAGAATAACAAAGGATGTAGTCAATAAAACAAAACACTGAACACCGATATTAGCAGTAGTGTTTGTTTTGCTAGGTAATGTGGTCACACAATAAAAGTGCGGTGGGCGGTATAACTTCACCTTTACGCGCCATAAATTTCTGCTTGTAACAGTGAAAGAATGGTTAAAATCGGTGCTGAATTACCGAAGTTATCCCAAAAATAAAACTGGGTATCCGTTTTTTGGACTACCCTGTATATGCTTTGAAAATTCTGGTTTGTTTTTCTCTCTATTGCCTTATCGCCCCGGTATATTAATAACACAAAATATTAGTAACAGGAAATATTATTTCGTCTGTTGCTTCACTTACGGTACGTTTGGTTATTACCGGCAGGCATTTTCGCACAGACATAGGGAATGATTCTACTTGTAAAGTCTGGTCTTCTGTGAACGTTCAAGATTATTTTTGAATTTTTAATTAGTCGGTCAAATGAAATCAGTAACAAGATTTAATGTAATAGCCCTATTTTTCAGTTTGCACTATGTAAGAGTATCCGGGGCAGCAGACTTTCAGCGGCGACATACTTCATCTAAGCGATTCGTATAAGCGACTGTGGTTATTGAAAAGTTAAACTTCGGTCGTGATTGTTTTGTTAACCTGATACCGGTATAAAAAGTTGTTACGAGTTTGATAATTTTATTCGTTATTTTAAATTTTAAAACTGTGTTGTTTATTTTTTGTTTATTTTCAATCGTTATTAGTATTATACGCAATATCTTTGCCCCGTTATTTAGTGACATCATTCATCAATCTCACGTTACGGTTCTGCGTTGCACTGTCGGTCATCATAACGCACAGGGTGAATCAAATATGGCACAATTTTTATATGCTTTACTTTATCAAATATTAACCGTTTAAAAAAATTTTTTTCACTGTCAGAATTAAAAGATAATTTGTAATAACAGTGTCGCTATAAATTTCACCACACCTCAAGTGTGTCGCTACACTAGCCTACTTAGTGAAATGTTATTGTTTTCAAAGCAACAGAAAGACGACTTCTGGAGCAACAGATTTTAATAAAATTAACAATAGGGAACGATGTGTTTATTGTCTCGGGTATTGTCTAAAGTAGGCTAAATGTCGCATCTGCAGTTATTACATCAAATGCTTAATGTATCTGGCTTGCCGTCGGACGACGCACTCAAGCCGACGACGCCACTGACCAATGGCGCGGTCAACGAAACGCTGACATTTTACAAGGTAGTGTAGCAACACACTTAAAACGAGATGGGATCTTTAGTGATAGTGTTATTACAAATTTGCTACTGATTTTGACGTTTAGATAATTTTAAAAATCGGTTAATATTTGATAAAGTTATGGCGTACAAAAATGGTGCCATTTTTTGTCCCACCCTGTACGGTATGTCGATGATACTGTAGGCTTAGCGTTCATTGTCTGCCTGTAGACGTGTGCAAAAAATTAGTTTCTAGTGGCTAGTCGTTGAGAAATAAAAATTAAAATACGAAAGAGAAAAGATATATTTTAAGCCGACTTGGAAACAGCGTTATCCTTATAAACTTTTCCAGTAGCGGCTTTGTACAAAGATTTTCTTCATATTTAAGTAAAAATACATCAAAATACATCGAATAAAAACAATAATTATTTATTTATTGTCCCATTTCGTGTACTAAATAAAAATATTTTTTGATGTAGGTACGTTATCGATCTCCTTTCATGCGATACAAGTCATTAATCGACTGAACACGACTATCTTGCTTTTTGTGTAAAACAAACCTTATGTTTGCACACATTTCGATGATTTGAATAAATCTGTTGCAGTTGCTCTGTTTGCTCTGTACTGACTGTAAGGGTGTTTTTGACGCGTTTAGTTATAGCCAGTTTGTGATATTTGTTGAAATTGTTGGTATTTGTTTGTTAGTATCGGTAGGGATGAGCTTTATTGTTGTACAAACTGAAAATCGTTGAATTAACAACAGACGCTGCGAACCAGTTCTTAAAAAACTTTTTGATATTGTTTCAAATGAGATTCATATTTGCAATAGTATACATGTATTACTGTTGTGCCGTGTGCGTTGAAAATCTCTGTATTTATCAATTATCATGATAACATGATAACACGTATAAGCATTTGGATCTCAGTGTTCATATGCCAGACTCAGGGGCTAGGGCTGGAAATAGATTTTTTGAAAAAGTTTGTAGGTTTTAAATTTTATTAGACTTTTTTAGGTTTCAGAAGTTTTAGTCTGTAAAGAAGATTGGAAACAACATCGTGAGTCACGATCCACCAGCAGGAAAACTTTCTATGCTACAACATACTTTGTGTCATGGGCTTTCTCGTTTCTCGCTTTCTTATTGCAGCAGTCAGGTTGCCTAGTTAGCTGACATAATACTGCAGCACGCGCTGTGTATTAAATTGCATCACAAATAAAAATAAAATTTGAACTTTTGAGTTTTTAAACTTAAAAATTACGGTGTTTTGAACCAATTTTCTAATGCTACTCATGAGTCCATGTCCACAATGTTTCTTCAATTTTAGTAATCGCTGACTGCAGAATAGAAACCAGTCTTAAGTGTAACCTTTTACGTTAAGTAACCTACTTAAGTTATTCGAAATGTCACCGTCAAATGCTGGCGTAGAATGGCTAATTACAGATGCTAGGTATAAATTTCAGGTAGCCATATATGCTAGTTAGGCCCTACATAGTTTTATAGCATGTATGGCAGAGATGGACAAACGGACAGACAGACTGACGGACGGGCAAGACGCGTAAGACGGCCAAGCGCATCACACTTGCATCCCATATTTGCACGCTGATGCATGGCGACTGCGAAATTGCAAACTTAAAACTATTATTCATAAACAACTCAAATAATGTCTGCGGTCGCGGTTACAGCGCGAGTTAAGATCGCGTGCGCGTTCTGGCGTAAAATTGTATGTTTTACGCACGAAGTCATCAACACGAGCGAGCCATCAATTCAACGACGAGCTAGGCGCTGCGGGCGATGTCGGGCCTCTATCCTACCAGTGGCGTAGCCAGAAATGTAAATTGGGGGTCTGGGCTTCTTTCCCCTCTCTTCCCTTTACTCCTTTTTTTCTTCCCTTCCTTTTTCCGTTCTATCTTTTTAACTCCCTTCCTTGTTCTTCCCATTTTCCTTCCCCTTTTTTTCTTTTAGAAGTAGGATTCCTAAATTAATTCCAGGAAGGTGCAATTATAGCCTTAAAATATGAGATGTGGTGGCAACAATTTTAATTTTTTTCCTGAGTCTCTAATATCTACTTTTAACAAAAGTTGAGATTGGGGCCTAGGCCCCTTACGCCCCTTGTCTACGCCACTGCTCAATTCCCATCCCGTTTCTTTCCTTTCTTTTATTTCTTTCCCTCCCGTCTCGTCTTTTGCTCTCACTTTTCCTTTCCACTCTTTTCTCTCTTTTTTCTCCTTTAAAATTCCTAAATAATCTTAAATTCTAGATAGGGGATTTGGGGAAGCGCTGAGAGCTTCCCCAGCGAGCTTTGAATGTGGTGCATAATTGAAAATGGCCTATAAGATCTAGCGATGGCGGAAACAATTTTAATTACTTTTCTAAGTCATTAAAATATTTTAACGAAAAAAATGAGATTGGGAGCCTGGGCGCCGTGGCCACCTTGTCTACGCCAGTGTGGTCTGCTCAACCTGCTCATCGCATCGTCGCTCTGTGTAGTGTCTATCTACGCAGTGTGCTCGAGCAAGTGCGTGCTGATGCGAGTGGGTGGGTAGGAGCCCTGCTGTTGACCGAGCGAGCAGGTGCACACGGCTACTGCAGTGCTAGGATACTGCGTTCAGTCAATGTATGCGGTTCAATCGACTTCACTGCAGGATGTTTTGTTTGACCGACGCGCGGCGTTATTTTCAGTAGGCCTATTGTGATGACCGCGCGTCGTCAATAGTACAGTACCGTAGTCTAGAGTAGTAGGCCTATAATATTGAAACCAGACTTCCGTCTTCTACTGGCTTGGCTACTGCATATCCTCTCTCTTGCAGGCTACGTTTCGTGTTATTGCTTCAGTTCCAGGCTCGTGGTACGCTGGTAGACCTAACTGTGGCATCAACGGCGTTACTTACTGGTGAGTTCATTATTTTATCGTTGTATTACTTTGATGAGTAGGCCTACTGACTGATGAGCTGACGACAAGCTTTTGTTTGTTGCCGGCTTTATGCACTACGGAGCAAACGCTGGTTTGTTTCCGTTAGGCAAGGCCCTAGTTTTGTTTGTTGCTTTCCCGACGTTCATGCTGACTGGCTTAATTGTGGTCCAGCACTCCGTCCGGCAGGGGCGTAGCCAGAAATGTGAATTGAAGGCTTCACTTAGCTTCCTTCCCCTCCCTTTTCCTTTTTCCTTCTCGATCTCTCCCTCCCTTTTCTTCTGTTCCATTTATCTTTCCCTTTCCATGTCCATTTTTCTTCCCTTAGAAATAGTACCCCCAAATCTGACAGGAGATCTGGAGAGCGCTGTGAGCTCCCCAGCGGGGTCTGGGACGGGTATAATTATATAGCTTTTAAAAATATGAGATCTCGTGGCAACAGTTATAAACTGCAGATGTTTCCAATCGCTACTTTTTACTTTAGGCATTTTTATTTTATGTTACCGTGATTATGGACATACTCATCAGTCATCTATGAACTAAATAATCAAATGTCAGAACAAATACCAAGTATGCCAATCACGATAACAGTATTTAACACATCTGTAGCAATTTATTCTAACGATTTAACAAGAACAAAAAGCATGACATTAAAAAGCACAAAAGCATTGAAAAAATAAAAAATATAACCAAAAATAAAATAAAACATTTAACAGATAAAAACATGTTTTTATACTTTTGTAAAAAAAAATTAAAAATGTTTTTACATTTATGATGCCAAGTTAATTATGTAGGTTGAATTTATCGCAATCAGCTGAAGCAGGTTTACCCATTAATGATTTTTGGAACTGTTTATAACATCTATCCCAATGCATGCAGTCGTCTCGGTCGAATTTTGGTCATACTTAATTGTTTTCTAGCAGTTTTTGAACTTTTCAACCCCCCGCCCAGTTTGAAGTTTCTGCCTATAAGCCTACGTGCCTGGATAAGCCTGTACACTATGTAGGTGGTCTAACTGTAATTGCGTCACGCCGACTTGACGGTGCAACCATGGCTGCAACATTCATTGTGACAGACACTTGTAGCTGAAAACTCAATTCACGCCACAGCGAGAACGCATTGCGGCGCTTTGCACCGTCTTTGCACCGTCTCTTGCAGGCATGCACTTATAGTACATACCGGTATAAGACTTATACTCATATAAGAACGTTGAATCGTGACTGAATAGAATTATAGACGCCTAGACTAGGCCTAGCAGGTGGTGCACGCACTGACATCCTCATTCATTTGTATATAGGCTGTGTGATATATTGGTTGAACAAAATTACATAGGCTACCGGGTCACCGGTGCGGCGCATTCGCCCCTTATTTGTCAACTTGATGATGATGTATGCCTACGGTGACAGCAGAGCGGGGGACGTTGCTCAGTAGCAATTTGCCGTTTGGGGGTTCAAATTTTTAGTTGCGGATGAAAACATATAGTTGGTCTACGGTACGAAGGCAAAATAAAATTAGTATTGCTGCAGTTTAGCTTAGTGAAATAATTGCGGGCCTCGAGTTGTAGAAATTGGCTTGTGCGGGCAATAAATAATCCCTCATACATCACTAACCCTAATCCCTAACCATAACCATAGGACTATAGACCGCTTACATCTGAGATGGCTAGAAGTTGCGGGTTCCTAGTACTTGTGGCCCGCAATATTTTTATTCAGCTAAACTGCAGCATTACGCTGAAATTAGCTTATCCCACGTTGTAGTAGTCTAGTAGGCCTGCTTGGGTATCATAACAGTTGCTGTTGTTAGGCCTATCGTCTGCCATGTAAACTCCTCTGTCAACCAAAGCCTAGTTTTATGCAGCCCAACGCACACAAGAACACAACTCCAGGCTTGCTTGAGTTGGGTTGGATTGGAAACTAGGCTTTACGCTCAAATTTCAGTTTCTATATTGATTCCCGTTTTACATACAGCAGGTGCGCTAAGATTAACTTCCGGAGTAGTGTTTCGTAAACATTGTTCGCAAAAAGACGTAAACAACATTGTTGCCGTGCTATTGTCAATCGCAGTAAGTTGACTTTATTATATTCTTTTGTTTTCAAAATCCACAACAACGGCATCAGGCTTGTTATTCATCGTCAATGATCATCGTCAATGAATAGCCTCAAAACCCCACTTTCACACCCCGCAGACAACCCGCAACAGTGCGACCACCATACATCCCACTATACGGCAAATGCGTCTTCACACCACTCTGTGAAATATAAATGTAAGCAAAAACTAGCGACAACAACAAAAATTTAGGTAAATGAAAAATATAAATATAAATATTATATAAATATGTATTGTACGGCTACAAGATGTATTAGACTAGTCAGTAATCGAATTAAGGAACTTTCGTTTCCACGTACTTTTGCTTTCTTAATTCTTCTTTAAGTTATATTTATCGTTATGCCAAGCGATGTCCAGTGCGTTCTTCAAGGAACTAGCGACGATGTTTGAGCGTCTGTCAGTCTACAGCTGTCCAGTCGACATCTGCGGAGACTTTAACGTGCATGTTGACGACGCCAGCTGCGCCGACGTCGTGCGTCTTGTCGATCTACTGCAGTCATTTCGGCTACGTCCAGCATGTTACAATGGCCACGCACACTGCTGGGCATACACTAGACCTTGTCATCGCCAGAACCAACACTGACATTTCTGATGTACATGTTGGTGGCTTCATCTCGGACCATGTGCTCGTCCATTTTATGATTTGTGTGCGAAGACCGATCGACGTGCCACAACCAGTCAGTTGTCGAGCCTGGAAAAGATACGAGTAAGATGTGTTTGCATGTGACCTGGCTGCTTCACAGCTGTGTTTAAACATTCAGCAGCTCAGTGACAAGTCGGCGGATGACCTTGCTGTACCGTATCGTGACGTGATGATGCAGCTGCTTGACAAGCACTGTCCTGTGGTCATGGTGTGTCACAGGCCAATGGTTCAACGCTGAGTGCCGCGACGCTCATCGTAAAGCCAGAACAGCCGAGAGACGCTTTAAGTGCAAACGTACTGATGCGGACAAGTGAGTTTGGGTGGACAAGCTGAAGGCCATTCGTGAATTTTATGAAGCCAAGCATAGCAGTTTCTGGCGCACTGCACCACGATCTCTGCAAACAGTGGTAACTCACAGAAGTGTGGCGTACACTACACAGAGTACTGGGTGAAGCAGTAACCGAGGAGACTGGTAGCAAGATTGCTGACGAGTTCGCCATGTATTTCAAGGACAAAGTTGACTCAGTTTGAGCTTCCACTGTGACAACGCCACTGTATGATGTTCCACTCAAGGTGATGCCAACACTTTCCCAGTGGACTGCCGTGACACTTGACGAAGTAGAGAAGATGATTGGCTTGGCACTAAACAAGACATGCCAGTTGGATCCAGTTCCAACTTGGCTAGCGAAGGACATAGGCCAGCTGTTGTCGCCCTTCATTGCGCTGCTTTTCAATAAGTTGCTGGCGTCTGGTATTTTTCCATCCGACTTCAAGCATGCAGTGGTTCGTCCACTGCTAAAAAAGAACGGACATGACATCAGAGACCCAAAGAATTTTAGACCTGTGTCTAACCTGTCTTTTCTTTCCAAAATATTGGAGAGGATTATGCAGAGAAGACTTCAGGCCTATTTCGATGACAACGCGTTGATGCTGGTAAGACAGTCAGCCTACCGTCTGTATCATAGCACTGAAACGGCTGTCACAAAGGTGTTCGACGAGTTGCTGCAGGCCGCTGATGAAGGGGACGTATCCGCCCTCTGTCTCCTTGACCTCACAGCAGCTTTTGACACCGTGGACCACGACCTCATGTTACTGAAACTCAAGCTTTAGTTCGGCTTGCATGGCATTGTGTTGAAGTGGTTCCAGTCGTATCTGTGTGACAGAATATTTCAAGTCGTTTTGTAAGTGAGGCCATTGGTGCCTTCTTACTGGATGTTCTAGGTTCGAGGGAATTTAGCTCCATCAAGATGTAGACAGGCTGGTTGTGTCACTCCAACTATCAGACCACTATTGGTTCTTCCATATTGTCCAAATGCGGTTCTAGGAGACACAAAGACGACTCAGGATGGTATCCGAGATAATAACATTTAATGGCGAGATTCTATAGGTCAGGAACACACAGCTACGACGTCACCACGGCGATGACGCCACTATCACATACGCTACATTGCTACAGCTAGAAGAGCTCCACACAGACCGATGTCTAGAGCTCAACTGACTAGATAAAGGACCTGCGCTGCCGCTAACGCTTTCGTGGAGGCAGAAATATTCTAGCTACGTCCCTAGCTACGTCACAGACGCAGCCTACAGCCAAATGTGCCTAGTTTTTCTAGCTACACTTTCAGCCAGTACGAGCCAGTTCTATTCTAAACCTAGCTCGCCTCCTAACACTGCTTCCTATGCCTACAGCGTAAGATAAATGTCTCTAGCTAAGCCAAGCTACAAACAAAAATTGGTAGATTTGTTTGGACCTTGTTGGTAGTCTGTTTTGGTGTTTTTTGATTTAATCCTGGTGCAACAGCATTTGTGCTGCATCGTTGTCAAATCAGCGTGACTTGCGAAATGT
>Ga0056128_1005503_pt1 | contig 15934 bp, 8 predicted proteins | sample WorMetLIZISLAND2_FD_71113 | JGI IMG/M metagenome (GOLD analysis project Ga0056128, IMG submission 71113) | Marine gutless worms symbiont microbial communities from Max Planck institute for Marine Microbiology, Germany - Olavius geniculatus... ...
GGACAACCCTGCAGGAGTTAAGCCACACTGCCCTAGATAGGCAGCGGTGGGCAGCGATAGTAAGAATGGCGTCAGACACCAACGGGCATTGAGCCCACGGTTGTCGATGATGATGATGAGTGACACAAAAGTGGAGCTTTTCTCGCTGAACTATAAGCACTACGTAAGGATAAGGGGTTCAGTAATTATCACTGTCAGGGAACGAAAGTTCCAAGGGACGAAAGTTCCCGAGAACGAAAGTTTTACCTATGGAACTTTCGTTCTTGGGAATGAAAGTTCTCGCGTACGAAAGTTGGGAAGGTGTACTTTGTGGAATGTGGAAAGTTGAAAAGATGTATTTCGCGAAATTTCACCTGCGGAACGTTCCGCAAATTACACCTTAGATATTTGCCGCATTCCGAAAAATTCAAATAAAATCAAATAATCAACTTCGCGTAGGATTAGGCTTACATTTGAGTCCCGAATCGACATCGCCACATCACAAATGACGCGGTCACGCTGTCGGCAAAGTAATCACATTTTGACGTCTTAAAACGTCTTGAAGTACGTTAACTCAAGAGCGTAAGCCGGCACATCACAAACGAATGCAAGGTCAACTCAAGTAGCTTAGGTCATTAAGAAGGCCAACTGCAACGTCTGCACGGTCTGCTCAGGAAGGCCTCATTAACATAAAGTCTTGCATTGTATTGCACAATCAAAGACAATTGCTATTGCCGTGAATAGTTCGCGGATAGTTAGGCCTATACCTGAGCAGACAGAGACATTATATTAGAGCCGTTCATCGTAACGAAAAATGCAGGCTTATAGTATTTGCGTTTTGCGTTGCACGTTTGGCACGTTAGAATGGCAGTTGATATAATACAGTTATTCAATGCAGGCCACTAATTAGCCTGATACTAAATCAAGGTAACGTAGGCCTACCAAAACAATGATAAAAATTAGCCTACTATCTCTTTCTGCAAGACACAACAAGGCTTGTGATCATGGTGGTCGAGCACTCTGTAGAATTGTACACTTATTCAATTGACATAACTCAACAACAAGAACATTTTCCGCAATTTTAATTCCGCAAAATACACCTTTTCGAAATTCTGCATTCCGCGATCCGCATTCCGCAAAGTACACCTTACTTGTACTTGTACTTGTTGATAAGCGAAGTAGCTTCTCAGCTATAGATGCCCATATCTTTCCATGCCTCATCCAGGCGGTTCTTGAAGACGTTAACTGATGACAAGTCGATAACGTACTGCGGCAGTCTGTTCCATTCATCAATTATTCTGTTTGAGAAAAATGTCTTCCGAACTGTCGTTCTGCATCTTGGCTTAAAAAGCTTCTGTAAATGTCCTCTTAGCCCATGTGTGTCTGAGGCAAGCTGGAAGAATTTGGCTGTGTCTACCCTTTCCTTCCCGTTGAGTATTTTATACACTTCAATTAGGTCTCCACGTAGTCTTCGTTTTTTCAATGACTGTAGCCCCAGATGTTTCAGTCTATCTTCGTATGTCCATTTCTTGAGCCCTTTAACAAGTTTTGTCGCTCTTCTCTGAATTTGTTCGAGGCAGTCTATGTCCTTTATGAAGTGTGGTGACCATGCTTGCACGCAGTACTCTCAGTGTGGACGGATATATGCCTTGTAGATAACCATGAAGTCTTCTTTGTCTAATTGTGTGAAATGCCTTTTGACCATTCCCAAGACTGCCTGAGCCTTCCCTCGAAAGTTCCATGAATCGTAAGAAACACCCCATGCAACGACGTAAAAAACACCCAGTTAAAATGCATACGAAAATTAAAGCTTCACAAACATCTTCACGCATCAATGCTACCTGAAAATGAAGGAGTTTCTCCGTTTGATCCAGCGTTAGATCATCATCGTCTGCCATTTTTTCTAATTACACTTTTTATAAATAAACACGTCACACCGATGGGCAGAAACGATAGGTGATTATAGCCTTATGCCAATGACACACCGACCAGAGATCGCCGATCGGCGCCGAAGTCGACTCCGAAAATCGGCGCCGAAATCGGCACCGATTTTTGAAGTCGATTTTTCGTTCAGAATCCACTCGTAATAAAAACCGCTGCCGAAAACAAACATGGCAAAATGCAACGTAAAATTACGAATTCCCCGTATAATCTGCACTTGTAGTACCGGATAGCCTATAACGACAAAAAAAGTTTAATGAAAAGAAACGTAGTGTTATCTCACCACCTGCAATGGATTTATTCTTTAGATGGCTACTACGTCTACAGTACCATTCCAACTTCCAACTAAACTCAAAGGAATTATAGCCGAACGGTCGGACGGAATTAAATTCGTTCGATTATTTTTCTGCAGCACCGGCACTGGTAATTAAAGACAAGACACAATGAAATAGGCCTGTAAAAATTAACTTACCATGACAACGCATTGCGCAGTCATTTTGCATATTTATTCTCTAGATGGCAGCATCATTGTTTGTTTGCATTGCTTTACTATCACTTTATAATCTTACACAACCGGCAGCTAATTTTACTGCTAATTGTTGTAACGCAAATGTATAGGTCTATAGGAGGTAGCCCCCCTACTAGATTGATAGCAAGATAAAAATTGTAGTAGCCTAGGCCACATGTTCGTACACGATCCAGCAAACGTCCAGCAAACGTCCATCATTAGCACGGGTATTTTGAATACATTTGCTGGAAATTTGCTGGACGTTTGCTGGATCGTCTAAATGCCCCAATAGAGCAGTGTTCTATAATTGGCGCCAGTTTTCGGCGCCGAGTTTTCGTGCCGATTTCGGATCCGAATTTGCATGACAAACAGCACACAAGTCGGCACCGATTTCGACGCCGATATCTGACTGTGTGTCATCGGAACCGATTAGAACACTAAAAGAATTTGGTGCATGCTAGCCTTTAAAAGATGAGATCTAGTGGCAACAATTTTAGTTATTATCTCGAGAATAAACTGACCAAGTATGCAGTATAAAGATGCTTATGTTTGGTCTGGAGGATTGGGGGCTGGGCTCCCTGTAGTGGCGTAGCGAGCTCGTTGGCCGCCCGGTGCGGACTTCAAGATTGCCGCCCAGTGGCGGATCTAGGCTTCAGCCAATTAAGGTGGAAGGTGGAATATCCTTCCCCTTCCTCGGTTTCCTCTTGTTCCTTTTTCTTTTTTCTTTCTTCCATCCTCTCCCCATCCTTGTCTTTCTCTTTTCCATCCAGTCCTTTTTCTTTGAAATAGGCTATACACAGTTTTCTATACTACTCTGCAGAATTCATTTTTCCTGACTTTTCCCTGACTTTCTACGACGAAATAAATCGTTTCCTCTGACTAATTTATTCACGCGAAATACCATTGTCGGTTTTCAGTCGCTCGCAATCACACTACACAAGGGTGGCGGAACAAATTCAAAAGTGGAGCTAGTGGTACAATATAATCTGCTAGCGAAACGAGCAGAAAAAAATTAAACCTTGTGCGCAGTCTTCGTACAACAGCTCAAAATTTTTCTGCATCTTTGTTAACTTTTGCACCCTGGTATATACTTTGGTTTTCTCTAATTTCCTCTGACCGTAGGAACCATGGAAGTAAACCCATCTAGGAGATGTGGGGGAGCGTCTTGAGCTCCACCAGCGGGGTCAGGAGCGAAGCCCCAGCGGAAATCGAATTTAGTGCATTTTATCTTTAAACATAACATCTGGTGGCAACAGTTTTAATCATTGTTCTGACGCACGAACTTATTGATTAGCAATTCGCATATAGCCCAAAGTGTTCACTCTCGCTTAGGGGCGCAAACGTAGGGGGCGGCCACACGTCCCGCTTCTCTGCCTTGTATCCGCCACTGTTGCCACCCGGTCACCTTGGTCCCGTAATGACCTAGGCAGCAGGATCGGCAAGCTCCAGGCACTTTTAATTAAGATAAGTCATGGCACGCTAAGGTTGCAGTTACCCATGTCTGTAATAAATACGATTAATTGCATTATTATTATAAGATGAGAACAAATATGCTTCTTCGACGTTTTATTGAATGTGCTCGTAAAGTTAAGCTGGTTTTATTCAGATCGTACTGTGTGTGTTTGTATGATGCCTGTTTGCGGTGAAATTATACTGATGGGTGCTTGTCTAAACTTAAGCTGTGCTATCATAAATGTATTAAGATGTTTTTTTTTGTTTTAAAAGAAGCGACAGTGTATCTCAGATTTTACTGGGACTTGGATTACCAAATTTTAATACTCTTCTACACAACAGTCGTATTATTTTCCGGCGTAGGCCTACTTGGTGCAAATGTCCTAATATACTGGTGTCACGTATTTGTCAGCTACAGCTCTTTATTGTACAGCTTCTTAGTTTAGTTTGGTTTAGTTTAGTTCTTTTTATGTTTTCTGTCTGTCTGTGCTGCTTTGTGTGTTTCTATGGGCCTTGTGCCTGAGTCAAATAAATGATTGATTGATTGATTGAAATAATTATTGCATGCATGTCTTTTTGCCGCCCCCTAGAAAGTGACGCCCGGTGCGGTCCGCACCCCCGCACCCCCTCACTACGCCACTGGTCCCCTGTTCCCCCTGTCTACGCCACTACATGCTCTGTTTTCTCTATCATTTCACGTGTCCGCAAGGCTGTTCAATGCAACTGCTCTCGCTGTCCTGACTGTGCCGCTGCTGCTGCTCCTGACGTGCGTGCCAAAGCGGTAATCAGAACAGTGCATCGCTCTGCCAGCGTGATGACTGATTAGCGCCCCCCCCTCTTCCCGAGATGTACTTGTAGATGACGACCAGTGACAAATCCTAACGGCCAAAAATGTCACTTCGAGCTTGTATTAAAGCCGGATAGTCAAATAGCCACTATAGATTATAGCACGGTATGAGATTCTCGGAGAGCTAGTTGCGTCCAAAAAGTATTGATAGTGGCATTTTACAGCGACAAAAATTTGTCTCGGTACGGCCGATGGGGGATGCATCCACCATCCCCCTGAATCCGCCACTGCGTATAATTTTGTAAATACATTGTCTTCTGGCATAGCCTAATTATAGGCATGGATTAGACAGTAGGCCTATCTCAAAACTGCTTCGACACCAAATGATCCAGGCCCGTCAAGAGGGTGGGGTATAGGGGGTAAGTTACCCCGTCCCCGCGTCGTTTGGGGGGTCCCGCCGTCGATCAAAAAATTATAAACTACACCAAAATGCGTTATTTTGAAAAAAAAATCTTCTGCCCAGATGGGTCTCGCGAAAATGTTCCCCGGGCCCCGCTGTGGCTCTTGACGGGCCTGATCAAATCACTTCACTTTGCTTTTATTTAACAGTGTTATGAAAAAGCGTAAATTTTCATTCAGACGTTAAACCACAAAATTTACCGCAAGCACAATATCGGCCTACGACAATAATTACAGCACATGCCCAATGATGCAGTGAAAAAGCTAACTAGGCCTAAGTAATTTTTGCAGAAACTAAATCTGTCGCATGAACCATTGTCATCGTCATACGGTTGCTCAGAGGCGTCGGCCGGGGGAGCGAAGAAAAAAGAGTGGCGCGAAACAGTTGTCCCCCTCCCTGTAATTTTTTTGCTGTTGGAAAAATTGTCGATAAGTTTTCCCCCTGCGCCAAAAAATTTCGTCGAACATGCAAAATTTGGGGCTAAAGCTCATTTCGATAAAACTTAGCAACAAAATTGATATTTTAAGCACAGAAACTTCTCTGTCAAAAATTTATAGCATCTGTAGTAAAATTGCATTTTTTCTGTCACGACGCCGCTACGGTAGCTCATCGCTTGAAATTAAAAATGCGTTAAATGGGACGGAACATAGTGTAATTAACGAAAGCATTAACAGTAAGCTAAAATTAGCAGTCATAGCAGCAGATAAAGCATAGGCCTACAGGCCTACATGTAGGTGTCTACGTCTAAACAGCTGACGACGACTTGGTGTCAGTATCCGACCGTGCCTTGTGATTCAAGCCTACACAGCACAACATTAATTTTTTGATATTAACTCCTCGATAGCTTACTTTACACAATTTCACTCTTGCATTTTACATTATTTATTTTTAAACTTTTGTCATATTAAAAAAGTCGTTAGGGGCCTAAGTTATATAACGTATCTTTATGTTAGCATATGCCCCTCTGTATAGGCCTACGGTTACGTAGGCCTATAACAGATCAAGAAGGTTTAGTGGGCCAAGTAGGCATTACCCGCACTAGGCCCAATCGTCTCCAACAGAATATTTGAATGCTATCCAAACATCGCAAGTAAGCTTATTTCGTGTCCAACGTAGTAACAGATGTCTCATTGTACATTTATATCAGCATATAGGCCTAGTCAAATTTTCACGCGCGACAGCAGATTGCTTGGCTCGTCTTAGCCATCGTGGAGGTGTCCGTTTGTCCGACTTACTGCGGTGTTGTGTCAAAACGGTGCAAGCTAAAATCACGAAATTTTCACTGTGGGCTGCCGCAAGGATTCTAGTTTTTCGTGACAAAATTTAGTGCCCCTGGGTGCGGGGGTTCTTTCCGAACGAGGGCGTCAAAGAGGGGTGCCCCCTGTAAGAAGACGTTATTTTGCCGCTATTGGCCCGTATAGTGTGAAAACGGTTGCAGATAGATATACAGACATGCTGCTTATCATAACAAGCACTGGTCACGGGCTTTTTAGCCTTATCAACATTGATGACCTTAAACGACCTCAAATCCCCAAAAGAGGGATTTTAGTGAGTTTTTCGCAATTTTTGGCTGCAGTGCACATTTCAAGAGTGAATTGCGACGAAATGCCTGAAGACAGACCAAGACAACTGAACCTGCGTACGAAATTTTCAGCATTAAACGCAGCTTGTAGCAGTCCAAGACTAGCGTCGACCCCTTAGGTTCAAAGATGCCTGCGCACGTGAGCGTCAAATAGGGGTATGCATCTAAAAAGAAATTATTTTACTGATATTGGCTCGTTTAGCGTGATAGTACAGACATACTGTTGTCATAACAAGTACTAACGACGAGCTTTTTAAAGGTGTCAACGTCGATGACCTTGAATGTTCTTAACCTCCCCCCCAAAAAATGGGGGTTTAGTGTTTGAAAACTGTTTTTTTGCAATTTTCGGCTGTGACGCACATTTCAAAAGTGAATTGCACTGACATGGCTAGAGATAAACGTGGACAACTTGGGAACAGAAAGTGTTAACGCTGTCGCGCGTCTCATGAGTTTTGCTCAAATTACTTGTCTTTCTCATTGATGGTGGTAAGCTGAGTTGGCCTTAGCACACAAAATAAAATACACTGAGATTTGAGTGACTTACTATTCGTCAACGTTGGAACGCATATTCTCGAGCGCTATTCGTGGACCGGATCGAACTGCAACGCTCATAAACACAATATTCTAGCTTACATTAGACCCAGTGATGACTCGATATCGTTTTCGATATCGATATATCGCATCGTATCATATCGTAGGAAAAATAACGAATTTTTTTAATATAATTGCGATAAGCTTATCTTTTTTGTATATTACGATACTTTTGATTTATCTCGATATTTTACGCTAAAAGTTTATATTTGTATTACCGCAATACCAAAAAGACAATAAACCAAGAAAAAACAAACTAACAAAGCAAACTAACAATGTTGTGTCGTAATTTAACGTCACTTAGGCCTACGACAGCCTGAAGTTAATTACGTTTACTGACATATTTCAATATTTATGTAAAAAAAAACTGTCTTGTTTGTACAGGCCTACAGTGTAAGAGTGACATCGTGGTTGTAGATATAAAACAGCACAAATCACAGTTTACTAATTCAAACTTCACCATTACACAGTCATCAAAGTTCTTCTGACATTGTGTAATGGTGATGTTTGAATTATAAAACTGTGATTTGTGCTGTTTTATATCTACAACCACGATGTCACCCTTACACTGTATATAAACTAAACAGTTTTTTTTACATAAATATTTGCAGTTTTATTGCCGTTAGAAGTAATCTGGAGCTGAATGAAATCTGGCAGTCGAATAAACACTGCAATTACTACCACAACTACTGCTACTCCTATTTCTACTTCGACTATAAGTAACCCTAGCCTAATGTTTAAGCCTTTCAATCTGAAATCTGAGCGGTGTATAACAAGGCTAAAGTAACCCTTACTTTACTATTAGGCCTACCATACTCTATCCTTACCAATACCATAACTCACCTTACCCCTATTGCTACCATAACCTTACGCCTACACTGCCACTATCCTATACCCCTATCTCTACTACTAGACTACTACTACTACTACTACTACTACTGCGACAGAAGTCACATTTTTGACAAACCACAATAATAGGCCTACCGGTAATTTAAATTGACCAACACTAGCACCCACGTTGTCTGCTGGCGTCGTCATGAATAGTATCAACTTCCGCTAAATTTAACGACTCAAAATCCGTCTGTTTCGTCTCTAAACTCTACTTTCCGCCAGTATTTTGTTTATTTTATTGTGCGTAAAAAAATTAAAATTGGTTTTATCTTGAAATACGGGTTACTTCGCTTAGTTCTATGGGTTTACTATCAATTTACGTTCAAAGCAGACGGGGGTCCTATCTCGCTTTAAGCAGCTGTCGAATTAGAAGATTCTGTCGTTAACTTTTAGAATGTCATACTAATCTAACGTCAGGTTAGTTAATTATAGCAGTGTTAGAAATGTAACAAATGTTTTTGTTGGTAGATAATAACGATTTTTCGTATATTTAACGTATGATTTTTGCGGGGGTGCGTATGTGCTCACGCGCACTGCCCATACCAAAACTAACCGACCACGAAAACACCCCATCTGACGCAAATATCTTCGACATACCTCTTACGTAAGCCGAGATCTAACCCATTATGTCCCAAATTTCGTTGCCGTGGCAACGAAGGTCGCTCGTGGAAAAATTCGGTTGGCAGCATTCGATAAACCATCCCCGAACCCCCCCCCTATTGACGCAAAAATCTTGCAGATATCTCTTACACAGACCGAGTTATTCTCAATTTGGTTGCAAAATTCGTTGCCATGGCAACGGGGATCGGCAGAGAAAATTTAAATGACATATGTACCATGGGATAGCCCAGGCCCAAAAATAGGGGGTAGGTGCAAACAGCGCGCAATTATCTTTTACGGGGGCCAAGTTATAGTCAATTTTGTCCCAAAATTCGTTGCCATGGCAACAGGGGATAGCAGGGAAAAAATTTAAATGACACCATCAGATAGCCCGGGGCCGAAAATAAAGGGGTAGGTGCAAACAGCGCGCAATTATCTTTTAAGAGGGCCGAGTTATGACCTATTCTGTCCCAAATTTCGTTGCCATGGCAACGGGGGTCAATCAGAGGTAAATATAAATGACACCCTTAAATTGGCCGACCCCGAAAAACATACCATAGAACCAAAAATTACGACTCTATTTTATACGTATCCGGAGGTATGATGGTTTAAATCATTGTCTAATTTTCCCCATTTTAATTTTTCATATTTTTTGTGTGAAAAATTAAGTTATCATGTTGAATTTAAATTTTGTAACCCCCAAAAGGCACTTCCTTGCGCGAAACTGCGTCATATAAGCCATCCTGCGTTTAAATCAGTTCAGTCGTTTTTCCTGTAGAGGACGGCAAGAAAAAAAAGAAAGGGAAGGGAAGGAAAGGAAAGGCACAAAAAGTTGCGCAAGCGTTATATTTTACCTATTTGTAGGGAAGCCCCCCGTGAACGGATTTTCACCAAATTTTGCACATCAGGAGATATGCTGGACGTAATTTAATTAGTCAAATTTTTGAGCCATAGTTGCCGCCATTCTTGACGCCAGCGCTCCTGGCAGCCAAATGTCGCAATTACCAGGTATTTGCAGTGTGACGTCATCTCAGGACAACGATTTGTAAACAAAAATGGGTGTGAATAAGTTCGCCTCCAACGAAGAAGAGGCTGAAACTGTTGAATCATCAGATATGCCAGACGTAATCATCTGTGCAAATTTTGATGTGGAAAAATTGAGGGGTTTGGGATATACGGGGGTCAAATTTTGGAGTCTTCCATTGAAATGGATGGTCACCCTTACAACAGTGCAGCCCTACCGCGCACGGCGCGCAGCCTGTGATTTATGCCTTGTTCATTGTTTACGTTTTGTTCCATATTGCTTGTATAAGCTTAATGTTACACACTTGTCATTTTAAAAATATCGATATCGATATAGCGATATTTTGTAAAATATCGTATCAACATCGTATCGAAACCCTGATATCGAGCATAGGTGCAAAAAATGTTTTTAATGTTTTTATAAAAGTTTTAAAAAACATTTTTAATGTTTTAAATGCGTTTGTGCTTTTTCGTGTCGTGTTTCTGTTGCTGTGAAAGCATATACGGACAAAATGATGCATTTCTCATGGGCAAATATTGCGTTTAGCGTCCATTTCCTGAACAGAGCGAGTGTTTCATAGTGCATTATAATTGAGACTTCATTTGATTCGTGTATAGGCCTATTGACGGGTCTTCTTACTGAAATGAATACTGTAGTGTAATGTTTTTACGCATGTTTTTGAATGTTTTTTTTTTATAAAAGTGAAAAAACATGTTTTTTATTAGAGCTGTCTACGCGTTAATTTTTTTATGCACTGCGTTAATTTTTAACGCATTATTTAACGGGTTATTAACGCACCAAGGCCCGTCGACAGGGAGAGTAGGGGAAGTTACCCCGGGCCCCGCGACGTTTGGGGGGCGCCGCCTGTAAATTATAGAAAGCTAAAAAGCAAATAGAAACATATTTTTCAACAATAACTGACGTCACCGCTAACATAAAAATCTATTAGCCTGTCATTTAAATAATATTTATTTACATTAGTGATGAAACGGCAACTACAGTTTAGTTACTTGAATTCATTCGATTGTTAAATAACCGCAGTTTAACGACAAATTGAAACTTTTGCTTCACAGAATTTAGTGAATTAAATAAATTTACGCATGTGCGTTAATTTTTTAACGCGCGTTAATTTTTTTAACGCGCGCTAATTCATTAACGCGCTAACGCGTTAACTGCGTTAATTTGACAGCTCTATTCTTTATGTTTTATTTGCAAATTAATCTTTTCAACATCTATGATATCGAGTCATCACTACTTAGATTTATACTAAGTTTAAAACAAAAAAAAACGAACACGCGACTCGGACTTGGATCTTCGTGACTCGAACTCGTATCAAGAGTACTCGACGACGTCACTAAAATGACGCAAACTGACCTCCGACTAAAGTCCAGGTAAGAGCAAAGCGGCCCGTGTTCCCGTTGTAGTCCGAGCGGAAGACGACGAGGACGGAATGACCGGTTGATCTGACTGGTGACGGAGATGGTTCGGAGCAGAATCTACCCAGCTGACGTGAGCCCGGTCTGTAGCCGTCGTACAGAGTCACGCTGTCGTATGCGCATCTCGCCTGCTTCTCCAACTCGAGCTCGTTGAACTTGAGCGATATCACCTGGTCGTACACAGGTTAGACAAGCACTGCTCTATAGCAGTTCCTGTTCTGGCAAATTCCCCAATATGCCTATAATTACGTTAATGTTTAAATTGAAATTGAAATCAAATCAAAGTGAAAAATGCAACGGTAAACAAAGCTTTCGTCTTTGCATACCAAATGAGCGGCATTTTTTTTCACATTCAAAATTGCGGCCAAACCGCTGCAGATGGAGACTTGGTTACTATTGACAATCTACAGAAAGTCGCCATCGCCATAATATCCAATGGTACCACCGCATACCCCCTAGACTTGTCGTTTTGCCGCACTGCATTTTGTTACAGGCGACAACGACGACTCGGACGACAACGATGCCAAATGCGCGCTAGCTGTAGCGCGTAAAAATAAAATCGTTTCATATCAGAAATATGAAAGTAATCAGGTTTGCACGGTATGTTTAATTTTACGCTATCAACCTTACTCGTTGATAAACGTAGTAATAAATTTTATACAGGCAATCAAAAGTTGCTATATAATATGATCACTCATTATTAGCCATTTATTTGACATTTTTGTTTTTTTTTCTCTCTTCAATTCATAGTGTGATGTAATTGCTACCATTTTGGTTAATAAAAGTGCATATAAAAACGTATAAAAATTTAATACCGGTTGTTGAAAAGTGTGAATGCAAAAATGCACGCGCAACATTTATGATTAGAAAGACAGACGACATGCGCTGGCACAGCCGTCTATGCAATAGCATGTCGTGCGTTACAAATGTTGGGAGGGCAAAAAAAGTTGTAATAATATTATCTGACAGAGAGCCTCAAATATACGTCAGAATTTCGACAAACAGCTGCTAATTTCAAAGACAGGAAATTGCGAATGCTCAAAATTTCAATTTTGCATCTAATTTTTTCCAAGATGGTAGATTTTTAGCCCCACAGTTTGTGTTTTTAGAAGAAAAAATATTAATAAGCCATCATTTCGTGGGGAGCAGAGCAATTTCAGCCACGACGCTGCTGTCAAAAAAATCGAAAAAGTCAGTAATTTTGGGGGAAAAACAAAGACCAAAACATGTCGGGAAGCTTCTAAACGTCAAACGCCACTGTTCAATATTAATTACAAATTGCAAATCAACTTTTAGTTTAATAAAAACTACAAAAAATGATAGGTGATTTCAAAACAGTAAACTGCAGTTATTGGGTAAAATAACACATGTTCAACGTTTGAATTACATTGTACGTTACCGAGGGCCAAAGCAGGCTATTTATCTGGCAGCCGACTTGGACGTCCTAAGGCGATACGTACAAACACCATACTGGCTAATGCAGATCCTCACAGCAACCAACCAACAGACGATCTTAACCCTAGCAGCTAGGATATCACGAATATAGCGGCAGTCGGCAAGTTGCATGCTTGCCTCCAGCACACCCGAATTTACAACCAATGTTACAGGCTTAACTTTGATGTCCATCCATCGTCACAGTCATAAATCTCTGAAATGCGCTAACTCTAACCCTAACTCTAAACTCCAACGCTGATCCTAATCCTAAACCATAACAGGCTATTCGTCCGACTTCAGGATAAAAGTCGGTGCGTAACAAATTATTATAGGGTGTTTACACGATCCAGCAAACGTCCAGCATTAGCACGTGTATTCTGAATAGGCTGCATTTGCTGGAAGTTTGCTGGATCGTGTAAACACCCCATTGTTCTTACGTAGTCCGACGGTGCCGTTATAAGCCAGCGACATTTAGCGCTGTTAGGGTAAAGGCGGAGACTGTATCCAGGCGATCGGATGATGCCTTTCGCAGCCGTGAAAACATCGAATCGACACTGAACACCACCCGTAAAGCCTGTGCCCAAACACCCGACCTTGAATGCACAGAATAGAAATACGACGTGTACAGTAGGCCTACAGTTGCTACGGCGTAAGTTGCAACAGTGTCATAGGTCGAAAAAATGCAGATAGGAAGTTGCAATTTTTCCGACACAGTTCCAACAGACAGACTGTGCAAAATTAAAATTTAAAAAAAAAAATTTTACACGATTCGGGTTTTTACCAAATAATTCTGTATTTTTAAAACACATTTTTTGACATAAAGATTGTTCCACAATTTTCCGACAGACCAAAATTTGTCCCACCCCCTCTACTGTCCCTTGCAACTTTGACTGCTGCGAGATTTTTGACTAATTTTATCAATACTGTCTAAGAGCATAAAAATGTCTTGAACCATGTGATATAGTTACCTCCGTTGGCGCCTTCAATATCATCGTCAGTGGCGGCAGCAAAGCGTTTAGCAGCCTTTCTATATTTCTGAAGCAATAAACATTAATGCATCAAATAGCATTATTCATTATTAAAATTTTTTAAAAATGTCTGTGTATTATATAATCGTATTCATTAGTTAAGCGACAGTAGGTCTATGGCTTAATTGATAATGTTAATACGGTCGTTGGTCATATATGAACGAAGTTAATCAGCGCCGAGCCCGGTTAGTAGTTAGATAGGTTGACCGTAGGCACTAGGCTGCGCCACCGGGTCAACTCAGCCTGGCCGTCCCTCCGTGGATAGGCGCAAACAAATACCAGCGAAAGCTGGGACGTAGGCTTAAATGACACACCGCCCCATGCATTAGCCTCGTGTCTATGGTTTCGTAGTGTACACAGGTGTCTGGCTGAGAAACAACGAAAGGGGATCATCCCTGCTTTGTAGGATTATGGTTTCGAAACGACTTTAGGGCCTACGTCTTTGCCTATTTAGGTTAAGAAATCTATCATTATTCGCGCACAGTTCAGCATGCCACACGCTGTTTTTTAAATACAATATCGACGTATAAAATAACGTCATTTTACTGTTATACTTAGTGATAACTTTAAGCTACTTAATGACCAAAAAAATGGAGTCAATGTTAATATTTAGTATAACATGTTATGCCATTATAAAAATAAAATTTAAATACTAGAAAATCTAAAACGACAAATAAAATTAACTTTTCAGGATTTTAATGTAGCCTACTGCTATTTTCAACTTTTCAACGAACAAACTATCTATTATATCGGGTGGCGCTAAAAACGTCCCGAACTTTGCGTAATTATAAGGGCGCGTACACTTTATAAAGATAATTTTTCTTTCGCATATTTGTAGGCCAATATGTACTCTTACTTACTTATAAATTTCAATGATCTCACTAATGACACCACTGAATGCCGCTTAGGCATAATGACGTAAGACGAGTTAAAAATCCGATTATGTAAAGATAGCGTTCCATCACACCGCATCAAAGCAACTCTGATTTCCTTCGACACAAAACGCCCGATTTCATCAGCTCACAAAAACGTAGGCTACACCGCATTTAACAGATTTGAATCTCCACTCATTATTTAGTTTGGGATAGGCCTACCTGACAAAAACTTGTTTATGTCTATGAAGAAAGGCGTAAACCGTTTTTCGAACCTCAAAGATCTTCAGAATGTTATCAGAGACAAATGGCACGATGTCGACGTCAGACAACCAGAATCAGAAAAGCCATATAGCAGTGAAAAAACGTCCAGCAGCAGTAACAAAGAAGAATGGAGAACCTATTCAGCACATTTTCTGCTGATTAGTTGACTGACGATTCGGCCAACTTTGACGTTTTGGCGTAGCATGCGTACAAGCGGCAACGCAATTGCTTGCAAAAACTGCTTTATGGCATGTGACGCTATTTTGTTTGTATCACGGCTAATACAGAAGTGTTTTAGGCGAAAATTCCTACACATATTCGAAGATGTTTGGTCATTACATATATGCTTTTGAACTGATTCATTTCGACTGCTCGGGTGAATAATGCATGCAAATGTTCGGGACGTTTTTTTGCGCCACCCGGTAATTCGAATCGTTTGATTTATTTTACGCGACGTTTTTACAGAATTTTCGGCCCATTATCCGTAAAGAAAGGTATTGCGCACATTTCGCAAGATCTCTAACATCTTTATTTCCCACCACACGACATCGGGATTATACATCCACGCATTTCTGCTCTCGCGACGTGGTTGCAGACGCGCCCATTCAGCTTGTTTAATCTCACCATCTTCAGTTTGCCTGCACAAAGCGATCTGAACTTCACTCGACACAAATTGCTAGACACTGTAATGTAAGTCGCAACCAAAGAAGTTTAGCTGTCGCTAGGGAAGACGCGCTACAACCTATACAGTATCTGTTGCAGTAGGCCTACTGACCTTCATGGTCGTCCGAGGTGCATGATTTTCATTTCATCTGAAAAGGCGTATGCCATTTTTCATCAAAGATTAATAGCAACCTTGGTTCTATCTCGCACCTTTTATTCTCAGTAACGCATACCGACCTTCAAGGTCGTCTAAAGACGATGATTTTCATCTAATCTGAAAAGGCGTACGCCACTTTTTATTAGTGATTAATGGTTACCGTGGCGCTATCTCTCACCGTTTTCGTTGAGAAAACGCACATTTTTTCTATCATCTCTATTCAACGACAAATTTGAAAATGTCATTTGCATTGCAGATCCCAAAA
>Ga0056128_1005504_pt1 | contig 15931 bp, 9 predicted proteins | sample WorMetLIZISLAND2_FD_71113 | JGI IMG/M metagenome (GOLD analysis project Ga0056128, IMG submission 71113) | Marine gutless worms symbiont microbial communities from Max Planck institute for Marine Microbiology, Germany - Olavius geniculatus... ...
GTAGTTTTGAGGTCACCAGCATTGACAGTATATGCAGCAGGTCCAATAGATGATCCTTGTATTATGCTGGCATTTATGCTCTCGAATTCAGACGTTTGGCCACAAAATGATGTACAATGTAAGTGTCCAGTAAAGAGGTTTGTAAGCCAATAGACGTGATCGGGCAGATCTAGCTGAGCTAACTTGTTCAGTATAGAATTGAATGCCGGACAGTATCAAAAGCCTTGGAAAAGTCCAGAGATATGACTATGACGTAAGTATTAGTTGACAATATCTTATATATTATATAGGTTGGTGATAGTGTGGAGTAGATGCAGCAGCTGTGGTTGAACCGGTGGGTCGAAAAGCAAACTGATCATAAAACTGCAAAGTATGTGGAGGTGAAAGTAATGCAGGATAGAGATACTGGCGAACAACCAGACAAACAACACACAGACAAACAGACAGACAAACAAACAAAGTCTGGCAAAAACATTACCTCCTTGGCGGAGGTAAATATGGACAGTTGGCCCCTATTTTGGTACATTTTCAATAGTATTTATTCACATTTTTTCGCCAAAACTGAAAGCCGTCGCTATTGGCCTAACTCCGACACTGCAGACACTGCAGACAAGTTGTCATCATAGACAAAGCTGTTAAAAACCTCACTAAAAGATGAAATGCATGTTTAAAAGTTAGCATTAGACACTTTGAGTTCTCACTATCACTGCCAAGTTGTCTATTCTGTTGTTTAAATAATAATAATGTAATATTTGTAAAGCGCCGTAAAGCCTTAGCTTCAGACGCTGTGAATGTGTTTTTTCTGCAGGGCAAACATGGTGCCCCCTTCGTTTTGCACATATTCTGCTGCTCGTGAACGTAAAAAATGACGATGTGGTTAAGGAAAAAATCAATATCTTTGTCTCAGTTAATGATAACTAACTGAATGCCCTCGGCACTTTTGCGTGAGTATAAATAAGTAATAAACGTGTGAAATTTCGCCATAAAATTCTGAGCAATTGCTAAGAAAATGACAAAAAATAGGGAATACTTTTTCCACACCCTGTATGGCTAAGCTACTAAAAACGCATCAAAAGAAAAAATGCACAAAAATAATTTTTGTATTCAAACTGATTCACACATTCTTTTCAAATTCTAACAATACATGAACCGAAGGTGGACTAAATTCCAGCTAAAAATCTGGAGGTTAGGTGCAGACTTTTTTTTACTTTGTCACGTGACTGGTTCAGAAAGGAGTCAAATTCTCACTTAAAACCAGTGACATGGTGGCCAGGTGTAGGGGGCAGTTCCGCCTCCCTCCCTAAATTTTGGACTGTCAGAAAATTGTCAAACAATTTTCTTCTTGTCAGAAAATTCTTGTCCAAACAATCAAAATTTGCGGCTAAGTTTTTATTTTCGGGAAATTTAGAGGTAAAATTGACACAAGGAGCACCCAAAATCTTTTCTGTCGAAAATTTGCAGATGTTTGTCGAAATTCCGTCGATAATATGTAGTGTCTGTCGAAAAAGTGCAATTCCCCGTCCCGCTTACTTTTTTTTAACTCACGACGGCGTGCTGCTTAAAACAATGCCTGAAACTGCGTATATGCACCAAATAATAAAAGTTACGCATCAAATTCTGCAGTGACGTCATTTCGCACGCGCGACTATTCACTGCGGCAACGATCGAGCGACTTGGCCGTCAACGTTTTCGTCGTAAAGCCAGCGATATTCGCAGCAGTATTGACAGCCGGAAGTAATAGGTCAGTAAGTAAGTAAGTAATAACTGATTTTTTTCATATTATTTCCCCCTACTATGTTTTAAATTCCCTACCTGTTTCAAATCCCCTCCCTTTTCAAACCCCCTACCTGTTTCAACCCCCTAGTTGTTTCAAACCCCCTACTGTTTCAACCTCCCTACTGTTTCAACCCCCTTACCTGTTTCAAACCCTCCTACCTGTTCCAACCCCCCTAGTTGCTGTAATCTCCTGGCCCTTGTGCGGCACCGTAACCTTGGTTTTGAATTCCTCTTTGTCCATAATCACTGTTGCCCTGCCTTTGTCCGCCGGCAAAATATGGATGGAAGTCTCTTTCCGCAGATTATCCAGAACCCGACTTTCCTCTATCGAAATGTTCGGTGTTGGCGGCTTGGCCTTACGCAAGATGTTGACAATCTCTCCACGCAGTGACTCCGCTTCTGGTGCTAGTAGCTGACTGCATGCTTTTTCTGTGGATAACACATATATACTCTTCAGTGGGTATCACCGCTGGTACTACAGCAAAGTTTTATCCTTTGTCTAGGACGGAAGTTTCCGGTTCAGACAGCTTGTATTTGGATATATTTACTACCTATTTCTTCAGCTGTTCACCGACAGCAAGTCATACAACGTGATGTAAGGGCATACACACGAAGCACCAGCAAATCCGCAGCAACAAAGCAAAACAAGTCATCAGTCACAGACCACGCCATCTCTCTCAACCACGTCATAGACTGGGACCACGCCAAGGTGATCGACAGAGAATGCAACAGAATGGACCGGTGGATCAGGGAAGCAATACACATTAAAAAAGAACAAGACAAGTCGATGAATTGAGACGAGGGGTCCAACCAACTTCCACACATTTATGATTACTCACTGTCCGCCGCAGCGACACCTGGTGGACAGTCGTTCCGACGAAAGCAGCAGCGGTTGCCGAAACGTCAACAAAAACAATAATAAAAGGTTGTAACTTGATGAATTTATTATAACTTATTAAATATAACACACTGCGACGGGCCAACACCGTTCACAACTCATTGATGATCAATGAGTGATGAAAGCTAGGCATAGTGTTTTTACGCGCGACAGCAGGTACTGCTATAGCGCATCTTAGCCATCGCAATTCTGTCCGTCTGTCTGTCCGTCACACAGGTGGATGTCAAAAACGGTGCAAGCTAGAATCGCCAAATCTTCACTGTCGCCTGCCTGGAAGACTCTCGTTTCATGATCCATAAAGCTTTTTCTATAAATTCAAAAGAGGTCACCCCGAGTGAGGGCGCTAATGACAGAGGGTAGAGAAAATGCGCGATTTGTAGCCAATAAGTCGCTCTATCTCAAACACGGTGGGAGATAAAACACAGGAAATCACTAATAGGAAGTCGTAAACACGCTTTCGGTTGGCACCAAAAGCAATGACCTTGGGTAACTTTAAACACTAAAATATAAGTTTTTATGGATTGTTTCGCGATTTTGGACTGCAAAGCACATTTCAAGAGCGAGTTGCGCCGAAATCACTAGAGATAGACCAAGACAACTTGCACATGAAATTTTCAGCATTAAACGTAGATTAGGGCCTATAACGATCCAAGTCTTGACCCCCTAGGTACATGAAGTCTTGCTCACGAAGGCATTAAATAGGGGTGCCCTCTTAGAAAGTCGTTATTTTACTGGTTGGCTCGTCTAGCGTGAAAATAGTTGCAGATACGAGTAGAGATAGACATAGACTTGCTGCTTAGCCTAACAAAAACTTTTGACGGGCTTTTCAAAGGTATCAATATTGATGACCTTGCAGGACCTTGAAACTTTAAAATAAACGATTTTAGTGATGTTTTTGCGACTTTCGGCTGTGACGCACATTATATTATGAGTGAATTGCGACGAACTGGCTGGAGATAGACCCAGACAACTTGCGAACAGTAACTGCTAAAGGCTGTTGCGCGTCTCATCAGCATTAGCTCAAATTTATTGTTTTTATCAACGGCGTTGCCACCATTTTACGTTGGAGTCAAGTGCGTCGATAGTCCCTTACGATAGACCTTATTAAAAAATAGCTCAAGCAATCTCATACCGCCGCCAGAGGTTATGTGATAAGCATAGATGTAAAAAACGTTTTTTACGTTTTTTATTCTTGCCACGTTTTTTACGTTTTTTAACGTTTTTATTTTGCTCAACGTTTTTTTTATTTTAAAAAAACGTGCATTGAAAATTTTATTAAAGGCTTTGTGAAGCACTTTTGGGACCACAGAAATAAATTAATAGATCATAGTGATGTAGTTTACTTAGTTAGTCCAAATATACTAAATGAAAAGTTTTGTTAACCAGTATATTTAGTTAGTTTAATGCTATGGTCTTATGACATCACAGCTAATTGAAATTAAATAAAGTTATCTTTATCTAAACTATAATTCCAGGTATACTGCACTTACAACATTAGGCATTAGGCAAGAAACTGAACAAATTATGGCCAACGTTTTTTATTCAACGTTTTTAAACGTTTTTAATTCTTGCCACGTTTTTTACTTTTTTAACGTTTTTTTTATTTTTCTTGGAACGTTTTTTTACATCTATGGTGATAAGCTGACATTTACACACTATATAAACACAATGTAGGCTACTGTATACCGCCTCCGATATTTAACCTAGTAAAGTGTCAGAAACCATCAACGCCGGTCAGTCAGAAATTTTGTAGATTGCAGAGTACGCGAATTTGTCGAATCCTGAAATAGGCCCAAGTCTACCGATATCTGCCAGACTTAGGGCGTTCAGAAGCACAATAGACACTATAAACTCACACTGGACACTAGAATCGCAATGCTGTCTTGTTATATACGCCAAAGAAGGTTATGTTTTTTTCAGGTCTGAATAATGTGTCTGTCTGCAAGATTGTTCAACACGATACGCACAAATTTCGATAGATTTTACATTTTTGGAGTGACAGGGCCATAGAAGCTATTTATAGTGATCCGGATTCAAGATTTTTAAAAGTTCGTAGCATAGTAGCAGATTGTGATAGGTAGCAAAGAAAAGTCAAAGACGATGAGTGTTTTATATTTTGTACACTAATGGAGCTCCCACGTGTTCGCAATAAAATTACAATACAGCTAACTGCAGTCAATTTATTTCGATGTAATTCAGTCGTATCGCAATTGTGCGAGCAGTGCGGTATGCAACAAAAGTTTTATTGTACATGTGCGAACTCCGAAGCTTTATTCTTCTTATTCAGGCTAAGGTTTCGTAACAAGCCGCAATGAATAGGCCGCTGAGGCGACACCTGGCAATAACTTTTTACTTCGATCCATCATTACGTATGCCTTTGTTCTCCTCCTTGAACGATTGACTTGACAGCGGTTTACAGGCGGGCTGGCTATTCGCATAGACTAACCCATGAATGATGCATCGTAGGCCTATCCAGGTAGGCCTAGTTCTGAGTACAGACAATAAGTCATCGAGACAGCGCCATCGTTCCTCCCCCTGTACTTCGTCTTTCATAATCTCTCTATCTATACCAGTCGTAAGAAACTGTACCAAGATAAAGGCCCGTAGGATTATGTCTCTTCTATACGCCGAATAAGCCTAAACTCCGCTTACGTCGATCTGTTCTGCGTATTCATTGTACAATAGTCTGTACAGCAAGCTATATCTACAACACGATGGTCCACTTCACAACAAGTCGAAATGGCAGAGTTTGGGCGCAATCGACATTTTTCAGATATATGTAAAAAAACTTAACAGTTTATAACTGTCTGTAAGGACGACGTGATGATATCAGTCCTCTAAAACAGCAAAAATCATTTGGGTAAGCTTAGATGGGGCTATGCATATGGCGTCTTTACAAGCTGACTTTAGTTGGTAATCACTAACATAGTCTAATGTCAGAAGAACTTTGCTGACTGTGTAATGGTAAAGTTTAGATTTTAAAATTGTGACTTGTGCTGTTTTATATCTACAACCACGATGTCACTCTTACAGTGTATAAAAACTGAACAGTTTTTTTTACATAAATAGCTGACAAAACTGGCACGGGACAGTCTAAAGTGGCATCAACATGTCAGAAAATCAAGCTGTGTAGGCTTATTTGATGCAAATATGCAGGCATTTTCTACATCATAAGTGTTTATTTATCCACGAAAAAACTGCTGGCCACTGCTCATTTCGAAAGATTTGTACTTGTATTTTCCGTACTTGCATTTTCAGTCGCCCCGTGCAGATTAGTTTATGACAAACTCCAGGTTGGATGATTGAACACACATCGTTTTGACCAACCCATTCAGTTATCAACAGCAAACCTCCAGTTCCCCTGTATATCTTACATCATTACCTCCGCCAAGGAGGTTATGTTTTTGCCGGTTTTTGTTTGTTTGTCTGTTTGACTGTTAGCAAGATAACTCAAAAAGCTATGGACGGATCTTTCTGAAATTTTGAGGGTATGTCAGGCATGGCATAAGCTACAGGTGATTCAGTTTTGGGCCTGATCCGGCAGGAATCCTGGATTCTGGATCACTTTGAAATTTTCGTTACCATTGCGTTAAAGGGGGCATAAGGGTACCGCTGGCAAAGCGAAGACGGTGACGCCACCTGGCGAATAGCTTTGCCTTGGCAGAGGTACCTGCGCTCTCTGAGTGCTTTCTCTAGTTTTACATGCGTTACATGTGCACCCATTAACACTCACACTAAAATATTTCGCCTGCGACGATAAGATAAGGCATCTTTTTTTCATTTTTGTAGGCCTATACTCTGCATAATAATGACGAATGCGTTAGATTCATCGACATGCTTATTCTACTAGCAGAAGAACTTGTGTACGGCTGCTATAGTGCTACTGAGACTAAAAATAAACTTATCAGAAAATTCCAAAAATCACAGTGACACATTCCAAGTTGTAAGTTTTTTTCTGTACATCCTGTATTCAGAAACACAACTGCGATATTCGCAAGTAATAAAGCGTCTAGTTTGCTTTACTACAAAGTTTTAATTTCGTCAATATTTCAATTTACAGTGCATTGTGGCTGAGAAGGGGGAACAACTATTTAACCAAATTGTTGTCTGTCATAAATTGTTTTTCAAGAAATACAAAATTAGAGGAAAAATTGAAATTTCGATTACCCATATTGCCCCTGTCAAAAAAATTGCACTTGTCGGACCAAAATTGCAACTTGTTGTCTCCGACTTTTTAACCCACGCTGACAATTCAGGGCTGTAATGTTTATCGCAAAATATATCTACAGATAGCCGTGTACCGGGTGGTCCAAAAAGTAAGCCATCATATTTCTGTCACTATATCGCGGAAGTAAAATAATTAACCGATTTTGAGATTTTTCTCTCGCACTCAGCTGTCAAGTTGCAAAAAATAAAGATACCACCACAACTTAAACGCGTCACTGCACTACATTACACTGTGAAACTGTGAAATAATACTGTGAAATATTAATCTCCGATTTTGAATACTCAAATACACAAGCTAAGGGTTCGATAGGTGCCGGATTTTAAATATCACCCGACTGTAAATCTAACTTTAATTTAACTTGGCTTGTGCCAAAAGTTCCTGCGAAAGAATAGGCTTATTGAAAATCAATCATCATTTTACAAATTTAGTAAGCAAACAAATTTTGTGCTTACTTTCCGACCACCGAGTACATCCAGTCATTTGGCTTAAGTTATGTAGCCCGGCATAGAATCAATCAACAAACTGCGACTGAAAGACGTTTAACACCATCAGACTGCGTTAAATGAAACCCTTTACACGACATACTGCTAAAATGTACAACGGGTTGCGAATAATAAATATTGTTTTAATAACATTATTACAATAACACATTTAATATCATTTCAATAACAAAACGAAACGACGAAATGGTAACACAGAACGAAGTGTAGCATTCACGTGGTTAACTGGCGCACTTGACAATACTATATTAGCAGCGTTTGCAATAAATATTACTCTGCTAGGCAGCGTGTGGCTGTCATGGACCTATGAGTGGTATCACTGTACAGGGTAGGCCAAAAAATGGCACCATTTTTTGTATACCTCAACTTCACCAAATATTAACCGATTTTCAAAATTCTTTCACTGTCGGAATCACGAGACAATTTGCAATAAAGCTCTCACTATAGGTCCCACCACACCCTAAGTGTGTCACTACACTACCTTGTGAAACATCAGTGTCTTAACAATAACAACTAAAAACGAGACAACTTTTGTAACAACACATTTTAAAAAATTAGCAACAGAAACAACGCACTTGTTGTCTCAGTTACTGTCTAAAAATCACATCTTTACAGTTTTCAGAGCAAATTTTCAATGTGTCCTCCTTGTTGCTGGACGACGCATCGAAGCCGGCGACGCCACTGACCAATGGCGCGATCAACCAAACGCTGCGGCACTTTGCCCCACTCAGCGACAATGGATTTCTTTAGCTGGTTGACTGTCGTGAATCGTCAACATTGATAGGCCATCTGTTGAAGGGCATCCCGAACAGCATAATCAACTGGATTTAAGTCTGGGTTGTTTGGGTGCCACATGCCAGGCTCGATCAACGTTGATCACGCAACTGGTCAATGGCGTCGTCGGCTTGAGTGCGTCATCTGACATCTCACGAGGTAGTGTAGCGACACACTTGAGGTGTGGCGGGATCTGTAGTAACAGTTTAATTACAAATTGTCTCCTGATTCTAACAGTGAAAAAATTTTGAAAATCGGTTAATATCTGGTGAAGTTATGAGGCGTACAATAAATAGTGCCACTTTTTGGCCCACCCTGTATATCACTGAACGTGGCAGTGGCCATTCACGTCGACGTATCTGCCCAAGAGCCCATAGGTCACAGTGGCGGCGGAAACTATTTTAAAGACAGCAGGAAAAGTCGAGGACCGAATGGCATGCGCCGACAAAGGTGGGATGGGGAAAGGGGCACTTTCCCACCCGACTTTTTCGATCTCACAATGGCGTTTTAGAGCATTTTAGTTACATCAACAAAAGCTGCAAAAATCGCACGTACGGGGAAGAAAGCGTACGCGACAAAGAGAAACAAACATCTGTTGTTATTTTTTCTAACTTCGCCAATGAAAGTTAACCAATTAAACCCTGTCGATCAGTAATGTTTAATGTAAGAGACAAGTATACAGAGCTATTCTGAATCAAAACTAAGGGCCAAATAAATACTTTTGAAAATTGGGGGCATGTATCCAGTTCCGCCGCCACTGCTGGGTCACAATAACCTAAAATAACTCCTCAGTGTTGACAAAATAATATCCGGGCCATCGTATTTAATCTTAAGTCACAATACAAGCACAAATATGCAGATTTAACTGATACTAAGTAATCCACACTAGACGAGACTGTGGGCAACATGCAGATGACGTCACATGCACAATATGGCGGCCGGCCACCCTACACATTTGCATAATATAACCTAGATCATAAAAAACAACAACGACAACCAGAATCGAATCGATCACCCTGACTTATCACGAAGCTCTCGAATAGCCGTAGCGGCGGCGGCCAAATACTGCGCTGATCGGCTGGTCCCATGGGTGGTAGGGTTGGGTAGCATTTCGCCTAATCCCATTTTGCCTAATCTTTCAAAAGTTTTTTTTGATAGGCGGACCAACAACAACGACTTGCTTTGTCGTTTTTTGCTTTTTTGACAAGCTTTGTTTTGTCGTTCATCATTTTTTCTGTACCATTTTTTGGCCGACCGTAAGAAAGTATACGACGGGTGTCGTCTCATTTTGCCTAATCTCATTTCGCGTCGTATAGCCTACTTAGCCTAACCCTAACCCTAACCCTAGTTCGATTTCGGTTGGGGCTCTGCAGTATACCCAACTGGGGGAGCGATTAGGCGAAATGCTAAGACACCGGTGGTGGGCAGGTAGACGGGAACTCACAAAACATCCCAAAAGGGTACGCAATATTCTACAGTCGCCGCCACGGTTCAGACTTTCACAGTAGTGTTCTATACACACTGGCAGACTTCAGACATAAGTCACGAAGACCACAGGCCGCGGTGAGTGCAAAAATGAGTGCGCGGTGAAAATACTCGGCGCACACATTATGCAGTTTAACCAAGATTATTATAGGCATCACTTGGGTTAGTTTTTACACCGTGAAAACTCATTATTGAGAAACTGGGCTTATCTGCGAGAGCCCCATTGAGTGTTTAAACAACCGCAACTTCTAAAAACTAGAAAAATACGACAGCATACTTAGGTATACGGCTGTATATAATATTGTATTGTACTGCATCGTTTAACGGAAAAAATGGAACGGTCTAGTCCCAAACCCCGGATCACGGCGCCTGTGGTCCGGACATCAACTCGCAAACACGAACTGACGGTAACATCAATACATCAATGTAGGCGCAACAGATATGCGAATGTTGCTTCCCGTCCACACAGACGGCCAAAAATTACAGTCAACGACAGTCACAGCGTTGACTGTTTTATGTTCGTGGCTTAAAGTTAGTGAGGATTCGGTTTAGTTTAAGATAAGGTTAGAGACTGCAGTGAAGATGATTAGCGTATAATTTCTACTCTACGGCCGGTCCGTGCAGACGGAAAGTACATTATCCATACAGATAATACCAGTGGCGTCGTGGGAGAACGACAGACAGCAAATGCTCTTCCCTCTAAATTTGTAGACTGTCGAAAAATTCCAAAAAGCAAAATTTGGGGCTGAAAATACATCATTTTAGAGAAACTATGGGGGAAAATTAAACTTCTGAGCACCCATGATCTCCCCTGTGAGAAATATGCCGCCGTCTGTCGGAAAATTTTACCACTTCCTGCCCCTGCCATCAGTCCCATATTCTCAGCCCACGACGACGCCGGATAATACAATCGGTAATCGTGTGTTGGTTGAGGTATAACCGAGTATTGTGACAAGTCATACACAGACAAATCGATGGATATAGTTCAGAAGTTATGATTACAGGTCATACGGATACTGCTTGAGGTAGGTTTTCATAGACGGCTGCAGCTGTAGCCGGTCGACAGCCCTGTCCCGTCCTGACTCGCCGCAACCTCCGGCGTACAGCGACTGCTGGATCTTCCGTCGGCAAAGATGAGCTAGGAACGCCGGGCGCTCGCGGTACGGCCGGATAAGCAAGACTGGAGTATCGCGGCGTCCGGAACTCTCCAGCAGTACGTAGCTGTGCCGATGGACGGCTCCTGGCGTCGACGACGGCGACGACCGATCTCCCCTGCCCAAACACAGTCGGACGTAGTGCGTCACGAGGCGCAGCGGACAGTCGAACGTCGGCATCATGTGCTCCTGCTCGACGCTGCAGTCCAGACGAAACAGTCCACTACGATACGACATGCGGATCGACGTCGTGCCGCGACACGTCTGGACACTCACTGAAAACAGGTAGCGCCGGTCGCTGCTGTCTCGCAGTAGGAACGTGCCTACAGGACACCGACTCAGCCGCTCGGTAGCCTCGTCCATCGTCAGTCGGCCGTAGTAGAAGCCGCACGAGACCAGCAGTCGGTAGGCGGACTCAAGTCGTTCCACGTCCCACTCCGGCAGGAAGCTCGCGACTCGGCTGTACGCCGCACCGGCAGCGGTCGTCGTCACCCACGACTGGGTGTCCGCCGCCAACGACTCCACCTCGGACTGACTAGTAGTAGACACGTCGGCAGGCGGCGCGGTCTTCGACGAACTCGACGACGAGGCGCTAAACGCTCCGCTGTCCAGCAGAATCAGATCACTGCCGGACCCCGCCGGACACAGTTCCGCCGACGGCTCCGCGGCCGACGTCGACGACGACGACGACGATGTCGAGTGTCTGTCCACCGCCAGAAATCCGTTCTGATACATACGATCGTCCGACGTCGAAGCTCGGCCACTGTCCGGTCCGCTGGACGGCGATGAACAGAGGATCGTCGGCGGCGGCGGCGGATCAGAGTTACAGAATCCATTCAATCGCTGTACGACGGCGTCTTCGCTCAGCGCCGACGACCAGGACGTTCCATCTGTACAACTGTTGGACTTGCGGACGACGGAACTGGACGGGAAGCCGTCCAGCCAGTTCTGATCGTCATCAAACACGTCGACGAAGCGCTCGGGGCAGCCGACAACACATCGTCCGGCGGAATCGGCGTCGATGAACGACTGGTCCCAGCACGATCTGTCGACCATCGTGATCCAATCTTTCATCTCGCTGCGCCGCTCCGACGACGACTGTTCAACGATACGTTCAATGTCTGCCTGTTCTACTCGACGGAGTGGACCACCACACTACAACGATAACTTCCTTCTAACTCAGTTCACCTGTTAGCTTCTTTTCTTAATCTATGAAAGCCTGAATGAATCGGCGCACTATACAGTCGAGCATACAACGACAGGGCCATTAGCGAGCGACTGACATTATATACGCCACTGACAGACTGGCAAGTACACGCACTAGAGTTCGCAGGAACGCTTGCCTGCAGCTCGGCTCAACGTATACAATGGCCGGCTTGCCTGGCCAGTCGAGGCCACGGTAGACGGCACGCGGCACAGTGCCGACAACTCACGCCGTTAGTGTGCCGTTACTGAGAAAAACGCCGCCGCGACTCCGCCCTTGTGCGCCGCTGATGGCCGGCCGGCGGCCGGGCACCGCGGCCGTAGTGAGTCTGAGTGTTATGAATGATCAATGCTGGCGAAGTCGTTCCCGCTGGCCGAGCCCGAGCCGTGGGTTGACTTGACCGATCAGTCGACCACCTTCCGCGTGCGTCCTTCTGCGACTTAACTCGTCACGGGACGCGTACATCAGTCGTCAGACGACGCACGGACGACGGTGACAATGTGCTACCGGGCAGCGTACACGATGACGCATGAATCGGCGCCCTGCTGGACGGAGTCACTCAGACACCGTTTCACCGTCTATAGTCTACAGACACGCCGACACGCGTACGTTCACCCTCGGTCAACCCTGACTCATCCACCGTCCCCGCGCCGCCGGATTAATTCTTCCAACCAGACTCTCGACGTCGTCGTCGTCATAACAGCTTCACGACGACGAACTCTCCAATCGAAACCCTTGACTTCACATTCCGCGCCGCTGTGTTCTCGATATACACGGTGTTTCATAAAAAGTACACCTTTTTGTTTTTTCATAATTCACTCAAATGATGAGCAATTTACACGAAATTTTTACCAGTTACCTAAAACAATATTAATTCAAAATTTTTTAACAAAATATGTCAGTTGATTAAATATTCTTTGCTAGTCGTGATGTAACGCTGACGTCATAATGTGTCACAGGTACAAACTTGCTAGACTCAACTGGTGCTGTCAGTTGCTACTCTGCTCCGATGGTGAAAAATCTGGTTTGTTGGTAACAAATATTTGAAGTTTTCCAGTTGCAGCCACAAAAAAGTGAAAAGCGATCGCATTTACGTGTCTGTGGGGATAGTTGGACTTTCACATGTTCGAGCAAGACAGTGCACTAGCACACTGAGCTTGCAAGATGGTTGAGTTTCTGGCTTGCGAGACGCCCGATTTCAGCTCCCATGTTGCTTAGCGCTGACATGATAAATATTTTTCATTAATGAATCAGCTTAAGTTCACCATTGAAGCAGAGTAGCAACTGACAGTACCAGTTCAGACAATCCGGCTTGTACTCACGACACAGTATGACGTCAGCGTTATATCACGACTAGCAAAGAATATTTAATCAACACCCATTTCTTGTTAAAATATTTTGAATAAGAATTTCTTTAGCTACAACTGGTAAAAATTTTGTGTAAATTGATCATCATTTCAGTGAATTATAAAAAAAACAAAAAGGGGTCCCTTTTTATGAAACACCGTGTAATGATCGGTGGGTCGCGGCGGCGGTCCAGTATTCGCGGCGCCGCCGAGTTGGACCATAAATTCATTCTGCGTAGAAATAGAGGCGGAGGACAGCGTGTGGGTCAGCTAGGTATCAACATCCGCAGCCAGCCAGCCGAGCCTAATGATGACGGCGGGGGAGGGGCTAGCTGCGGCAGAGACAGAGTACGGACAAGTGGCCGGCGGTTGCTTGCGACACGACGGCGCCACAACACACACATACAGCACAGTACCCATGACGGCATGTGTCGTCGTGCTGCTATTATCATAGCCGGCCTCAGTCGCTACAGCAGCGATTTCTTGCCGACCACAAGAAAATCGTCGAACGAGACGTCGCCGGGCCACAACATTATCAGCGGCAGCGCGCGGCTGGAGTTACCGCGAATTATTACAATAAGCCCGGCCGATATTTCCGAGAACACGCCCCTGGCCTTCGGCTCGACGATGCCGCGTCCAAAACGATTTTTCTCAGAAGCGCACTGGGCGCAGTGGGCGGTCGGAGCGCGGCGGCCGGAGCGCTTCGCGTCCCCTCTGCCCCCGTGCCCCCCCCTCCCGCCGCTGCTCTCGCCAACGGCCCAGCACGCTGTGGGCTGCCACGACACGGCTTATAGGTTGAACACAGTACTACGCAACGCTCCGCTCACTTTGCTGGGCTGCTGCTGCACTGCTGTATCTCAGATATAGCCTCAGCCTGCCTGCGACCTGCGTTCATCATTGATGGGAATCGCAGAAGCACGCCGGGCCGGGGCTTGAGTAGTTCCGTGTCTGTGACGGGTGACAGGTACATCCGCATATCTCACTGACAGATATGTGTCACGCCGCCACGACAGTTTGGGCCAGTAGTGAAGCCATGCAGAGCAGCGGCAATTTATCAGCCATTAACACCGTAGTAGGCCTATTGGCCTAGATTATGCTGAACATTCCAGACATAAATCACGTTCTGTGATAGGCTTATATGTTAGTGGCCCATAAATAACTTTGTAAGTCACGGACAAATGTCGTGACTAAAATGTTCGAATTTAAAAAAATAAAGTCAGACAACTGCGCGTATTCTTAGTATTCTTATTTTTGATAATGATCGTTAATTGCAACCAATCGGATTCAAGGCATACCGAGATTGCAGTGTAGCCTACAGAAACTGTCAGATAATATCATATGGCTAATGGCTAGATATAGCTAGGCCATGAACCAGTATGGAGTCTAGTACAGTACATAGAACGACAAAACCATCGGCGACTCACATGAACTAAACCCGGGAAATGGCCGGTGAACATGGTTTACATCCGAACTAAGACCTATACTATAGGAAACAGAAATCACTCCTATAGGCCTAGAACTAGAAGAAGGAGAACAAAATGTTAAGTAGGTCTAGGCCTAGCATGAACAAGAAATCTGAGCTAATGCTCACGAGACGCGCGAAAGCTTATAGCAGTTCCTGTTCGCAAACTGCAGTCAGTCTATCTCCAGCCATTTCGTCGCAGTTCATTCTTAGAGTGTGCGCTGCAGCTGAAGATCGCAAAAAAACAAGTTAAAAACCTTATTTTGAAAGTTCATCGATGTTGATACGACTGAAAAGCTCGTCACTGCTTGTTGTGATAGGCAGCACGCTCATGCCTATTTGCAACCGTTTTCATGAAAGACTGCATGGCCAACAACGATAAAAATACCTTTTACGGAGGTACCCTCGCGCGCAGGTTTCCTTGAACCTGTAGAAAATCGAGACTTGGACCGTCGAAATTTACGTTCAATGCTGAAAATTTCGTACTTCTCCATGTCTGCCTCAACTGATTTTGGCGCAATTCGCTCCTGATATGTGTCTCGCATCCCGAAATCGCCAAAAATCCATAAAACCTCTATTTTGGGTTCATGGTCATCCAAGGTCATTGAATTCGGTGGCAACTGAGAGCCAGTGTACGACTTCCTATTAGTGATTAATAGTATAGTGATTAATAGTAACCTACATGTAGTCCCTATCTCGCACCGTTATTGAGATACAGCGAGTTATTGGCTAAAAATCGCAAATTTATTTACTCCCCTCTCATTTAGCGCCCTTGTTCGGGGTGACCCCCTTCGAATTAATGGAAAAGCTTTACGGTTCCTGAAACCAGAGTCTTTCAGGCAGCCGACGGTGAAGCTTTGGTGATCCTAGCTTGCACCGTTTCTGACTGACCCAGCCGTGTGACGGACGGACAGACGGACGGACAGACAGACAGAATTGCAATGGCTAAGACGCGCTGAAGCAGTCTATCTGCTTTCGCGCGTAAAAACCAAAATGATTTTTAAATAGTAAGTATCTAATTCAGTGGCGGATCTAGGCTTCAGCCAAAAGGCGGCGGAATGTCCCCCTCCCTCCTTCCTTCTCTTTTCCCCTCCCCTTTTTCCT
>Ga0056128_1005507_pt1 | contig 15926 bp, 9 predicted proteins | sample WorMetLIZISLAND2_FD_71113 | JGI IMG/M metagenome (GOLD analysis project Ga0056128, IMG submission 71113) | Marine gutless worms symbiont microbial communities from Max Planck institute for Marine Microbiology, Germany - Olavius geniculatus... ...
GTCATCCGGATGACTTCGCGGCCGGCTGCAGGCGGCGTACGCAGGGGATCGGTGACGTCGACTCTGTCGCGCTTGAGTCTCTTGAGCTCGACGGCGGCTCCGGCGCCCGTCGATACGTGGCGCGGTCGACGGTGCCGGTAGATAGTAATAGAAGAAAGTACAACTGCGAGTACAAGCGCCACGAAGCAGATAAATCCGGCAAACACGAGCAACGGGTTGACGTCACCGTCTGTAACAGCATGACGTATCACATGCAACGCGATAACCGTACACTGCATAACATAGGCATCAGTTCCATTAGAGCATCAATTATTGCTTCCATGGCCAACAGGATGTAAGAATGATGCGCCGTGGGCGTTTGATTACGGACGAGTTTTTGCAACATTAGAACGAACTACTACCAATTTACGGATTAGGCTTACCATTTCTAAAAGGAGGGATTGCAAAAGGTGTAATTTATACTGCCTGCTGTTTATGGTGAGTTCACCAATCAGAAAGACATGCCCAGAAAGACATGCCCATCACACAAAAGCACGCCAGTTTTCTGACGGTGACATTAATTTAGCAATATTACAATAACGTTGCACGTGAGATCCAAACAACAAAACAACACGTCGTTCAAAATATAACGGTATCTTAATATGATCGTCAACGATTACGTTTCAGTCAACTCACTGATGCAAAGTCAGTGAAAGAGTTTTGAAAATCGGTCAAAGATCAAACGAAGTTGTGACAAAAACTCGACGTTTATTTACTTTTTGACGGCGTAATCCCGGGCGTATACGGGCAAACTTTTTCTAAACACGGTGTAGCCTTTAGGCCTACTAAAAGAACAAATACTACAGAAATAAATTAATAGTGTGTCCAGAAAATAGTGAGCCCTCCAAGCATCTTAAAAGTTAAAATAGCAACCACGGACCTGCATGGAATTAAATAAAATTGTATGTGCCGTCTATATGGTTTACCAACGTAAAGTTTTATCCGTCGCTATGTTTAAAGGTCCATGGACACCAAAATTAACATACCATTTTTCTAAAAGAGCACAATTTTCTGAGAATTTTGACAGTAATATCGGCACCCAGCGTTTTGTCAACACGAAGAAACTTACATTTGAAATCGACGATCTACGGAAACGACGCAGAAAACGAGACGCCATGTTGACAGGCTGATGACGTCACCGCGTGTACCCGTAGTCAACGTAAAATACGCACAGAAACATAAGCATTATAAAATCACATTGTCCATCTATGTACTGCTGCAGCTGTCATGTGACACAGTATTTTTTGCCATTAAAAATATTAAAATTAATTGGTTAACACTGACTAGGTACACGCGGTGACATCGCTTCAGGCCTCTTGCCAAGGTCAAATTTTTCAGCATAACGTAAGGTAACGCCATTTTTCGTTATATTTAGGCATTAATTTCATACATTTATAAAGCTCAAATCATCATATTATATAGGCAAGATGAAATGTCTAATTGAGGTCAACATAAATTTTACAAGTGAGTTTGACCGTTGTCATGGACCTTAAGAAATTAACATTTTTTTCAAAAATTCTGTCACAGATCTGCGTTTGGCAACATGACTTACAAAATGTTGTCCGAAGAAGATCGAGGTTTAATCTAAAAAAACTTTTTAAAAGACACGTTGCCAAAAGACTTAATTTTCCAAGCTGAATTTCCAAAAGAAAAGTAGGCTTAGTTTGTTGTTTCTACGAAACGCCTGCTACACAAGATTGATAAGCTTACGACTAGATCTGCAGACCAAAGACCGGCAGTGGCTGACGTCGCACTGTGCCACTGACGAATCGTGTCGAAAACCGCCTCAAAGAACAACTGATTAAAGAATGGCGTCGCTTTGATCAGAACATTATTGGCAGAGTAGTGAATTAGTATCTTGATCGATTGCGTAAATGTATCCGGGCGAAGCAGCCTCAAAGAGAGATGCTCTGAAGATCTAATTTAAACAGTTGGACACTTTCGACTGACATTAACTGTGTTCGGAAACAGCGCTCGGCAGCGTTACTTGAAATATGACATGTCTGCGAAGACAAAGCAGATTTCTGCAAAACTACGAGTACAACGAAAGCTTAGTTTTTTTTATAAATGCCGTTTTGTGCGTGTAAAATTTAATTTAATTCGGTGCAGGTTTGCAAAACGTCCAGGGCCTCACGTCTTTTATAGACGCAGTGTATAGCGCAAAGGCACTAAGAGCTTCCAATGCACTGCAGCGTCAAAGATAAATACAGTAGTGTTCTGTGATGGACGTCCAAAGCTAATTTTCAACGCCATTAGTAGATTTCAGACGGGAAGTTCACATTAGCCCGAGCTATTACATGGGTCTGCATCAACACCGCAGATCACAGATTTACAGCTCACTAACTGAGACTAGTGGGTCTATTTCTGGGATCTGCGGATGATCTGCGGTGTTTAGGCAGACCGATGACGTACGCGTGTCCGCGCACTGCAGTTGTCTCTTGGTCGGTGCGAAGTAGATCTGCTTGGCGGTTCGAATCCAGTCTCCAGCTGCCTGCCCGCAGCTAGCGCTCGACGCTTCTTTCAGACATTCGATAAACTCGTCCATCGTTCTGCAACGTACGCGTTACACACAAGTCCAGCCGTTTGTATTTCTAGGCTACTATCTACTCTTTCGTTTCGTAAGTTATCTGATATGTGAACGCAATTGTTAGTCCTTTTGTGTTTTCTTGCGTGTGCGTGCGCTCAGATTTATTTTCAATCAGTCAATCAATCAAAACACATTCATATAGCGCCATGATGTCGCAAACGCAAACAAATAAAAGGCGCATAATGGCGAAGTGTTCACATACGTTCACTGTAGACAGGATCAATAGTTCAGTTCTCAAACTACGCTTAGGCTAAAACAAAAAGAAAAGACTGGCACTTATTATAGCGCTTTTTACAAGAATCTCGGAAGTAGCAGCTGATTGGCATGAGTTAATGGTATTGCAGCGCACTATGCGGCCATCCACTGTCCGCGTCAGCAAACAATAGGAAAAAGCAGTTTCCAGCTATATCAGACATACCACCGCCTCAATCAGCCACGCCAGGCCTTCGCTCTAGCAGTAGCCCGTAAGCTACTACTCATTTTCCATCCCGCTAAGGGTAGGAGGCTGCGTTGACGACAGCAAGTTCCATCTAACATCGCCATTTATTGACCAAATAACCATGTGATGGAACGGTGGAGTTGCAATTTTGTAATGATGAAAAAGTGACATTTGCGTTTTTATATTTCCAACCTTCTATATCCAACCGATATGTATACTCCCAATAATGTGGCACGGCGCCCGTCGAGGTGCATCAGTACCGTTAGCAGCATGCAGCATACTGCTGCTGCTGCTGATGGCGCTGATAATCGTCGCTTGACTTGCCATTGAGGCTCCAGTAACGCCATCACTTCACCTCACCGGTATTATCGTAAATTACCTTCACCAAGAAGATAATGTTTTTGCTGCAACGGTTTGCCGATTTATGTCCGTTTGCGAACAGCAGCATTACACCCAAAACAGTGGATTCTTTTCGCTCGGTCTGGTATCACTGCTGGGGTTCTATGCAAAATTAAAAAGACGTCAAACAACACTAGAATCGTCGAAAAGGCCATTTTAGTGTCTATGGTAGGTCGTTCAAACCGTTAGAAATTAAGCCAAAGTTAAGGTACCCGTGTCAGCTCATGGCAAAAATATTCAGCATCGATTTTAGTTTACGACTTTACGTAGTGATAATGTTTAGGCCTATGCGGATAGGGTCTAATAATTACGCGGTTTGTTAGAAATAGAAAGAAGAACGAATAGAAAGGACGCGTCAAACTCTGAGTGCGTTCGCGTGTGTTTATCGCCAAGAGATTTGCTGATATGCCAAAAGTACGTACAAAGATAAAAAATACTTAAGAGTAGCGATATGACGAAACAAAATGCGTGCATCTGGCGCTCTTTTTATAAGCGGTAGCTAAGCTTCTTGTCATGCATTTATAGTCACCAGCAACTATCAAGTTATTCAATACATTATGAAGGCAACCGCGATCTGCATCCGCATTCCGGAAATTATGATCATTGAAGGCGCCTTGTCGTTTTCTCAGAAGGAAGTTAATGGTTCGGATGCTGTTTATCATGTCTTTATTTTCGCTATAGATCATCAGCACTGTAACATTTAAGCGCATGCATTATGTCTCATAGTCCCTAGTAGCAGAGCTTAGTTTCCGGATTTAGATTTTCCGTCTTAGCAGTTTACACACTCCCTCTCTGTCTCTAAGAGCTGTCTCGTTGGTATTCGTTTGCCGGCGCTCATACACTCAATCATCATAAAACTGCATCCGCGCTCGCTACGCCCACTATAGCCAGCGACACTGCAGCCTGCATGGTTATGCGTGACAATCGTCGTGTTTACTTAGGCAATATTTCACGGAAAAACGAAAACACAGCTTTGATGAATAATGATAGCTTTGGAATTATACTGTGCTAAATGTTGCAGCTGCAGACATCTAAATGAGTCAACTCTAAACGGTGAACGTGAAAATGTTCCAATCTAAATGTATTTCAACGGCTTTGGTTTTCAGCCATTTGCGAAACACAGGTCTACAGATTTCGGTTGTTTATGTTATTAAGCTGAATTAGAAGCTTCATCAAACTTAACACACGGTAAAAATGGCTTGACCAATGATTAAAAACACTAGATGTATAGTAGGTACGCTTCGCAATCACTGAACGCAAATTACGTCAGCTGTCAGTCGTCTTCAGAGGTTTATTCATCTTCTCACAAACAATTTTTGGTGTGTGAAGACTTTGGCCGGTAATTAGCCAGCCCGGTTCAAGCAAGCTTAGAACTGACGTCTGTTCGTTCGCTCACGCCGCTGCAGATGATTAAAAAAGTGTACAAAGCGACAGAATTAAATCGAACTGAATGCCAGTTCATTTGCGTTGCGCAGACTGTATGGGCTAAAGCAAACGAACAGACAATTTGGTTTACTTAATTTTAGTTCATTGCGTTCGCTCTGTGCACGCCTTATAAGAGCACACGAGTTTAATCACGTTTAATCACAGTCGTCAATATTTCTTAGCAATGTTCGTTTTTGTTCGGCATAAGGCATCACAACATTGCGCCTCAGATTCGGCGGTTTTCCCGTTGACATTGAACGCAATATAAAATGTACTTGCTTAGGTTACTTACTTACATACATCTAACACATAGAGAACATAAATGCTACAGTAGAAATAAGTAAATAAAATAATAAAACATACATCACAGATGTTAGAAGTTTATACTATCTACAAGAAAGGGATAGCCGAATATCCACGCTAAAAACTAGTTTCATACAGAGACATAATCGGACATGAGTGGATAACGTTGCCGACCATGAGACAAAAAATACGGGTTGAAACTTTGACAAATGTGGACTAAGTCACTATGGGCTGCGTCTTATGCGACATATCCAGAAGGATATAAAGCCTTTATAAGCCTTGTGCCAGCCCTTTCCTTTTAAAAGCAAAAAGAAAAAAAATCAAAATAATCGTAAAATGAAGAAAGTATGTTAGGCCAAAATTACTCGTAAATATATGTACACCCGCCTCTTTCACATTTCTAAATACGCCTCTGGACACGTTACCTATACTATCAATTAACTTAGATGGAATAAGTTTTATCGGCATTTTGCAGCTTCGTGTTAATATTTCAGCTGTGCTTAAAGTTATGAAACATGAGCTTATAGGCTTTTTGAAGGCGATGAACAAAAGCAGTTATGACCGCCATAAACTTAACACTGCATAATTACAGCAGCCGACCTCGACCTTTTTACGACGATAGGCTTTTCCCAAGGTCATTCAAGGTCGGCGAATGCAACTATGAAGAAGAGAGCCGTATACCGTTACACAAAAGTCGCCGGAGAGAGAAAGTGACCAGAATTAGCATAGGCTCGCGGACGCGGGCGGAGCCAGATTGAAAAATTTATGCAGATGTAGATATATATACAGGCAGAAATATATTGAAGCAAAGAGTCCTATATAATAGCTACTAGAATGCCAGGATTCCATGACTGAAGCTCAAAAAGGACTCAGTGAGAAAAGTATAGACAAAGCATTTTCCAACGGCCCGGAGAAAGAAAGACGATCTATAGTGCGGCGGCCTACTCTCGAAGAGAAGACGAACAAGAAGACAAGACATACCGGCAGATGGAGACGGTGACGGCTCTTGTCGAGACGGACGCGCCACGCGTGCTGATGTCCAGCAGGCGTTCGTTGTAGTCGCTGAAACAGTCGAAGCCGGAGTCTCTGACCTCTGTCCGCCCGTAACAGTCTCGTTGTTGTTTATACGCTGTGCGCACACACACGGGTCACACGAACTAGCAGTCACAGTAACCACCTGTCACGACGCTACCCACTCATACAGACCACAACTCCACTAGTTCCAGTTGTCGGACCAGCGGCGTCGCAGATTAAAAAATGGGCTGGGCAAAAGTTGCAATTTTCAGACAGAGGAGATAGATTATGGATGCTCAAAATTTTAATTTTGCCCCTACATTTTCCAAACTGGAAATTTCAGTACCTGATTTTGCATTTCTGAACGAATTAAAAAATGTTTCCACAATATTTCGACAGCCCAAATTTACAATTAAGAGGGCAATGGCTCCCCTGTCCCTTGCCATGACGCCACTGCGTCGGACAACAACTAGTACACAAAGCAAGCTGACAACACGTCAAAATGTTGCGTATTGGCTGTAAGCTTTCGATTTCTGTGGACGTGCTTGTACAACTCTTTATAGATTTGACACAGATTTTGATCTGTCGTGGATGTAGCTTACATAGCTTCTTATAGACCTAGAGCATGCTGTATGTACAACAAATGGAAGTAGGGGGAGTTTGGGCTTTGGACGATGTTGACGCGGATTGCACCGGCGTCACTAAATCATGACGACAACGACAATTTTACATCGCCGCGGCCACCAACATCGCTTCAGCTAATTTCACGCATTCACGAATACGTGTCCACGGCTGATGAATCTAAACCAGAACTTATGCAGGCCTCCGATATTCGGCTGTCGCACGAAAAAACGATATTGCATATATAAGTGTAGATTGTAATGCAAATTAATAATACGCTGATCAATTAAAATAAAAACATCGCTTTATATTAATTTTGGTGAAAATATTTTTTGCGAACCGCATAATGACGTCACAAACTACGCTTTCTTGACAACGTGTACTGCAGCGTGCGAAACTAGGGTGTGGCCGTAGCGTCATGGCAGCGCGCGCTCAGCACGGGGAACTCGCTTGCATTCCGAAACCAGAAGTCGGAATCTGTCGGTGATTGGTGACTTACAACTTTCTGCAAAGTATGACACGAATATAGAAACGCATAAAAATAGCCAGCTTATTAGTCCATGGCTAATCGCGGACGAAATTAGACGGAAAATCAATGAAGCAGTTCAGAAGCCAGCGCTGGTGACAAATTGACAATCCGCATACCGGAATTAATACGTTATAAGGCCTCCTGTGGATGAAACAGCACGGGAAATTGTACATGCAGGCTACATCAAAATGCTTTCGTCGGTGATATGCAAAAAAATAGGTGAGCACTGCCCATTTTTCTTGATTCTGTATAAGCTGATTTGTACAGTGTACAAACTAAAACGAAATTAAATGCAATTGCAACACATAAAATAACTGAAATTTTGCACAGTTGCGTAGCAAGGCTCTGGGGGCCCTGATTCAACAGTCAGTGAGATAACTCTCGGATGCAAAATCCAAATCGAGAAGATCAAGTATCGAAGCCTAAAGAGCTGACAGCGAGCCCTCCCCGACTGTAAAAATCTGAGGTAGCGCTTCGCCGGTGAGGCTCTAGTCGCCACAAGTTTCGATCCTGTTGCGTTTTCCGTGTGCCAAACACGGTGAATTTTTGGTTGGAAATCGTCAATTTTTCCTGCCTCTCCCGATCGGGGTAAACCTTTTCAAATTTACGAAAAACTTAACAGATCCTGAGAGTAGTGTCATTCGCAGAGCGTCAGTGAAAATTTCGTGATATTAGGCCTATACGCATATTGCTCTCAATACGCTGCGTCATTCTAATTTTTGGAAAACACTTATCCGACTCAGCTGCTTCCACTATTTGAAATACATTTTTTTGAAAATTTGCCAGTGTAGGCCTACTTCACTAACTGTTATGCAGATTCCGTCGCTAATTGCTCGTCTTTTTTCCATAGCCTAACTTTTAAGCTATCCTAGTGCACTACACACACCTTGCGACTTATTATCAGATGGTTTCTCGCCGATTTCACTTACTTACTTATACATACTGACACGAGAATACGGCAGCTAGTTATCAGTGTTGGTGACGAATGGTGACGGAGAGATTGGTCATCCGTGGCCAATGAATGTCGGTGACGACGAACGCTTCTGCACTCGTGAGGATAATGACCGTTATAAAGTCACTGCAGACAGAAGCATCTGCAGCTGCAACTTCATTAGGATGCAACGCAAGCCGCTTGCACCTAACTCATCCGAAACATTGTCCTTGGACCGACGCTTTGCTGATAGGGACAGCTGTAGTGCAGATCTATTCGTCGCTGAAACCGCTGATTTTCCAAACGGCTTAGTATTTGGTCACTGACAATGAATATTAAACCTAGACGCTTAGCTGTTTATGTATTTTTACTCATTCAACAAAATAGTCCGTTATCAAATCTGATCAGTGATATAGTCACACATAAGTCCACTTAGCCAGAGTCCGAGTCAAATGAGTTCGACGAGACAGAATGTTCGTTAAAACGTTTGAGGATGCGCTCTATAGATCTATGTATTTTATTTTTTATACGCGCTCATTTTAGGGTATTCTATTTATTTGTTGACGCTAAGGTTTACAAAGCAATTAGTGTTACAGTACAAAAATCAATACGACGCAGTTACTTCCAAGTCATACAGCGCTGAGTTTGACATCAGTGGATTCGAGTTCGAGTTTTGAAATATATGGATTCGATTCCAAATCGAGTAGACCTAGGCCTACTGCATCGCTAAATCTGATACAGATATCGAGCGATCATCAACGGACACTAAAGCGGCGTCTGTCACTCAGGCATGAGCACAAATCGATGACGTTCGTAATGACAACCTTCGAAGAACGATTAAGACTGAGATGATGACGTCGACATGCACTGCGTCACTTTATGACGCGGCGCATTGACTGACAGCCGTTTGCCGTGATCTCATTCCGCTAGTCAGCTTTATGATGCGCAGACTGCCGACCGAATAAAAAGCTGCCGAGCTGTCGATCGCTGTGTACGTATGATACTCGACCTACGATATCTAGCTAGCACTTATTGATCATCGGCTGCAGAACCGCGAAATGAGGATCGCGTTTCATGTTAATGCTTCTCCCGCTGGCGACAGTATATCCGAACACGAGCCGGACAGACAGCGGGCCGAATAGACCCACCAAAGCTATGCATTCAAAGCTCATAGTTTCAAATACTCCAACGTGCAAAAAAGCGCATTTAAGCTGTAATAAATGCTAGTTATTTTAGCGTCAAAATGAGCAAAGAGCCTTGTGTTGCGTGCGTTACCTATAGTCTCAACTTGCCAGCACCTGGTCTTTTTTCACTCAGCAAACTGCCATCGTTAATAATTTCAAAAATTTTAAACTTTGTTCTAATCAGTTTAAACATCGCACCACATTCACTTAGTTTTCCCACGTTTCCTCAGTGAATAAGTGAATTATGGTGTGGAACGCTCGGTGCTTTACGTCGGTTAAGCAATGAGAATTGTCTAGAGTGGTCATGCTCAAAAACACTTTGATCAGTTGTATAAGTAAGCCTACTGTCGATATGTTGGATTTGCTACCGCATGTGTGTACGGTTTCCGGTACGCGGTAAAAAATGAAAAAGAAATGTCCCGCTTTACTCTGCGTCAAACTGTATATCAAATTATTTTTTTTTCGTTTTAACGTGATATACAGAAGAAACGATACTACGAGTACGTAGTAGGTGACGAGCAGAAAGTGTTTGATATAATGCGCGACGTACTTTCGCTTCCTTCGCCGCAGAGGTACTCGGTGAGTCGGACGCTGCCCTGGAAGACTCGCAGCTCGAGTTCGTTACGACAGAAGCGTGACACAATCACCACACAGTGCTCTGACGACTCGTTCGGCTGCGACATTCGACTGCAAACCAAATAAACCAATCACACAAGCAATCAATATCCACCGTCATTAGTACTGTTAGGCTACCTCCGCAGCTGTTGTTTTGTTGTGCTCACTGATGAACTCCCTGAGTTTTTAACTTGTAGTTCTAAAAATCCATTCCATCTTGATGTTTACTACCCGACACCACCATAACAAGTCATTAGGCCCAAGTAACAAAACTTCATAATTAAGTGAATGGGACTGTACTATATTGTTTATTTTTTAAATAATGTTTTAATCTGGATAACAATTTTTATTAAGTTGTATTTTATTTTGGCACTTAATCCGTCTCGTTTCAGTTGCATTTGTCAGCTTATTACTAAACGATGATCGGATGATGATGAATGATGACAGATGATAATCGTGAGCTGCCGTGCTGCTGCTGCTGCTTACCCGCACATGACGTCAAGCGTGGCGTCATCGTACACGGGAAACACGCTGTCGTTGACGTATTTGTTGCGTAGTCCCGGCAATAGCAGATCTCCGCCGAGACACGCTTCGAGAGCCGTCTTGTTGCACGCCAGTGCCACCCGTCCAGCGTTCACTGCATACAGTCAGTCAGCGTTCGACGTCAAAGTTATAGAAGCACATTTTGCGCACCGCCATAAAACCTAGGATAAGGATCAGAGACGCTGCATATCTTACAGATACAACTTATCCGCAGCTGGGGTATAAAGCAATAGTAAGCAGTAATTGTATTGTATTGCATTCAGTATCGAGGAGAAAACTGGCACACTGTTTGCAGCGAGAACGTAGCTCCGTAGTTTGTTCCAGACGGTAGGGAGTAGGACAGCGACGCTAAAAGCTCGACTGTCATTATGCAGTATGCAGTACCGGTGCGCGGAACCTGTAGCGGAGGACGTAATGAAAATTGCGGAAACAGTGAAGAACCGGAGAACTGGCTGGAGATGAGTTGATGAAGGTAATTAAGTTGTTTGGGTAGTGGAGCGTACAGCGTTAACGATTTACTAACTCCGCGTGCCATGACGCTGAGCTGTAGGTCGGCAGAGGTCAATGAAGACACAACACAGTAACGCCAGACGATTTCGTCGTTTTATCGCTGCGTTCCCAGTAGACCATAAAAGCGAGTAACAACAGTGCAGAAGACTGCTGCGATGCAGCGACGACTCAATTACATACATCTGCATTCTGCATTCTGCGATGAATTGGATGGCTGCAGAGTGATTTGGGTGGATTGCGTGTGTGCAATGCAATATTCGTTTATGATGCATCTCATCAATAGCAAGATTACTATCAATGTATGATAAATACATACACTAAACGCTCAATTACAGAAAACATAAACAGAATACTGTCGTTCTCTTTCGAATGTGTTTTACGAGCTTGACCATGACCTTGATTCTTTACGCCTCCACGTGGACACATTTTACCACACTGAGCACACTCCGACGCTATCCGTGTATGTCAAGAGCTGCTACCTCTGCGTCCTCCCAGGCGAGTCTTATCTTTTGTCGAGGTCTTTGTTGACTGTGCTCCTACAGTTTGTTGTTGGTCAACCTGGTCCTCTCTTAATCCTGGTACCTGCCAGTATAGTGCTGGCTGTGGAATGCGCTGGTAATCCATTCGCACCGCATGTCAGCGAAGTCGTCTTTCTCTCAATAAATTATGTTGTTAATGATCCAGTTCTAGCTCTGACTTCTACGTTTGTTATCTTGTTTTCCAAGAGATGTCCAGTAGCTCCTCTTGTCGTCGGAGATGCGCAGCATCCAGTCTTTTCGTTAATGTTGCTGTCAACCACCCTACATCACTCAGCACTGTACAGGAAAGTTGACAGAATCATTGCTTCGTACAAACTTGTTTTCACCTTCAGCGTAATATTGTTGTTTCTCCAAATCTTTTGCATTTTTTGCTGAATTCTGATGCTGCTTTTGCAAGCCGCACATGTGTTTTTTTCTCACAGCTGCTGCAGTTGAAGGATAGGCCTATACGTTACGTAGCAACCACCTTTACGACACTATTACACAACTGATGCTAGAAAGTATACAATTTCGTACATCACTACGCACAACAAATGATATAACAGCACCTTTCCTATACTCCAAACAGCGAGAGTAGTCGAAATTGTAAGGTTGGCAATTCGTAATCGTCGAATGAAAAATTTAAACGGTGTAAAGCAGCAACAGACTACAATATCACGAGGTTCAAAATCTGAATTTATGCTTTTCTCATCGATTTCTCTCCGTATACTGTACATCTTCTTTGTCTGCAGTGTCTTATCTTCTTTTTCCACCTCTTTCCTATAACCCTGTTTATCTTTCTTTTTCCCTTTTTATGCCAAAAGCGGCTCACCTATATAAGCCAGCTATAGATGTCTGGAACGCTGTGAGCTTCCCAGCGGGGCTGCAAAAAGCAACAACCGCAATAAATTTAGGTGGATTTGAGCGTCCGCTCTATGAAAGTCCGTCTGATATCTCAGTCACTAAAATCTATGACTAAAATCTGCGCTGGAAAATAGCACATCAATCCGATGCTATAGTCTATGCGATCTAAGCGTGGTTTGAGTACGATACCGCACTGTCTGGAGTGGTATAAGCTTGTACTATGTACATGCTTACCCACTTCAGCAGTGCGGTATCTACCATAGGCTACAGTACTATAATACTATAGGCTATAATAATCGCGAGTTAAACAATTAAACATAAATGGTTATTCTTAGGGCCTAAGTTGTTTGCTCCTGAAGTTGTTGTTAACACTAGGAAGTATTTCTTATGTATACGTACCGTATAGGCCTAACCACGAAACAAATAAATATGATTTCTTCAACAAGTAATGGCTTTACATCATTGTCATCGTGAGAATGTCCCGTTTGCACGAGGTGCTTCCATCGTTCTCGATTTAGGGCGTGTCTCTAGGCTGAGTTAAGTCCATGGTTAAGCGACTGAAGGTCTGCTTCTAAGGTCTCTAGTCAGGTGTGGCGTGGACGTCCTGGGCGGCTCCTCCAGTCCTTGGGGAGCCCGCGGATTGACGTGTAAGTAGTGAAGGCTCTGAATAAATCATGTGAGTCGTCCATCTTTGTCACCTGACCGAAGAAACGCAGCCATCCTGCTTGGATGAGCAGCAGCAACTATTCAGCTCGGAGCCTCAGATTCAGCTTGCTGACATTGTCCGCTTTACAAATGACTATATTATTATTATTATTGTTCAGTAGACCTTACACGATATCTCAAATATTTCGAATAGCTGTTAGCCTATGTTTGCTGTTTTTATCTTTGAGTAGGTCTATTTCTAGTCTTTAGATCGCCTTCAGCAGCTGCCCGTTGCACTTGCATGTTTTCCCAACTATTGTACTGCTTGCTTCATCGTGTGCAATAAAATGTTTAAATTAAAAAAAATTCGCATCGCAACATCTGCAGCACCAGCGCCACAGACAATGAACGAGAATCAGCAGGTTAGACGAAAGAGATCAGAATTGCTCTACGGAGAACAGCGTCAAACAATCCGGTCCGCAGTCAGACTGGGAATTAGAATAATGCCGAGCGCATCGCTTCTGTCTGTCTGTCTGTCCGCGCGTACTTGGTGCAGCTGCGACTGCCAGTTAAGACGATGATTGCTTGAGACAGAGAACGGAATCGTAAATGAGTTTCCGTCACACGACGGTAGCTAGGCTATCAGACATCCGCCGGGAAACGGGGTTCGATTACATCAGGCGAGAAACGACGACAGCGGTGCGACGCTTAGAACGGACTAATTCCCGCATGATTCACGGCGCGAATAATACGCGTATAGAGCGAAACAAAACAGTGCGAGGCGACCTACTCGTGTACAATATAGCCGTTGCCACTGTGGTCACAGTGTGGTGTCCACTCTCTTAGTGTCCAATTAGTCGAGAGAAGCAATACTGGATGACTGGCTGACTGACCTGTGAAAATGACGACCAGCCATGCGACGATGTCGTGACGAAGTAAACAATGACGCTGTCGCCCTCTGGTGACTGCGCCTGACAACATCTGCACCAGCTGCCGCAGCCGATGATGCCGTTGTCTTGTTTTGATATTGTCTTCTGCAAAAACACCACCACAACCACATGTGCTCGATCCATACATCAGTTCCACGCAGTTAAATATCTACAGCAGCACCGCACGCTATTAGTGGCCTAACGATTCGTCAATGCTACTGAGCTTGACATTCGTAATGTTTGTTGTTTCCATAGTGTATTGAAATATTTAAAGCAAAAATATTTCGCACAATCAATCGAGCAAAAATGGTGATTTTGCCGTTGCAAAACTCGAAAAATCTACAGTAGAAAGTGCACCTCAGTACTCGGTTAGACATGCCTGCCGGCGCCAATAATGCGGACGGACACGGAGCGGTGTCTAAACTCTGAGTTTGTTTTAATCTACAGCAATATCTTATTGTCTGTCCAATGCTATGCATAGCATTGTAAGCTACAGAGTATAAAATCACCCGAGTGTCCGTGCGTCCGAGAGTTTAACTTTTCTTAAGCTATTTTCCTACCACCTTCCCTTTCCCTTCCCATTTTCCTTTCCCTTCCCCTTTTTTCCCTTTTCCCTTCCCCTTCTCCATCCCCTTTTCCTCCCTCTTCCGCTTTCCCTTGTCCTTTCCTCTTCCCCTTTTTTCCTTTCCCTTCCCCTTTCTCTTTCCCTTTCGCTTCCCTTTCCTTTCACCTTTCCTTCCTCCTTCCCTTCCCCTTTTCCTTCTTTTTTCTTTTCTTTTTCTCTTATCCCTTCCCTTTTCTTTCCCTTTTCATACCCTTTCCCTGTTCTCCTTCTATTTCCCTTTTTCATTTCCCTCCCCCTTCCCTTTACCTTCCATTCCTTTTCTTTTTCTCCTTTCCCTTCCTTTTTCTCTTTCCCTTCTTCTATTTTTCTTGCCGTGTCCACGTCCGTGCGTAAAATATTTGAGGCGCCATATCTCCATAACGGTGCAAGATGCGCTCTGACGTTGCTTGATCCAAGTGCCGCTTTCGACACTGTCGACCACCAGACACTCCTGCGTGTACTTAACCGTCGGTTTGGAGTTACTGATACGGCCCTCAACTGGTGCTCGTTATACCTGAATAAACGAAGTCAGACTTTTCAAGTCAGTTCAGACCAGTCTGGCCCTCACACCTTGGACTGCAGTGTACCTCAAGGATCGGTCCTAGGTCCTCTGATGTTTATCAGTAACATGGAGGATTTGGCCGACCTCATCTCCAGTCATCAACTGAAATACCATGAATTTGCTGATGATACTCAGCTGGTTGGTCGCACTGAGATTCCAAAAGTGCCATCCACCATCGACAGCTTACAGCGATGTACTGCTGATGTTGAAGACTGGAGCGCATCTAGGCGTCTGAAAATGAATGAAGACAAGACAGAATTCATGTGGTGCGGGTCGCGTGCCAGTCTCAAGAAGATCGCGAACAACAACTTGTCGCTACGAGTTGGCAACGACGTCATCACATCAGTCAACGCTGTGCGTGACCTTGGTGTCACGCTCGACTCCGAGCTAACAATGCAACGGCACGTCAACAAAGTCACCAGTGCTTGCTTTTATCACATTCGACGACTTAAACAGATTCGACGGCTAATTGGGCCGGAGGTAACAGCCACTCTCATGTCGGCTTTCGTACTGAGCAAACTAAACTACTGCAACGCTATACTAGTTAGTTTGCCAAAATCTACGATTGCACCACTTCAACGTGCTCAGAACGCTGCAGCCAGACTGATCGGACTTGTCGCTCCTCGCGACCACGTTACAAGTATGCTGCAACAATTACACTGGCT